>Ga0073934_10002557_pt1 | contig 37229 bp, 37 predicted proteins | sample LarsenN4metaG_FD_76834 | JGI IMG/M metagenome (GOLD analysis project Ga0073934, IMG submission 76834) | Hot spring sediment bacterial and archeal communities from British Columbia, Canada, to study Microbial Dark Matter (Phase II) - Larsen... ... | reverse complement strand
CTTCGAGCCGGTGGTAACAGAGCAGCCAGGCGACGCGCTGCGCCTGGCGGCGGAGGCGGCGGACCGTCACGATCTGGTCGTGGCGGCGGGCGGCGACGGCACCGTCTTCGAGGTCTGCAGCGGCCTGGGCGCTGCCTCGAACACACGGGCTGCCCTGGGCATCGTGCCGCTGGGCACCGGCAACGACTCGGCCCGGGCCCTGGGCATCCGCACCGAGGCCGAAGCCCTCCAGGCCCTGCGCCGCCCAACACCCCGCCCAGTGGATTTGATTCAAATGGAGTGCCAAATCAAGAGCCGCCCGGCGCGCCGCCACGCCTTCCTCTTTGCCGCGGTAGGCATCACGGGCGAACTCCTCGAGCGCACCACGCCCGCGGTCAAGCGGGTGTTCGGCCCGCGGTGGTCCTACCCGGTCGGGCTCGTCCGGGCCCTCCTCCATTACCGGGCGCCCTGGTTGCGTGTGACCCTCGATGGGCGGCCGCGCGAGGGCCGCTTTCTGTTCGTGGGCGCGAGCAACTCCGAGCACGCCGGCGGCGGGATGCGCCTGGCGCCGGGGGCGCGCGTGGACGATGGCTGCCTCGATGTGAACGTGATCGAGGCGGCCGGGCGCCTCGAAGCCCTGGGCCAGTTGCGCCGGCTGTGCCAGGGACGCCATGTGACCCATCCCAAAGTGTGCTACGGCCCGGCCCGGCGAATCGAGATCGAGGCGGTGGCGCCACTGTCGGTCCAGGCTGATGGCGACCTCGTCGGGCACACGCCAGCGCGCTTCGAGGTGCGCCCCGGCGCGCTCCGCGCGCTTGCTCTGCGCGAGGCTTTCAGGTAAGGGCAGAGGCATGACTTCCCGGGAAGCGCTGGTGGCGCTGAACCTGATTGACGGCGTAGGACCGGTGCGCGCGCGCCAGTTGCTCGAGCGTTTTGGCGACGCCCCGTCCATCCTTCGCGCCAGCCTGCCACAACTCCTCGAGACACCCGGCATCGGCGCGGACACCGCCCGGGCCATCGCCGGCTGGGAATCTACTGTGGACCTGGCGGCGGAGTTGAAGCGCGCCGCCGACTTCGGCTGCCGGATCGTGACCCAGGAGGACGACGACTACCCCGCGCTCCTGCGCCAGATTTATGATCCGCCCCTGGTCCTCTATGTCAAAGGTGCGCTCCGGCCCGAAGACAAGAATAGCGTGGCCATGGTTGGCTCGCGCCAGACCACGCACTACGGGCAGGAGACGGCCCGCAAACTGGGTTACCAACTGGCCTACATGGGCGTGACCGTGGTCAGCGGCGGGGCCCGGGGCATAGACACCGCAGCCCACCAGGGGGCGCTCCACGCCAAAGGCCGGACCCTCGCCGTGCTGGGCACGGGCATCAACCTCGTGTTTCCCCCGGAGAACGCCGAACTGTTCGAGCGCATCGCCGCCAGTGGCGCCGTGCTTACCCAGTTTCCCTTCAACCGCCCTGCCGACCGCCAGTCCTTCCCCATTCGCAACCGCATTGTGGCCGGGATGACCCTGGGCACGGTGGTCGTCGAGGCCGGCCTCAACAGCGGGGCCATGATCACCGCCCATTTCGCCGCCGAATACGGCCGGCAGGTCTTCGCCGTGCCCGGGCGCATTGACTCGCCCCGGAGCAAGGGCTGCCACGAGCTGATCAAGAAAGGCGCCAAACTCTGCGAGGGGCCCGAGGACATTTTGAGCGAATTTGAGTACCTCTTCCCCGGCTCGAACCGTCCGCCCGGCCCCAATGAAACCGGCCAGCTCCCGGCCTTGACCCTTTCGGAAAACGAGCAACGTGTCTATGACACCCTGGGCCGGGACGAGATCACCATTGACGAGGTCATCCGCCAGAGCGGCCTGCCGGCCTCGACGGTCTCCGTGGCCCTGCTGTCGCTGGAGATGAAGCGCGTGATCCGCCAGTTGCCCGGGCGGCTCTTTGTGCGCAACGCGACGGGCGGGGGCGATTAAGCGGCGCATGAATCTCTGGCATAGACTGGTCGCGGCGTGGCGTGCCCGGCGGCAGCCCGAGCACCTGCGGCACGGCATCCTCGGCGAACGCGCCGCCCGCCGGCATCTTCGCCGGGCCGGCCTTAAGTTCCTCGCCGCCAACGTGGCCTCGGAACATGGCGAGCTGGACCTGGTTTTCCGCGACCGCGACTGCCTCCTAAATGTTTCATTTGACATAAACATATTCTGGCCGCATTTTTGGCCCGTTTATGAAGCCGACGCTGGCAATCAGCTACGTCAGATTCAGCACGATAGGGCAATCCGATGGCGACTCGGTCAGGCGGCAAACCGAGGCGACAGAGGCATACTGCAAGAAGCACGGTCTGGTGCTTACAGATGCGTATCGCCTGAAGGACCTTGGCAAGTCTGCCTTTAAGGGCGTAAACCGCAGTCCCACCGGCGCGTTGGGCCAGTTGGAGAAAGAAGTCGAGGCCGGCAAGATCCCGAAGGGAACGGTCCTGATTGTAGAGAATCTGGATCGCCTGACGAGGGAGGACATTGTATCCGCGCAGTTGCTCCTGCTCAACCTCATCAAAAACGGTATCGAAATTGTAGCCCTGTCCGACAATGAGCGCCGCTACAGCAAGGAGAGCGTTTCGGCCAACCCGATGGATCTCATCATTTCCATCATGGTGATGAGCAGAGCCCACGAGGAAAGCAAGATCAAGAGCTATCGAGTCAAGGAGTCTTGGATAAACCGTAAGAAACAGGCCACGGAAGGCAAGCACATCAACATCAGACTCCCGTCGTGGCTGAAATCCGAGAATGGTCGTTACGTAGCTGTCCCGGAAAAGGCCCGAGTGATAAAACGCATCTTCAAGTTGTATCTTGAGGGTTATGGCACACAGACCATCGCTGCCATGCTTGTGCGTGAGAAAGTCCCTAATATCGCCAAAGACGTTCCAGGCAGATCCGATAGATGGCACGCCACCTACATACAACGCATCCTCAAGGCAAAAGAACTTATCGGATTCTATACAGGCGTATCCCCCGAGGTTCCCAACTTCTTTCCCGCCGTCGTTTCGGAATCCGATTTCTATGCCGCCCATGCCAAACTCAAGGAACGCTACAATTACAAAGGTCAAAAGAACAACACGCCACAACCGTTTAGCCACCTCATAAAATGTGCTCACTGCGGCGATGGCATAGTCAAAGCTCATGGCAATGGCTACCGTTATCTGCAATGTCAGGGTGCGCGTATCAAAACGTGCAAGCCGACCACGATCCCATACTACCCCACCGAGCAAGCTCTGTTGAAAGCCATTTCCAGCGCCGGTCCCAAGGCTTTCTCCGTGGACGACAACGCCGCCACCGACAGCCATAAAGAGATGGACGCTTTGCAGGGTAGGATTAGCGAATTGGACCAGAAACTCACTACAGTGGCAAAACTATTCATCGACAACCCTTCAGAGGCCGGCACGAAAATTTTACAGCAGCTTGAGGCTGACAAAAAGAGCCTCCTTCAACAATTGGAGGATAAGCGCAATAGTTCATACCTCGTGGATCACAGAGCCGATTGGAAAGAAGTGCGTGACAGGATTGAAGCAGAGATCAAGAGACTGGGTGGGATCCCATACGATGTGATTCCTGTATCCGTCCAGATGAGTGGTGGCAGAATGGTGTTTCTACGACATACACCGACGCGCAACGAGGATAACGTAATCGCCCTACGCGAGACCCTCAGAAGCTACATCGAAAGAATTGACATGGATATTTCCGGCATGAGCGCCAAAATTCGTTTTAAGACGGGGCTCACAATAGACGTGTGGTTCAAGAAGTCGAACACGTATCCCCGCAGGCTGTTCTACAGGACCGAAAAGAACGACTGGACCGTGCTTGATGAACAGCCCTACAAATGACTGCGGTTGTTTTGTCACCTTGGCCCCATACAACAAGCCTTCGCTATGCCTCGCTTCATCCCCGAATACAATTACTCTGACCGGCGCATTGATCTCAGTCTTGACGATGTTCCACCTGAGCCGTGGGAATCGCCGTTGCCACACGAACCCGGAGAGAAGCCACATATCCGCATTCCAGGCAAAAACCGGACCATCAGCGAATTCGCCATCGAACTGGCCCAGCATATCCGACACACAGAGCCGTATTTCCTGGGCGAAAAGATGTTTGCCATCAGTGATATCGATGGCCGTTACGAGGAACAGACCCCCAGCAAACTCGTGACCTGGATTGAGAAGCACGTAAGCTGCTACGAAGGCGAGGCCGGAGAGAGTGGCGAGGGCGGCACTGCGCGTTCTATCAATACAAAAGTGGCGCAAGCCGTCCTGGCGTCTGAGCAGTTCCGTGACGCTCTTCCCCAGGTGGATCAGTTTCATGCCATCCGGGAGCCAGTAATCGACAAACATGGGGCACTACGGCTGCTGCCTACGGGCTACGACGAGCAGACCGGAGTGCTGACCGCCAGGGGTAGTGCGCAGTATTCCCGCGACATGAGCTTGGATACAGCACGGGCCACCTTTAACGACCTCATGGCGGAATTCCCTTTTGTGAATCCCGAGCAAGGCAAGGCGATGCAAGTGGCGGCCATGATGACAGCCTACGGGATGGGCCTGCTGACGGATACCTGCGTGATTCCAGCCTTTATCTACAACTCCAATGACGCTGGCGTAGGCAAAGGACTGATGGTAGCGCTGGCTCTGGCTCCGGTGATAGGAGAAGTGCCCAACACTTCGGTATCCAGTGAAGCGGAGATGGAAAAGAGGCTGTTTGCTACGGCTAGAGCCAAAGAGCGGTTTCTTGTGCTCGACAACATGAAGGTGCCGATAGTCAGTCAATCGCTGGAGTCGTTTATCACATCGTCCACGTATAAAGGCCGGGTCTTGGGAACCTCCACCACCGAGGCCATCCCCAAGAAGGTGGCTGCGTTTATCACGGGCAACAACCTGGTCGTCAGCCCGGATATTCGCAGGCGCAGTTTGGTGATTGAGTTCTTCTTGCGAGCCATTCGCGCTGAAAGCAGGGGCATACGGCATCCCCTGGACATGCACCGGATCATGCAACAACGCGCACAGATTCTATCCGCGCTCTACGCTCTGGTCCGTGAGTGGGTGGCCGCCAACAAACCTGCCCCCAGCCGCACTCATCCCAGTTTCGTGGAATGGTCCAACGTCATCGCTGCCATCGTCGAGCACGCGGGCTTTGGCTGTCCCATTCCCGTGGTTGACCAGGCCAGCGACATTGACCCAAGGACGATGGATATTGAGCGTCTGGTTGAACTCCTGCACGAAGCCGATCAACCGCAGGGATTCACTTTCCGCGAGGTAGTGCAACTCTGCCAACAGCATGATTTGTTTGAGGAGGATCTGCCCACCTCGGAGACAGCCCGCAAGGCCAACACCCGGTTCAGCCGGTTTCTCAAGCGCTTTGTTGATCGTGAGTTTCCCAACCAGAGGACATTCACCATCCGGGGCACTGGTCACAACCGACGTTATCATGTTCAGGCACAGCTTCCCGCCCCTGATCAAGCACCAGTGGCAGAACAGGCTCCCACAGCCCAGCAACTTCCAGCCGACGAACCTCCTGAAGCTACGCCGCCAGTCCAGTAATATCGTCCCCCAGTCTTGCCGTGTGGTCAGCATGATCGCATGATTGGCATGATCCGCTGATGTTTAGCCGCTGCCCGTGAGAACAGGGCCGGGCAAACTCTGGATGGCGGCAGATCATGCTGATCATGCCAGCATACCAGCAACCTCGCCCCGCCAGCCTCCAATACACCTGACCCACCCACATAGCCTACCCCTTGATCAAACGCGTCCTACGGGCATCCTGGGCGCTTTACGAGGGCTTCCCGTGGGTTCTCCCAGACTGCCTCTCAGCTATAGCGTTTAGAATACTATGAATACCGTTACCATCATCTGCGCTCTATGCAACTCTACCAATCTGCCTACAATACATTTCGCGTTCCTATAGCTGCCGGATCCTTTACCTTATTCCCTCTCTTTTGGCACCAGAATACATTTTCCACTATCGCCATTCTGATAGTTACGGTTCTTTTCCTTTACCTTATTATCCCCTCTTTCGGTCAAGAATACAGTTCCCTCAGCCTGTATTGTGATAGTTACCGACCTTGCCTCCTTTACCTTATCTCCTCTCTTTTGACATTATCACACACTTGCTAGCTTTAGAGTCCCGTGCTGATTCTCAATATCATTGGCAAGTAGAATAGGTTTCGCCAGTATTTAGAATACATTTCCCTCTAGCACTTGACAGACACCTCTCTATATGCGACATTAAGTTTAGTAAGGGAGAAACACAAACCCACCAATCAGGAATGACAACCTGAATGGCTGCTAAACGTATGTGTATAGCAACAACCCATTTAGAGACGGGCTGCTTTACCTGTTTGGAGGATTCGTCACCCTCGGCTTCGCATACGTTTTCAGGTAAGAAAGGCAGCCCGTTTTCTTTTGCTAAATGTATGCGTGATGTAGATTGCGGTTTGTGTGATACAGCTTCGGCTGAGTTAGTTGTTGCTCCCGTAGAAATCAGAGAGCCTGCCTTGAACGGTCTGGTTGTAACTTTCCTCCTGAAACTCGGTAAAACATTGTTACAGGAAAAGGAAAGGGAGTGGCTGGATATTGATCGTATCTGTGAATTTGCGAAAGAGCACGATATTCAGCTAGGTGGCAGGCAGTTGAATCCTGGTGAGCTTGAGGCTTTGCTGAGGGATTTCTTCCGAGATAGAGAGGACTGGGCCGCTGAGGATGTGGAATTGGTGGCCTATGAACGAAGATTGGGCTGGGATTTGCTATTCATGTTGCGGGCTTATCCCTATACTCCACGGCATCTTTCCATCAGTGAGATGAGCTTGGGCGATGAGAACAAAAGTGGCTTCATCATGCACACCTTGCCGCTAGCCTAGCAACCCTCCATGAAAAAGGCCGTATGAATAGATACTACGATGTTTTACTCTTGTTCGCCCAGTTTATAGATGCCAACTACAGCACTCCATCCCTGGCGTTTACCGCCGAGGACTTGGCTGCGTATTTGGATTTGCCGGTGAAGGCCATACAATATCTTCTGACCAGGGCTGTGTATGCTGGCGTGCTGACACGGAGCGTAGAGGAGGATACTGGAAGAGAGTGGTATGGCTTTGATTCCAAGTTCACAAACTGGTTTCAATTACAACGCGCCAAGGCTGCATTCCTGACGCATCACGGCTTTCCGGTCACTGTCGATGCCGTTCTCTGTCTCGCAAGGGCTGACATGGAAGGCGGCTATTTTCTAAAGGCTGCCTCGGACATGATGTGCAAGGCGAACCGGGATGCGATGAATGCGCAGGTCACAACACTATTCGGAAAGGAGGACAAGTAGCATGAATACGAACACGCTCCTCCCTCCGTTGCCAGCTTTTCAACCATCCCTAGTGCCGCTCCCATCCAAGCTGATACCAGCTCCTGCGTTAACCCCGGAGGAGGAGAAGGAGCAGGAGGAACTGGCCAGGAGGGCTGCCAAACTGCCACCGATAGAGAATAGCAAGGATCTGATTGCCGAGAATATGATAGAACCGCCTGAACTCATTGAAGGACTGCTCCATCAGGGCAGCAAGATGTCCATAGGGGGAGCCTCCAAGTCGAGCAAGACCTGGATGATGCTCGATCTGGCTCTGTCTGTGGTCAATGGAATGCCGTGGCTGGGCTGCAATACAAAGAAGGCGCGGGTTCTCTACTGCAATTTCGAGCTTCCACGCGTCTTTACCCGGAAGCGAATCATTGCAATTAAGGAAGCCAGGGGCATGACGGAGGACTTCGATATTTGGAACCTGAGAGGCGAAGCGGCGTCGTGTGAGTTGATTGTGCCGCTCATTCTCGAAAGGATCAGAAGCGAGTCCTACGGGTTGCTTATCATCGACCCTCTGTATAAACTGCTGGGTGATAGGGATGAGAACTCCGCCAGCGATATGGCCCAGGTGATGAATACGCTGGAGAAACTTACAGTAAAGGCCAATGCCGCCCTGGTGTTTGCCGATCACTTCAGCAAGGGCAACCAATCCAGCAAGGACCACATGGATAGAGTGTCGGGGTCGGGTGTAAAGCATAGAGACCCGGATAGTATAATAACGCTTACCAGCCATATCGAGAAAGACGCTTATGTGGTCGAAACCAAGCTCAGGAATCTAAAGCCTATGGACCCGTTCTGTGTGGCATGGAAATATCCTGTCATGCTCCGAAACGAGAAACTCAATCCCGCGAAGCTCAAGACTGCGGTTACTAAAGATCGGCAATACACGGAGGATCAGCTATTGGCCCAAATTGCTGCAAAAGGCATGACCTGCTCGGAATGGCTGGCTGCTGTAATCAGAGAAACGGGTATGAGCAGGGCCACGTTTAATCGCTTGCTGGAGACGGTCAGGGAGACACCTGGGGTAGCCTACGATGCCAAGACCAAGCGATACAGCTACACCAATCCCAACGGTGCAACTTTGTCTCAAAAGTTAGTCTCACCACTAAAGGGATGAGACTGTGAGACCACCGACACCTCCTAGACCGGCCAGGCTTCATAAACTCAGCCTGGCCTACGTCTGTCGGTTTGGTCAGAGATCAAGAATCATCAGTTTGAGAAGTCTCACGTGAGACTCGATTGGATTCACACAGGCAGGAGTGGTGGCTGGTGGTGGTTGACGGGCAAAGGACTTGGACGAAGTTCCTCCGGTGAATCCAATCACTCAATTCCACTCGCCATGCCTGAAGGCCGCCATTTGCCTCCCCGGAGCCTCCTGGCGGCTTTGCAGACCGGGAAGGCGCTGGACATCCGGCCAGTTTTGCGGTGGCTCCAGCCTGCCTCCACGGCCCGGCAGAGGCCAAAATGATAGAACCGGAGTCCGGGTTGGCGCTAGAATACAATTCAGGCATTCTCTGCTGTGTATTCTACGCCCAGGCGACGCTTAAAATACCCTTGCAGGCTCAGAGTCGTCTGCCGTATCCTCCCGTATCGGTTTAGGATAAACAATGAAACGCATAAAAACTATGGCAGACACGAAATCTACAGCTACGGAAGAGGCAGTGGCCCAGGAACCGGCGAGTGGACTGGCAGCGCAGGTCAAGACAGCTAAAGATAAGCTGCTCAAAGAACTCAAAGCGGCCACCGAGACCTATGCCGAATTTACCGGCATTGGGCTTACCACCGTATTGACCGATTCCATGTTCAAGGATGTTCTGGATAAACTCGACTTGCAGCCCAGGACAGACGCTCCCACACCCGTCGTTAAGACCAGCAAAGCACGTAAGCGCAAGGCAACAGGGGCACCCGCTGAGGTCAAGCAAGAGGACAAGGACAAGTTCCTGAAGGCTTTGAAAACGCTGGCGGGATCAACCGGGAAGTCAACGAGAACCGAGACTGTAGCCGAGAAGGCTGGACTTGACGAGAAGCTGGCCAAAGCAGTCAAGAGCGCTTTGGTGGCAGACAAGCGCATATCCGCCAATGGATCCTGGATTAAGCCCAAATAGCCTGCCTCCACTTTACCAAGACCCTGCTGGAATCCCCGGCAGGGTTCTTTCATGCCTGCTGGTCACGCCTAGATCACTTGCAGCCAATAGACCATACGCACTTGATTCTGTGATAAGCTGTATGTATCAAACACGCTCCGACTCATTCTGCCTACAATCTATTATAGGTTTGCAGTATATCGTTTATGTAGTGTAAGATATGGCTAGATGCGAAACGATGACAATAATCCAATACTGAAACGCCTGGACACCCTGAACGCCGCGAGGAAGCTGTGGGCCGAGAGTGAGTGGCGGCTGCATTTTCTCAGGACCGAAACCGGCCAGGAATACGAAGAACCAAGCGACGAGGAGCTTTTACAATGGCATCAGGAGCAGCAATAGTCCAGGATCAGCCCAGCCCGGCCAGATTGCAGTTGAAGAAGTGGCAACCCCATCCGTGGCAACTGAATGAATTCGCCTACAACACAGAGCCGCAGACTCCAAGCGAATGGTTCTCCAAGATGTTCCCTGAGCAGGCGAAGAGATACGGCACGCCATTCCTGGAGTTGGTTGAGCCTCTGGGCGATTGCATGGATAAGATCAGCCCCATCGCTCCCAACATAGACTTTCTAGCCGCTGTTCTGGGTGGCGATACTAAATTGGGCCACAAGGTCGTTTACGTGGAAAGCGAAATGCAGTTTTACTTCTATGATTGCCGTGAACGCACCTACAAGCCTGTCAGCGAAGAGAAGCTGGGGAACCTGATGCGCGCCTACCTGATTCGATGCGCCGAGGAACTTCCCAACAACATACAGAAATACAAACTGTTCCTCGATTACAGAAGCGACAATACCATTCGTTCCATAGTCCACCGCGCCAAAAGTATTCTAGCCACCGATGCCAGTTTTTTTGGCGCAGAATCCAGGCATACGCGCTTACAGGGACCGGAGTTGTATGAAAGAGTCGCCAGGGCCTTTGTAGAACAGGTTTTGGAACGCCAGGCAGGGGAAACCCTATTGTTGACTGATGCCTATGTAGCCTTCTGTGATTATCTGCGGAAGAAGAATATGGCACCGGTTAAGCGTAAGACCTTCAAGAGCCTCGTCCCTCCGGTTATTCAAGACGAGTTTAACCTGGGCATCCGCAATGATCTCCACGAACAGGATGGCGGCGGATGGCATTGTGGATGGAAGGGTATCCGCGCCCTAGACCTGGAGCCCGTTGAGCAAAGTCAGTTGGCAGTCGCGTAAGCCTATTTTCCTTTGGCCTGGCGCTTCTTAAAACAGCCGTCACCCTCATTTCGGAGACTTCCGCTACTCCGTATGCTCCGGGCCAGCGCAACTCACCGTGTTCAGCCAATCCGGGGGCCGAGTAGGTAGCTCTACCCGCTAGCGTTTTCCAGTCCACACCTAAAAATACACACTCCGCTCAATGGAGGTATTTGTCACTTCAGCCTCAGCATTTCGGATACGCTGCACCTGAGCTTCTTGGCCAGTTGCTCCAAGGATTCCAGCGTCACGTTTTGCTCGCCCTTTTCCAGCCGGTGCAGACTCGAATCGCTCAAGCCCACCTTTTCGGCGAACTGCTGGTAGGAAAGCTTGCCCCGCTTCTTGCGCAGAAATGATCCGAGTTTCTTTGTCAGAGTTTGGGCCATGTTGGAAAGTCGTTTTTGCAGGTCGTGCAGAACGGGGATGTCACCGCTGCGTCACACCTCGTCGAACACGTCTGACAGCTTGCATTTCAGGCGCGCCAACACACGGTCCAGCTTGCCCAACGTAATGCTCTGTTGGCCATTTACCAACCGGAAAATGGTCGAGATGGGAAGCCCGGTCATCCTGGAGAACTGTGCATACGTCATGCTTCCCCGCTTCTGGCGAAGGAATTCCGCAAGCTGGCTGTCCAGTTGTGACTTCTGCACCGATCCAGCCTGCAATAAAAACCATTCCGGATGCGGAAAATCCTGCTTGCTCCTGTCCCGTTTACGGGATTACGCTGCTCCCTCGCAACCGACACCCCGGAAAGCTATTGCATGAAGATTGTTGTGATGGTGGACGGCCAGCCAAGAGGGCCGCTTGAACTGGACGCCTTGAAGGCAGAACTCCAGCAGGGACGCATATCGCCTACGGCACTGGCCTGGCATGAAGGGCGCGAGGGATGGACCGAGTTGCGGCAGATACCAGAAGCCCAGGCTCTTTTTGCCGAGGTCTCGGCGGCAGGCCCATCTGCGCCTATCGTTGACAGCGCCGCTGGTGATGCGCTCCCCAAGAAATGGTATTACCTGGAAGGTGACCAAACTCGCGGGCCAAGCAGCACCGAAGAAATCAAGGCGCTGTTGACCGCCGGCTCGATTCCGTCTTCCACCTTCCTGTATCGGGAGGGCATGAAGGATTGGGCGAAAGCCGCAACCTTGGCCGAGTTTCAGGATAAGCGTATCGAAGCTCCCGTGCTGCCAAGCCCTGACCATGCAGGGTCGCGCCCCGTTCCGTCTGCATCCACGATCACGATTGGCGGCACTGCACCGCCAGCGCCGGTCAAGCGCAACACCCAATTCATGTGGTGGCCTGCGTCCATACTGGCCAGTTCTGCCTTGGCCGCCTTTATCGCCTTCGCCTCGATGTCACCCGCCGCGACCATTTCCACCGCCCTGGTTCTCAGTGGTTCTGGCAAGGGGATCTCGATAGGCGGCTTCCTGATGGATCTTGTCTCCGGTGTAGGGCTTATTCTCCTGGGATATGGGCTGGTCGTAGCCTTGCGATACTGGTTTGTGATTGCCCCGCATAGACGAAGATCGAGCCAGCAGGGAGTGACAGAGGCCCGACAGAAGATTGGATGCTACGACTTTGTTTTGGACAACCCTCGCACCTTTATCATCACAGGCATCGTTGTTGCCGCTGTCATGCTTCTACAGGTCGTTCTCGCCAACCAGGGCATCGCCGAACTAAGGGCGGGAATTGATTCCAAGCGCACTGCCGCGAATTCATTGCAGGGTGATGCGGAAAATCTGGCGGCCAAGGCTGACAAGTGGGCACAGGAAACACCGGTGCCGCGAAGGCTATCCGAGGAAGAAATTCAATTGGAGGAGGCCAAGGAATACAGGCGGCTGATTCAGGGCTACGGTCTCCCTTCGGAGGAGGCGGCTCGGCAGGCCAAAATCGTCGGGAATGCCTATCGGGAGGCGAATCGGAAAGTGGCCGGTCTGGCGCAAGAGGGAAATGACCTGATGACCAAAGGAATGGGCCTTCTTTCTGATGCGGCCACCGAGGCGCTACAGATCAAGGCTCTAAAGGGGGTAAGGCTGTGGGCGGGTTCGGTCATGGTAATCGCGTGTGCGTGCTCTCTGTGGCTACGGCAACAGGCCAGGAAAGAACGCATCACATCGGCGTTGCCTGCTGCATAGATCCATTCCAATCGCATCGCCAGCTTTCCTCGACTATAGCCGCTGACCAAGCTGCGGTGCCCCCCCCTTCGGTTTTTGTCCGCATCCAGGTGGTATGATAACCAGAACTCCATATCCACCTATGAACCTCATCATCGGACTCCTCATCATCGTCGCCACAGTCTTGTTCAGCATCGCCATTCAGACATTCCTGCCCCCCATTCTTGGCTGGCCTTTGATCGCCTTGATATGGGCCGGAGCACTCTGGATCGTCTATGGCAAGCTCGATAAGTAGGCGATAGACCAATCCCGTCCCCTCACCCCACCCGGTTCCCACAAAGGAGCCGGGTGTTTTTGCTTTCACTTAACCATCCAAACCATCAACGAAAGGAAATCACATGGCCATCCATATCGAAGCCAGCTACACCAAAAAACTGGGTTTGCCCCAATACAGCAGTCACCAGTATTCAATCACGCTCCGCAGCGAATTGACCGATTTACAGCAGGTGCCACAGGAGAGCGCCAAGCTCCATGCCCTGATGCAATCCTGCGTAGATCGGGAGATTCAGCAGACAGGATTCTTGCCCGCTGACAGCACCACCGTTCCTATCCGCCAGGGTAATGGCAACGGCAACGGGCACCACAACGGCAACGACACCTGGGAATGCAGTCCCAAGCAGCGCGACCTGATCCTGAAAATCGTCGATGAACACAAGCTCGACAAAAAGGAAGTGGAGCAACTCGCACAGGATCGCTTCTCCAAATCGGTCCGTCAGTTGAACCGGCTTGAAGCCTCCGGCATCATAGAGGAGTTGCTGGAAAAGACCGGCCAGAAGAACGGGCACAACCGCTTCAAGAAAGGAGTGCCGCGATGATTGCTCTACAGGAACTCCCGCTGGCCTCGTCGCCGCCCAAAGCCAACCCCCTAGACGAACTACAGAAAACCGTCTCAGCTTCCAGGCTCAATTGCTGGTTAAGTTGTAGATTGAAATTCCGATTCCGTTACCTACAGCAAATCAGCAAACCACCTACGGCTGCGCTTTATGTGGGCACGGTGGTTCATGCAGTGTTGAAGGCGTGGAACAAGGCACGCTGGCGAAAGGAGCCGTTTCAAACCGAAGTGTTCAAGAAGCTGTTCGATACGGAATGGCAGGAGAGCCAGAAGAACACCACGGTCAAATGGGATGGCGAGGAATCCAGCGAGAAGACGCAAGCCTGGTCTCTGCTGGAAACCTACTTCCTCGAAACGCCCATCAAAGCCAATGAGCGCCCTGAAGCCGTCGAGGTGCCAGTCGAGGCGGATTTGTCTTCGCATGGATTGCCCCGGCTCATTGGCATCATTGATCTCGTGAGAGCAGGAGGTCGGATTGTCGATTTTAAGACTGCCGCCCAGACGCCCCAGCCGGAAAAGACCCTCCACCAAAATGAAGTTCAACTCAGTGGCTACGCGACACTCTATCGTGAAGCCACGGGCCGCAAGGAATCGGGCATGGAGCTGCATCACCTGGTCAAGCTCAAGACGCCCAAGATCGTAGTAACGCAGACCGGCCCCATGACGGACCAGCAACGCACCCGGCTCTTCAAGCTGATGGACTCTTACCTGAGCGGATTGCAGCGGCAGGACTTCGTGCCCTCGCCGGGACTGCACTGCTTTGGTTGCGAGTTCTTCAACGAGTGCCGCAAGTGGTGCTGAACCTTCCACCAGCCGAGCATACACTGACCAAGCACTGTAGGTATCACCGTCAGTGTATGCCCGGCTTTCATTCAATCACGCCATAGACCGTATTTCACCATGAACCCATCTACGATCAAATCAATGATCAAGGCTCTACGGCCCGTTCTTAACGACAATGATAGGGCGGGACGTATTCTAACGCGCTTCTGGCAGAATAGAATGGCGCTGCTCTGGACCACGCAAGATGTTCACCGCGCCGCCAATGAAGTGGAAACGGCCCTGACTGAAGCCGAAGCCCGCGCCGTGCTTCATTATCTGCACGATCATCACGACTCGCAATACGGCCTGCGCTGGGGAGAGGTGACCGAATACATCAAGGACCACGCGCTAGGCCGGCCCCTCACCAAGCGCGAGGTCCATCGGTTCGTGCATAAGGACATCCTGACCAAAGCCTAAACCCTCAACCAACTCAGAGCCGGGTGCCCTCAGAAGCATCTGGCTCTTTTCTTTTCCATGACGCTCAAGCCCTACACGCCCCATGAATTCAAGGTCATGCGCGTAAGAGAATGCCTGCAACAAACGGAAACTGTGGATACACCGGAACGGGCCGCAGACTACTGGCGCAAGAACATTCCCAGCGCGCCTTGGTTCGATCCCGCCAAGGAAGCCGTGGTGGTCCTCATGCTCAATACGCGCCGTCGCATCCTGGGCCACAATCTCGTCACGCTGGGCAGCCTTGACACCTGTATCGTGACCCCGTTGTCAGTCTTCCGGCCTGTGATTGTGATGGCCGGCAGTGCGATCATTCTCATGCACAATCATCCGTCAGGAGATGCCACCCCGTCTGAAGCCGACATCAAAGTCACCCGTGATTTGATCCGCGCCAGCCAATTGCTCAAGATTGACCTGGTGGATCACGTCATCATGGGCGAGCCGGGGTTCTCATCGTTACGCACCGCCGGCTATTTTTACGCCTGACTTTCCCTGGAGTTCACTGCGCTCCCCCTATCCCACCCCTGAGCCAGAGGTTTGCAGTGGCCTCTGGCTCTTTCTATTTGCCATCCACACCACACACCAACGCAATCCTATGCCTACACTCGATAAAGAACCACTTCATAGAACGAGCCTCTATTACCGTGAAGGGAGCAGCGACAAGACATACCAGTGCGCCATCGAAGCCGCTGGCCCTCGTTTTGTCGTCAACTTCGCTTATGGTCGTCGCGGCTCCACCTTGAACACCGGCACCAAAACCAATGTGCCGGTGGACTACGATTCAGCCAAACGCATCTACGACAGGCTGGTGAAGGAGAAAGCCGCCAAAGGCTACACCCCTGGCCCTGATGGAACGCCCTACCAGCACAGCGCCAGGGAAGAGTGTTTCACCGGCATTCTCCCGCAGTTGTTGAATCCGATAGACGAAGCCGACATGAATTGCCTGCTTGCAAACGACCAGTTCTGTATGCAGGAGAAGTTCGATGGGCGGCATCTGCTCATCCTCAAACAGCGAGACACTATCACCGGCATCAACAAGAAGGGCCTGACCGTGGATTTGTCCAATCGCATACTCGACAGTGCCAGGAGCCTGCCGGGGGACTACCTGCTCGATGGTGAAGCTATCGGCGACGAGTATTTTGTCTTCGATATTCTCATCCGTGGCACGACGGACCTGCGCCCTCAGCCCTACCGTGAACGCCTGGTGCATCTCTACAACCTGATCGCCTCGGCCAACCAGCCAGCGATTACACTGGTGCAAACGGCGTTCAAGCCAGAGGAAAAGCTACGGCTGATCAAGGAACTGCGTGTAGCCCGAAAGGAGGGCGTCGTTTGCAAAAGGCTCGATGCTGCCTATACGCCTGGCCGCCCCAACGCCGGTGGTTCGCAACTCAAACACAAGTTCTATGCCACGCTCTCGGCAGTGGTCGCCAAGATCAATAAGCAGCGCAGTGTCGAGATTCGCCTGCTGGGTGATGACGGCTGGCAGACTGCCGGCAACGTCACCATACCTGCCAATCATCCCATTCCCGGTGTTGGCGCAGTGGTGGAGATTCGCTATCTCTACGCCTTCAGGGAGAGCGGCGTGTTGTATCAGCCAGTGTTCCTTGGGCCACGCAGCGATGTGGAACCCTCGGAATGCACTGTCACGCAACTCAAGCTCAAAGCCGAGGGCGAATCGTGAGCCTGGCCATTACACCCCGGCTCCTCCACCGCAGCCAGCTCTGATCTTCCTCCCGCGCCACGGTTCGCGCCGTGGTCTGGCCAGCCATGCTGACGCAGTGTGGCTGGCCTCTTCACCTTCACCCCCACCCCACAAACTCAACGAAAGAACACATCATGAACAAGCTCATCCAATTCCCCGTCACCGAACTCAAGACCGCGCTGACGGGCCTCTCCAAAGTCACGGGCCGGTCCAGTTACCTGCCTGTGCTGCAAACCATCCGCGTCACCCGCGATGGCAACGGTATCGTCAACCTGCGCGCCACCGACCTTGAATCCTTTGGCGTCTATCAGCCCACCGAACCCCAGCCAGGTCCGGCGTGTGACTTTCTGGTCCCCACGGAGCCGCTGGCCAGATTGCTCAAGAACAGCGCGGGCAGCATCCATCTCATCCCGCAGGCCAGGCATCAGGTCATTCTTCGCTCCTTCCTTGGCGGCAGCCCTGTCGATAAAACAGTCGAAGCGCCGGAACTTGAAGAGTGGCCTCCCATGCCCGAGGTCGCAGCCACGCCCATTCTGTTGAACGAAGAGTTCCGTGCTGCGGTGGCGGCGGCGCTGGCGTGCTGCAACGAGGAAACGTCCCGGCCCGCGCTCAAAGGGGCATGGGTGGATGTCACTGATCCAAAAGCGCACTATGTCCTCGGCACGGATGGAAGGCACCTGGTCACCACGAATTCGTTTTGTCTCGATCTGCCAAAGTCCATTCTCATTCCACACACCAAGTTTTCGGAATGGAAAGGGTTCCTGGATGACGGTGATTGGAAGCTGGCGCTCCGGGAGGCGAAGAACGCCAGGGAGGATGGCTGGCTGCAACTGCAATCCGACCACTGGACCTTCCTGGCCAAGCAGACCACCGAGAAATGCGTGAACTGGCGGCAGTGTGTGCCCGCGTCTGACCGGGCAGCGACCTCGATCCGCTTGAGTGATGAAGCCCGCATGTTCCTGCTCGATGTCCTGCCGAAGCTGCCGGGTTACGATGATGTCAACCAACCGATGGTGTTCGACGCCGCCCCGCCCACGCTCAGGATCAAAGGGCGGGCCAGGAGTGCGGAATGGACAGCGGTGGACGTGCCAGGGGCCACCATTACCGGCGGTCCCATGACCATTCACGTCTGCCGTGACTACGTGCTCAAGGCCCTGAAGTTTGGACTCACCCAGTTGGATCTTTACGATCCCTTGTCCCCACTGGTGTTCCACTCCGGCGGCCAGCGCATCGTCATCATGCCGCTGAATCCGAATGCGCCGGCGTCAGCGACCTCGCCTGCGCCCACAGCATCACCATCCCAATCCGAAACCACCAACCCCACTGAAGAGAAAACGCCTATGCCAAAAGCAACCACCACTGAAGCCAACTCTGCCGAGACGGCTGAATCCCCGGTCAAATCCCTGGTGCAGCATGTCGAAACCATCAAGGAATCGCTCAAAGGAGTGCTCCGCGATCTCAACGATCTGCTGGACTTTGTGAAGAAGACGGAGCGGGAGAAGAAGGCCAGCGAGAAAGAGATCGAAGCAGTTCGTGAGAAACTGCGCGAGATCCAGAGCGTGAAGATCTAGCCTTCACCGCCAACCAAGTGAGCCGGATGCCTACGGGTGTCCGGCTCTTCTTTACGAAAGGATTTCGCATGAGAATCAACAACAACTCCGACCTCATCGGGTATGGCATCGCAGCCCTTATCGCCGTGGTGGTGCTCTACAGCTTTTGGCAATACATCGTAGGGGCTCTGGCTCTGTTTGGACTCGGCTACGTGATCCAGCAAATGAACCGCAACAACCGCAGATAGAAAGGAGATTTCATGCAGAATCAACTACTGCAAATTCTGACCCGAGAGGGCGTGCTGGTGAAAGTCAGCATCCGTTACTGGCGCGGCACGAAGAAGCTGAAGCCAGAGGACATCGGCTTGAAGGCAACCCAGGTGTCTGACCGTTTGATTTCTTTGGGCCATAAACGACTTCTGCCCAAGGATACCCTGTCAGCATTGGCGCTGGTGGAAGGACGTGCTCATGCCTACGTAGAACACAACACCTTCCCGTTTCTGAATGGCATTGCCCACTTCGTTCCGAATCCACGCCTACAGGAAGTCCACGACAAGCTGACGGAACTTGAAGCGGAGTTCTGGCAGGCGAAAAGGGCGTTCCTGGACCAATACGCTACGCTACGCAAGAACGCCTCGGCTGAATGGAGAACGATGGCGAAGAAGCTGGTGGCTGATCCTGACAGATTGGTTGCCGCCATCGAAGCATCGTTTCCGTATCCAAGCGATATGGGTCGTTTTTACGGCTTCGACGTGCAGATGTTTCAAATCAGCGTGCCCGAAAAGCTAGGGCTGGATCTGGTGACGATGGCAGACCAGCAAACCGTCATTGAGGCCCGCCAGAAAGCCGCTCAGGAAGCGTCCTCGAAGATCCGTCAGGGCGTGGAGAGTTTTGTTTCGGATTGCGTGTCAGCCTTGAGGGAACAGACGGCGCAGTTGTGTGGCGAGATGCTGCATTCCATTCAGTCTTCCGAGACCGGCGTCCACCAGAAGACCCTCAATCGCTTGCAGAGGTTTATCGAGCAGTTCAAGCAGATGAACTTCGCCAATGACCGGGTGATGGCGGAGATGTTGGAACGGGTGCGCCGGGAACTGCTGACCCGGACCGCTGAGGAATACCGGGATAGCGCCAAGGCCAGACAGGTTTTGGTCAACGGACTCACCCAGCTTCGCCAGCAAGCTTCAGAGCTGGCCCGTCAAGATGCCGCCGAGCTCGTGCAGCGATTCGGTCAGCAAGGCATTCGCAAATTCAATCTCGCTGCCTAAACGAAGGGACGCAGAGGTGTGTCGGGAGGTGCCATAGCCTCCGGCCCCTCTGCGTCCCTTCATCAATCGCGCAGATGCCTGCCTTGCTGGTCGCTAGCTACGAGCAATAGGATATGCTGCCCATGTCTATGACGCAACCTGCCGTTGGGCCATCCACTCAATGAACTGGCCTTCGGTCATGAGAGGCAAGACTTGTCTTATGACTCGCACTGCATAGGCACCCTCAGCAGCCTCGGGCACTAAAACGAACAGCGGTTCGCCCTCGAAAACCGCATACAGTTTACCCGGTGCGCCCTGGCCGTAATTCAGCGCAGCTTGCGGATTATCATACGCCGATACGCCATTGTATTCCCCGGTCAGCTTGCGCTCCTCTTCAGTCCATTCCTGACCGTGTGCATGAAGTGGAGCCAATCGTAGGAAGGCATTAAGCGCATCTAGCGTATGCGTTGTGCCATCCCAGGCAAGGTCGTAGTCATCGAGCCTTGTAGATTGATCCCGGTTCCATCTTTCCACCCAGGAACCAGGCACGTAGGCATGGGTGCTGGTGTGTTTCCCTTCAATCCATCGTTGGATGGTCCCAGGGTCATCCATGCAACGAGGCGTCAGAACACGATAAAAGATTGCCATGCCTGCTTTATACCGCACCAGAAATCGCGCACAAGACCGATTACCAGTTTCCACGGACAGCCACATCGACGGCGAAGGACCCATCAGGGGGTGTTCCCGCGCACTGTGGAGTCTCCTGGCCGGCAGCCTGTAAAACTTCACCTGAAATTCACCACATAACCATCAACCCATAACAACCATGTCGCACTTCACTACGATACAAACTCAGATCAAAGACCTCGAAGCCCTAAAGTCTGCCTGCGCCGAGATGGGATTGACCGTCCTGGAAAATGCAAAGGCCAGGGGCTATTACGAAGCCAACACCAATGGCGATTTGGTCATCAAGCTGAAAGGCCCCTATGACATCGCCGTGCAAAAGCAGCCAAACAACACCTACGGCCTGACGGCTGACCTTTGGAACGGTCACGTCGAGCAGGAGGTTGGCCCTGGCTACGGCAAGCTTCTCCAGCTCTATGCCGTTCACAAGGCGATGATTGAGGCCCGCAGAAAAGGTCACCTCGTCACCCGCCACAACAAACCCTCCGGCGAAATCAAACTCGTCATCCAAGCCTGACCATGAAGCACATCATTCTCACGAGCACTCAAAGCGAACAACCCATCGACGCCGAGCACCGGTTTGTCTGCGTGGGTCCGAACTGCTGGGGTCTGTCCGCATCTTCCGCCAGGGAGGCATTCAAGAACTGCAAAGCCAACGCTCCCGCCGGGTCGAAATACTTCCTTACCAGAGTCGTTCATGAATCTGTTCAGGTGGACCCGATGGACGGCGCTCTGGCCTGGGACCGCACTCACGACGCCACCACCTGTAAATTCTGCACCGCCGGCAAAGGCATCCGGGTGCAGGTCGAATGAAAGCATACCATGAAACAAACCATCGAAATCATCGTAACGCCACAAGGCCAGCTCCAGATTGACGCTATGGGCTTCAAGGGACCGGACTGCGCTCTAGCCACTCGCTACTTGGAGGAAGCTCTAGGCCAGGTCGCAAGCTGTAAGAAGAAGCCGGAGTTCTATCAAACGGCCCGGAAGTCCAGCCATCAAAGAGTAGGTAAATAGCATTTGTGCATGTAGGAGTGAAACCTATAGATACAGCGCCTAGTTATACATTTGGCATCGCGTATTTATACAGTAACGCCTACATGCCCACCTAAAGCGCCTGGCATGGCCTTAGAACGCGCCTGCCCCTGTCCGGTACAAGGTGGTCTCTCACTGGCTAAAGGCGCTCCACAGGCCATTCCAGCGCGAAACAAGCCCTACCAACGAAGCTCCATGAACTCTGTCATCACCTTCTCACCCAACGGCACTGGTTCCTGCCTCTATACCGAGTTGATTGACTTGCACTCAATTGGCCGGCTGGAGGTGTCCCGTGCTTCCACCATCGAATTCAACAACCAGATCCAACGCTGGGAAGTCAAAGACCGGCGAGGCCATCTGCGGTTCTTTGCCCGCTCCCGCCAAGCCTGCCTCGACTGGGAACAACACCAATTCACATGAGCAAAGCCATCCGCCAGGTGTGGTCGTTTCGTTCCGACTCCAGTCCGGATGTTGAATACGAGACGCTGCAATACACCGACGGCTCCACCTCCTGCGCGTGCAAAGGCTGGACCCGGAGAGTGGCTGCCGATGGTTCCCGATCCTGCAAACACACTCGCTACGTGGATATGGGAACCGCTGACCAGCACTGTATCACCACACACCACTACAACCATCAATCCCAAAATCATCATGCCCCAAGCCAAACCAAGCTCAAAACCACGCCCCGCCTCGGACATCGGAAGTTCGCTGTCTGAGATGGGTGTTAGAATCGTTCACTATCTACAGGCTGGCTATCCCGGCTTGTATCTCGTATCCCCGGAAGATGCCAGAGTTGAAGCGGAATTGAATCAGGTAGCCCAGTCCATCAACTACAATCTGGCATTCTGGTCTGTCATCTCTGGCTTGGTGGAAACGAAGTCCAAGAAAGTCCATCAAGCCCAGGAGCCCATCGAAGCCCTGCAAGCCGTAGAATCACTGCCGGAGAAATCTATCGTGCTGCTCAAGGACTTTCATCTGTTTCTCGCTGACGCCAATCCCATCCTCGTCTGCAAAATGAAGGAAGTGCTGGCCGACGCGAAGACCAAAAACAAGACCCTCATCATTCTAGGCTGCCGCTTGTGCCTGCCCCCGGAACTCGAAAGAGAAATCACGGTGCTGGATTACGCCCTGCCAGACAAGCCGCAGCTCGGAATCGTATTGGACGGCATTGTTGCATCCGCTGGCCTTCCATCCATACATGGCGACGATAGGGAGAAGGTGTTGGAAGCAGCTACCGGCCTGACCACCATCGAAGCAGAAAATGCCTTCGCCCTCAGTTACGTGCAGGCGAAACAGATTGATCCTGTGCTCGTGGCCAAGGAAAAGGCGCAGGCCGTGAGGAAGAGCGGTTTGCTGGAAATCATCGACACCCAGGAAACGCTTTATTCGATAGGCGGTCTGGACGTGCTGAAGACGTGGCTGCTGAAACGCAAATCCGCCTTCAGCCATAGAGCCACGGAATACGGTCTGCCAACTCCCAAGGGCCTGCTCATTCTCGGAATCGCAGGCACCGGAAAAAGCCTCACCGCCAAAGCCACTGCAAAAGTCTTCGGTGTCCCCCTGCTGAAGTTGGATGCTGGGCGGATCTTCGCCTCGCTGGTCGGCCAGTCTGAATCCAACTTGCGAAGCGTCATTCAAACCGCCGAGGCCATTGCTCCGTGCTGTCTGTGGATAGACGAGATAGAGAAGGGCTTCAGTGGCAGCAAATCCTCTGGCTCTACGGATGGCGGCACTTCAAGCAGGGTGTTCGGGTCATTCTTGTCGTGGATGCAGGAGAAGAAGGCTCCGGTGTTCGTTGTCGCCACTGCCAATGATGTGTCCCAGCTTCCGCCTGAAATGCTACGCAAGGGCAGATGGGATGAGCTGTTCTTCGTGGATCTGCCAAATCAATCCGAAAGGGAAGCCATCTGGAAAATCCAAATCAGCAGGTATGGTCGGGATGCAAAGGACTTCGATTTGGTTCAACTCGCCAGAGCCACGGATGGATTGACCGGCAGTGAAATCGAAGCCTGTTTTGTCGAGGCCCTGTATGCTGGATTCGATCAGGACAGAGAGCCAACCGACCTGACCATTGCGCAAGTCCTCACTGATTTCATGCCGCTGTCGAAGTTGATGGCGGAACAGATTGGGGCATTGAGGAACTGGGCGAAAGGGAGGGCCAGGTATGCCACTTCGCCTGTATCGGAAGAGCGTCGGAGGCGGCTGGTGACCTAGCTTGGAACCTGGTTCCGGGCTACGGTTACAAAGAGGAATCTCGCCTACGGGCTGGATTCCTCTTTTTAGCTATACCAATATCGGGGTACTCACCCGTGGATAAACGACATCGACAGAGTTTACGGTTTCCGCAGTCGAAAAAATGACTTCATCACCCGCTCCGTTAATGGCACTACAACCTCCCAGTTGCCATTATTTGTTACCGCATTTAGTGTATTGGACTGCCAAGTTCGTGACAGAATATTTGTAGTTGTCTCTAGGACGAAACCCGTCGCCGGGAACGGCCATCGAATAGTCACTCTACCGTCGCCTCTAGCAATATCCAGACTAGGGTCTCCAGTAGTATTTCGCAAACTCAGAATACTACCGTCAGCACTCGCGATTAAATCGCACCTTCCATCGCAATTGACATCGGCAGCCACAACACATTGCACTCCTCCGTTAAGAGCGACACTCTCAGCATTCTGGAAAGTCCCGTCTCCATTCCCCGTGAGAACCCGCACCCGCGCTCCGCTTAAATCAGCCAGAGCCAAGTCGCTCTTTCCATCCCTATTAAAGTCCGCGGCTGTTATAGAAAAGCAATTGTTTAATCCTCCAGGATAGTTGATTCTATCCAGAAATGTGCCGTCACCTCTACCAAGAAATATCGCTACATCAGCACTGTTGAAATTCAGGACAGCGAGATCATAAGCACCATCCCGATTGAAATCGGCGCCTATAATAGATGTTGCTCCGCCTCCAGTTGCATACGAAAAGCCTGGCAAAAAAGTGCCGTCACCATTCCCGAGAAGCACCGTAATGGTCCCATCCCAGGAATTGGCGACTACCAGATCCTGTTTGCCGTCGCTGTTAAGATCGTTGACATATACAGCCTGCGGGTTTATCCCAACACTGGATTCTCCACCTTTACGAAACGTCCCATCACCGTTGCCTAAGAGGATTACAACGCTCCCTTCGTAATACAGACCCACCACCGTCGCCTGTGATGTCACCACGATGTCCAGCTTACCATCACCGTCTAGGTCAGCAACCGCTAGAGAGCTACAGTAGTGTCCGGCTGTATAGGCAGTTGGCGACTGAAATGTTCCATCACCATTGCCTAATAGAAGATACACCTCACCGAAACCTGGCATGGGAATGGCCCAGTCGGACATCGCCGATACAGCAAGATCGAGTTTACCATCGCAATTGAAATCGTCCAACGCCACGCAACTTGGGGCCAACGGCAGCGGTGTAAAGAGACCGGCCTGAAAGGTTCCGTCACCATTACCCATCAAAACGCAGATACCCCAACTACCGAGGGCACTCACTGTTACAACCACGTCTGTTTTCCCATCCCGATTGAGGTCTGCGGCGCATGCGGACCAACCTCCCCAACCTCCACCGGCAGAAAATGAGAGCGGTGGCGCAAAGGTGATAGGCGGTGGCACACTGGCAGACAGCGGGGTTATGTTAAAGCAGGTGAAAAGAAAGAATGCCATGCCCGCCAAGGGTGACAAGCGAAGCTCAAAGACCACCTTGAGCGACTGCAACTGCACCCTATTCGTCAGGAAGGCCGCTTGAGTCGGGTCCAAATCGTCAAAGAGCCGGGTAAAGTGCCCACTGCCTCCTTTCCGTCTGAATATCGATGACAGTGTGCTCTTTAGTTTGTTTGCTTCACTCATATACAATGCACGCCTCCTCGTAGCAGGATTGTGGTTGGACTTACTTGGCGAAGCTCAAGACCAAGGCGACCCGCCATTCCCGGCGTGAGACCCCGCAGGGTTGAAAGCGGCGTTAGCGCGCTCATCGCTTTTCGAAGTCACCAAGCGCATCTGTGAAGGCTTTGAACTTGCGATATGTCTGTTCTGCTTCAGCCTTTATCGTTTGGGGACACTTCCGCAGTTCTATCAGAGAGTCCTCATATTCGAGCCAAGTCCCTCTGAGCGCATGCCTTCGGGGAATTTCTAACCGCGCCAAATCCTTTCTTGCGACACGAGATGCGGCTTCAACGACAAGAAAAAGGGCGTTGTCGGTTAAGGACTCTGGAGCTGCGGTTTCGAGCCGACAGAAACCAAGCCAGCGGAGAAGATACTCATCAAGTTTCTTCACATGACTGCGGACTCTTGCCAAGGGATCATCACCAACCTCAGCGAGCAGCGACACATACTGCCGTTTCCAGCGTTGTCTATGAAACCAACGATGTATCCAGTTCATAATTGCAGAATTCTACCAGCCTCACCTGAACACAGCCCGAAGCGCTTCTTGGACTGCTGGACTGGCCGGAGATTTGTGCGGGATACCGTGAGGACGTTCTCATTCCAGCGAGTGAATAACAAGTCTTGTGAACCACGAGGTAATAATCACCGATGCAACCATCGCAGCAAGAACCCCAAGACAGATAAGCCATGAAAGAGCCAGCCGCAATGGCGGAGGGTTTGCCTCGTGCAGGTTCAGACGTCCCACTGCCCATTTTAGCGTCACTCGCGTTCCCCAAAAAACGCCAAATCCGATTGCCAGCCCCAACACCAAGCCGACTGAGGTTCCAAGAACCCCAGCCTTTCTTCCCTCGATAAATGCGGTCACGAACACCGTCATTCCAGCGGTCAGACTCAAAAATTCGATGAACATATGCAGTCGCTGGGTTGAAGGACTATTTCCCTGTGGACGATGATTGACCGCCTGAACCGAAGCTAGCCGATGGGTTGAGCCAACTTCCCGGTGTTGTGGATGACTGGAACAAGGAACCTGCACCGAGGCCAATGCCCACGGCTGAAGCGCCGCCGCTTGATGGAGTCGGCCCTGTTCCGAGCCAATTCCACACATCAGTCGTCAGCGGCAACGCTGGGTTGCGCACAAAGCCATAACCTCTGTCTGCTGTGAATGGATTCCATGACGGCGGCACTGTGCTGGGCGATGGACTCACGTTGTCAGCGATGTATCGTCCACCGCCGAGTCCTCCGACAAGAGCGCCACCACCAAGAAGGCCCGCATCGTATGCAACGTTATTCCAGTTGCCAGCGGAAGCGTTGTTTACAGCGTCGTAAACAGTCAGGCCGCCACCAACCGCGCCTGCAACGCCTATTGTTCCCGTTACAGTTGCGGTAGCCGTGGCTGATGGCACACCAATCGCCACGAGTCCGGACACGGCCACTGGCGCGGCGAAGACAACAACACCCGCACCGACTGCGCCGATGGCCAAGCCTTGAACAAAATAGGCTGACGGGTCAGGGGTGGTGGCGATCATGTCAGGAGGCACGATATTTACCGGATTCCTAATCGCGCCGTAACCTGGACTCATCCATGATTGCAGTCCAAGCGGATCGATGTAGCCCGCCGGGTTTCCCTCCGCATACGCATACCAATTCATCCCTCCCGCTAAGCCGATAGGGTCAGGGTTGATAAACCGGCACAGATAAGGATTGTAATAGCGGGCACGCATGTAGAGCAATCCGCTTGAATCGGTCTGCACTCCATAGCGACCATTAAACAGGAACGGTGTATCGTTGGTGCCAGCGCGATACGTTACCAATCCATAGACGGAATACTCTATGCGGTCACGAACAATACCACCCGCATCAGTCAGGGCCACGGTGCTGCCGCGATAATCGAAATGGTAGGTATTGGTGGCTGTCTCCACGCCGTTGGTGCCTACGGTCACATCATACAGCAGGCCCGCTCCATATACGTAGAAGTTGGTTACGCCTCCTTTAATCCGCATGAGAACTTGGGAGAGCGCGGCATTGGGATTCACGACAAACCGCGTGACATTGGTTCCGTTGGTTACAGCAATGCGGTTCCCTTGAGGATCGTAGGCATAGCTGACGTTGCCCACGCCTAGCAGCCTGTTCCGCGCATCGTAGCTATAGGTGGCGAAGCTCGCATTGGTGACCGGTCCATAGGTCATGTTGCCATCGTCATCGTGTGTGACCGAGTTGCCGTCAAATGTTTCAATGCGATTGTCCGCATCATAGGTCATCGTGGGCACAGTCGGTGTCACGTCATGCGGAAGCGGGGCCGTGAACTCCCAGTCCATCCGGCTGGCCGCGTTCCACCCGAGTTTGAACTGAACGATTACTGAGCCGGAGTCTGTGCGCTCTACGATGTTGGTGCTTCTGCCTGCCGCGTCGTAGTCGATGGTCCGCACCGTTTTGTTTGGGCGGCGGATGATGCGAAGCTGGCCCGCTAAATCATACTCCAGCGAAGTTGTCCGCGAGGCCCAGTCCGTGACGTTGGTTAGGTGATTTTGACTGTCGTAGGAGTAGTTGACTTCCTTGCCGCCAGGATAGATGAGTTTCTTTAGGTTTCCGTTTTCATCATAGGCGTATTGCAAGAGATTGCTGTTTGCATCCCGATACGTGGCGACACGGTTATAGGCGTCAAAGCTCCAATGCACATTCTGGGTAACGCTGTTCCAGGTGCGCTCCGTCAGATTGGTCAGGTTGTTGTTGGCGTCGTAGCGATGGGTCAGGACGCCCACTTTATCGGTGCGATTGGTCAGCCTGCCAGCCACGTCGTAGCGAAAAGCGTTTGTATCCCCAGTAGGCTCTTGCAGGAAAGCCAGCAATCCACGCGTCTCATAGCTGCTGATGGTCTTCTTGGTGAGCGGCGTGCTGTTGGTCGCCACCCGGTTATTGGGGTCGAAGATGGTTGTGAAGGCAGCGTTCTTTCTGTTCGTGACGGCGGTTTGATTCCCATTAAAATCAAAGGCATATCGAATCACGTCCTGCGCGGGATCGGTGAGGCTTGTGCGCAAGCCGCGGGCATCATACCCGTAGAAAGTTGCTTCCAACAAACCGTTGGTCGAGGCGCGCAGCCGGTTGTTCTCGTCAAACCCAAACCATGCGCCTTGTTGCAGATGGTTGAACTGGGAAGCCACGTTCCCCGCTGCATCGTAGAAGGTGTAATTCGTCTGCGACAAAGGATTCGCAGAGGTCGTCAACCAGTCTCGCAAGTCGTATCCGTAGCGCAATACACCTGTGCCAGCAGGGATGGCGGGCAGCGTGACCGTGAGGCGTTTCCCAGTAGCGCTGTTGCTGTAGGTGGTGACGTTTTGGCGTGGGTCCGTGACGGTCAGCAAATACCCATTTTTGTCGTAAGCCATCTGCGTCACCAAGTTGGTGGGAGCGATGGTTCGGGTAGGCAACCGTCGGTTATTAAACTCGTAGAGCGTGGCAAACCCGCGACCATCCCGATGCGCAGTTACATCCCCACGCGCATGGTTGGTGAAATAGTTGGTGGAGACGCCGGAGATGACGGTCTGGTTGAGTTGCGCATATTGGTCGTAGCCGTAGGAAACGCTATTGCCGGCGTCGTCTGTGCGGGACTGCAAGAGGCCGTTGGTGTAGGTCAACTGCACGTAATGGCCGGTAGCGTCTGTCGCCTTCGTGATCTGGTGCGCCGTATTGTATTCAAAGTATCGAGGAAAGCCACGAGCATCTATCGTGTTGGTGACCCGATTGAGACTGTCATAGTTGAAAATGTTGGTGTGGCCCAAACGATCAATGGTGCGACGCAGATTGTGATTGGCATCGTATTCGGAATACGCGATTTCCGATAGAGGCGTAATGCTTTGCACAATGTGATCCTGCCCATCATACACAAGCTGACTGAGATTGCCATTAGCGTCTTGGACTCCTATGGCTCGTTTGTGAGCATCGTAGAAATAGTATTTTCTCGAACCTGCTGGGTCTTCCTCGATGGTGTAGTTGTCGGTGTAGAAGAGACGCCAGCGCTTATTTGGATCTCCATGCGAGTATTGCTCCACCACCCGGCCAAGGCCGTCGAAGATGTTGGTCGTGACGGTGCGCCCATAGGCGTCTCTGGTGGCAAGAATCCTGTGCAGCGAATCATAGACATAGGAAAACTGATTGGTGTCCAGGTCCACGAAATCAGTGAGGTCATTGTTGACGTAGCCAAAGCTGATTTGACGGCCCGTGCTATCACTGACCACGCTGATGAGATTCGAGTTGTTGTAGGCGATATAGAGCTTCCGGCTAGACGCATCCACGATGTTGGTCAGCCTGCCGCTGCTGTCGTATTTGAAGAGGTTGGTGCGTCCCGGCGGGTCTTTGATGCTGGTCACGCGGTTGCTGCTGTCGAAGTAGAACGTGCTGCCCAAACGCTGGCTCAGGACGTATTTGCCACCGGAGTTCGTGAGCGTCATGGTGATGCCTGACGAGGGCGTAAGGCTGCCGTCAGGCTGCCGGGCAAACTGCACGGCATCCTTGCCCAGGACAATCGACACCGCGTTGCTCTTCAGCTTGTCCACGCCCCATTGAGCGATCAGTGCCAGGGTCGCCCATTCACGGGCCGTGCCGCTGCTGGCATAGACATCCATCGCAGCCCGCGTGGCCACCACGTAAGCGGCCATTTCATACGGAGTCGTCTGCCCCAGCCCAGCGCGGACATCGGACTGATCGTTGGCGTAGATGCGGTAGTTGTGCGTCCAGCCGTAGCCGAGGTTGGCGCGATTGTAGTCGCCCTGCTTGGAGTTGTATTGGCGTGAGAACGCGAAACCCTGGGGATCGGCCTGGCCCACGGAGAGGTCAACGGTATTGAGGGTAAACGAGCCATCCACCATGTTTACGGGGTCGGCCCCTGTCAGGGTCGGAGTGATCACAGGGGAGGGATTCAAATTCACAAGGGAACTCGCATACGAATTGACCACCGGAGTTGGCGTCACCGTGCCGTAGGTGGTGTTGTAGCCGCCAAAGTTGTTGCCTGAAATGATCATTCCCATGGAACGCTCCTGGGAACTGTCCCGCCTGTCAGAGTATCCGGTCCCGCGCCATTGATTCACGGTGATACGCCCATCACTCGGCAGCAATAAAATGCTGCCTCCAGAGACACGATTCGCAAGCGCTGTAATGTTTGTCCCGTAGTTCACGAGGCTCGAAGCCACCGTGCTCCAGTTGCTCGCTGTGGCACGGTAGATTTTGTTGGTGCTGATTCCGTTGGAAACCTTGATCAGTTTGACCGTGGACGCCCCGTTGCCTCCCTGCATCTGCTCCAGGACGCCATGCTCCATGGCGCTATTGAAGTAGCCGGTGATGTCAAACACATCCTTTTCCTTCTGCTGCTGGCTGGCGTCTCGCAGAGCCGCGCTGAAGAAGGCGGTCAGTTGACAGCCCACGTCCACGTAGTAGCTGGCTTCCTGGGCCATCCTCCCTACCCGGTGGGCATATTCAAGCTGGACGCTGTTCTGAAGTCCGAAAAGGCGGTCACTCAGCGCGGTCTGGAACAGCCAATTTTGGCCGATGACGTTCAAGGTTTCCGTTAGAACCTCCCGTGAAGTATCGGCGTAATTGGCCCGCTTGTATTCAGCCAAACGATCCTGCCGGGCACGCAACAGGTCTCCGTTGGGCTCAAAGCCATACAGGATTACGTAGCCATTGGTGGTGCGTTGGAAGGCATTGGTGATCCCGTGGTCGATAGCGCGAGTGTCGTCCAGGGTATTCAGACCGTAATTCCAGGTGCCCACCGGATGATTGACCAGAAACCCGAAGTCCACGTTGGTCCCGGTGCCGCCTGTCTCAGTGGCGAGCAACGTGTCATCCAGCCAAAGCTGGCTCTGTTTGGGTGACGTGTTCGTGAAGGTCAGGGACAGCCGATTTCCCTGTAGGCCGGCAAACTGGAAGGTCTGATCGAGTGTGCCGGCAGTGCCGCCTACCGCCAGCACCCGTAGTGACGAGATGAAGAGATCTGGAATCGCGTCCCAGTTTAGAACCGGGCAAGGTCCACAGCCGGTATTATAGACGTTGGTGATCGTCTCCCAGGTCGTGGTGGTTGGCAGGGTGTCGAGTGTGGCAGAAACAGTTCGCCATCCTCCTAGAATATCATCGGGTGTAGCGTTGAGCGTCTGAGTGCGCAAATACCCAAGCAGGTTTGTGGTGTAGGCTGTCAGCTTGGCGTTCAGGTTGGTTTCGTTCAACTGCTTTACCCAGTCAGGGTCGCTGTAGGTGGCATTAAGGCTTGCAGCGGTTAATAGATTCGTCTTGCTTGATCCAATTGCTGACCCCAAATCAATCCCCTGAATTCGTTCCGACACCTTGAAGGCGGGATCAAGGTAGTAGTCCGTCGAGTCTATGCTCAGGACCACCCACAGTCGGGGAAAGATCAAAGTCTGCTCTGCTGTGGTGAGCAGCGTGTAGGAGATCTGCTGGTCGTTTGGAATCAAGTTTGGATAACGGCGCTTGCCTGCAAGTTGGGCGATGTGAGTGGCCATCTGCGAATAGTTTGTGGCGGCGAAGTCCAGACGCAGCCAATCAGCCACATTCTGGCTGAACTCCACATTCTGCAAACCGTATTGATAGGAAGCAGTGAACCCGGCTGCCCTCAAGAGAGCGACCAGCAAGGCAGCTTGGTCAAAATCGTTGCCGCTGCGTTCCCAGAGAGTCAACGCCGCGCCTTTCTTGCAGCCGTAGTAGTGAAGATAGGTGATGTTGTTGTGAACGTAGTCGAAGATGCGCTTGGCGGTATCTGTATTCGTCGGTCCCGGACTGCCCGCCGCCAGGCCATCAGCAAGGGCCTGTATCTCTGCTGTGATAAAGTCCGCGTTGTTCCCAGGAGTGCCAGCGTCTTTCAACTGGCCTTGATAGACCGGCGGCGGCGCGCTTGAAGTATATCCTGTCGTTTGGCTGGTTTGAGCATCGCTTACTGTGTCCTGCCAGCCCGGTTCGTATTGCGCGACGACAGTCGTGACCCCCAGGATTCCGCAGGCGATGGCGAAAATGTTCTTCTTCATAAACCCTTTAGCGTGTGACACTGTTGACATTGCCTTCCTTGTCGTAGGTGATGGTGGTGGGAACCTTGCCTGTGACCTGCTTTAGCCTGCCTACCGCATCATAGACAAAATTGAGTCGCGTGCCGCTTTGGGCGGATTCGTTGAGCAACGGATTCATGCCGGAATCCACTTCCCACTTGTCATTCAATCCATCCCCATCTGTGTCAGCGTTATTTGGATCGGTTTTATAGAGGAAGAGTTCATCTCCATCAGACAGCCCATCACCATCCGAGTCCTTGTGCAGCGCGACGGCATAGAAGCTTATGAAATCAGTCACGTTGCTCAGGGTTACGCTGGTGGTGCCGGCGGATAGATTCGTAACGAAGCTCCAGGCGATACCCTGCGTAGCGCCGCCCCACAGCGAAACAGAATTGAGATTCGTAGAGACATACAGGTCGTAGGTGTTGGTGGCGATGGTGTTGGTGATCGTGAGATAGACGTTGGTGGTTAGGTTTGTCACCACGTAGCCGATAGAATGGAAGCAGAGGTTGGTGCCATGATTGAAGCCACTGGCCCATATCCAGATGTTGGTAGATGGGCTTCCGTTGGTGCCGCCGCCACCACCGCCGGGTGGAGGAGTAGGCACAGAGTCCAGTGTCATCATGGTTGTATCCGCCGTCCCGAGCCTCGCCGCTCTCAAGGCGAGCAGTTGCTGCATCCGGGCCGCGTCTTCTTCTGGCGTGATTGGCCCCAGTGCGGCAGTCCCGGCCAGGCAGGAGAAATTCCAGGCCAGCAGGTCCACAGACTGCACAGCCTTGAACGTGGTCACGGCATCAAATTGACCTTGGGCGAGGTTCATCCCTTGCGCGTCGCTGCCCAAGGCAAACCCCAACGCACCCCTCGTCCTTTCAAGAGGCACAAGGGCCAGCGCCTGCCCCTGTGCCGCCAACTGTCCGTCCAGGAACAGCCAGGAGCCTTGGGGAGAATAGCTGAACGCCACTTGATGCCACTCACCTTCCGGCCATTGAATTGCGGTCTGGAGGATGTCCACGCACTCGCCCTTGCTCTGCGCCAAAAATGAAATCGCATCGCCGCCTGGGCTGAACTGGAGCGACCACCAGCCCACGCTCTGTTTTTCCGTCCAGGCTCCAACTTCAAACAACCGAGCCGCAGCGCCAGGTCCGTTGCCGCCGAGAGTGCTGCTCGACCAGGCAGGTTTGAACCAGAAGCGAATCGTGCCAACCGCAGTCGTGAGATTGGTTTTGCCCTTCTCGTCCACCGCTGGAATCACGAAGAGCTTGGGGGCATTGCCCTCCATGCCCAACGCGTATCCCGACCAGCTTTCCACCAGCGCCGCATCATGCACAAGGAAGCTGCTGGCGTTTGTGAACAAGCTGGTGTTGTCGAAATTGAACGAGGACAGGACTCCCATTTCTGGATAGGGCGGTCCCGGAGGTCTTGGTCTGGCGAAGGCGCTCCCGGTCAGGTGGCAGATGAGCAAGCCCAACAAACACGCAACCCCTCTTTGCATCCATCGTTCTGTTTTCATGTTCGTCTCCTCGATACGCCATTCAGTCCGGTCTGTGAATCCACTGGCCGGGTGCTTCTCACTGCCTATGGCAAATGTATGCATCCCTCTGAAATGGTTGACCGGTATTGTTGCGCCTTATGGGGATGGCACGCAACAACAGAAAACAGCCCGGATGATGAATTTAGGTGAGGGCATCCATCCCATAAGAGGGACACTCTGGAACCGCGAAACACATCCTCACAGCGCACAGGCTGCTCCCATTTTCAAGAGCTTCACAGGCCGGGACCACGGCAGCAGAGAATGCCAACCTGTGCTTTCCCTTCAGTGCCCATTCATGCAAAATGGCCCGGCTTGAACAATGGCGCACAACATCTGGCCGGCCTGATGCAGAAGGTTGGTCCCATTCTGAGGGACTGGCGTGTTCCGCTTTTCACTCATTGGCGCAAGCAATTCCCCGAACACATCCGACGCGGAATGTTGGGAGAGCTTGCCGCAAAGAAGTATTTGCAGCGGGCTGGAATGAAGTTCCTCACCGCCAACTTTCGCTCCGAGCATGGCGAGATTGACCTTGTGTTCCGTGATCCAGGCGTTCAGTGGCAGTCATCATGTGGTGGAGTGGAAAAGCCCGGCATGGCGATGGATGGAATATGGAATCGACTGCGAAAGCGCCTCTCGATTAACAAGATAAAGTTTCTGCGAAATCAAACAGACTGCCTGGTCTTCGTCGAGGTGAAAACCCGTTCCTCGGAGGACTGGGTGCGCCCGGCGGCGGCCGTGGACGCGGAGAAACGGCGATGCCTCTCGCGGGCGGCGCTGGATTACCTGCGGCGGCTGGGCCGGCCGCGAATCAAAACCCGGTTTGATATCGTTGAGGTGCTCCTCGAGGACGGCGTGGTGCGCGAAGTGCGGCACCTGCCCGACGCCTTCGCCCTCGAGGCTCCCTGGCGCTACGGGTGAGTCTGCAGAAGCAGAGCCGGCCGGCCCGCTCCGAGTTCCAGCTTGCCTGGCCGGAATGGGACGGCACACTGACCCCGCAATCGTCATGGCCCGCAAAGCGCTCATCACCGGCATCACGGGGCAGGACGGCTCGTATCTGGCCGAACTGCTCCTGTCCAAGGGTTACGAAGTCCACGGCATCATTCGCCGCGCCAGCACCTTTAACACTGGCCGGCTGGACAGCATCTACGCCGATCCCCACAGCCACGGGGCGCAGCTCCGGCTGCACTACGGGGACGTGAGCGACGCCTCGGCGCTGGCCCGCCTGATCGGGCGCATCCAGCCCGAGGAGATTTACAACCTGGCCGCGCAAAGCCACGTGCGGGTCAGCTTCGACAGCCCCGAGTACACCGCCGACATTACCGCCACCGGCACGGTGCGCCTGCTCGAGGCCATTCGCGAGTCGGGCATCCGCCCGCGCTTCTACCAGGCTTCGTCGAGCGAGATGTTCGGCAAAGTCCGCGAAGTGCCGCAGACCGAGACGACGCCCTTCTACCCGCGCAGTCCCTACGCCTGCGCCAAGGTGTTTGCCTATTGGATCACGGTCAATTACCGCGAGTCCTACGGCCTGCACGCCAGCAACGGGATTCTCTTCAACCACGAGTCGCCGCGGCGCGGGGAAACCTTTGTCACGCGCAAGATCACCCGGGCCGTGGCGCGCATCCAGGCCGGGCTGCAGGACAAGCTGTACCTCGGCAATCTCGACGCCAAACGGGATTGGGGTTACGCCCGGGAATATGTCGAGGCCATGTGGCTCATGCTCCAGCAGCCCGAGCCGGATGATTATGTCATCGCCACCGGCGAGACCCACTCGATTCGCGAGTTCCTCGACCTGGCTTTCGGGCACGTGAACCTGGATTGGACCCGGTACGTGGAGATTGACCCGCGCTACTACCGCCCGGCCGAAGTGGATTTGTTGATTGGCGACGCCTCGAAGGCCAAACGGAAATTGGGCTGGGAACCCAAAACGCGCTTCCCCGACCTGGTGCGCCTGATGGTCGAGGCCGACATCCAACAACTGCGCGACCAGCGCGAGGGGCGCATCACGGATACCCACTGACGCCCCCGCCGCTGCGTTCAGCACGCCGCGGCCGCACGGGCAAGGAAATCCTCGTAGGCCATGCGGATGCCGCGCTCAAGCTCCACCGCCGGCCGCCAGCCCAGGGCGAAGATGCGCGTGCTGTCCAGAAGTTTGCGCGGCGTGCCATCCGGCTGGCTCGTGTCCCACACGATGCGGCCCGTGAAACCGACCACTCGCGCCACCATCCCGGCCAGCTCGCGAATGCTCAACTCCACCCCCGAGCCCACGTTGATGAACGCCTCCTCGCTGTAGTGCCGCATGAGGAACACGCAGGCCGCCGCCAGGTCATCCGCATAAAGAAACTCCCGTAACGGCGCGCCCGAGCCCCAGCACGTGACCGCTTCGGCCCCCGCCGCCTTGCCCTCGTGAAACTTGCGGATGAGCGCGGGCAAAACGTGCGACGACATGGGATCGTAATTGTCGTTCGGGCCGTAAAGATTGGTCGGCATGGCGCTGATGAAGTCGCAGCCGTATTGCCGCCGGAAGGCCTGGCAAAGTTTGATGCCCGCGATCTTGGCCACGGCGTACCACTGATTGGTCGGCTCGAGGGGGCCGGTCAGCAAATGCTCCTCCTTCATCGGCTGCGGCGCCAGCCGCGGATAAATGCACGAACTGCCCAGGAACAGCAGTTTCCGCACCCCGGCCCGCCACGCCCCGTGGATGAGATGATTCTGAATCTGAAGATTCTCATAGAGGAAATCCACCGGCCGCGTGTCGTTGGCGTGAATGCCGCCCACGCGAGCCGCGGCCACGAAGACAAACTCGGGCTTCTCCTCCGCGTAAAAGCGCGCCACCGCCGGACCGTCCAACAGGTCCAGTTCGGCGCGGGTGCGGCCGATCAGGCGGGTAAACCCCTGCCGTTGCAGCTCGCGCCAGATGGCGCTGCCCACCATGCCCTGGTGGCCGGCCACGTAAATTCTCGAATCGGCCCGCATCATGGCCTCCTACTCTAGGCCGCAGGGCGACCCTGGCAAGCGCCCCGTGCCAGAACGCGACCCCCGCAAGGCCAGCGCGCGCCTCCCGCGAACCCGACCGGCAAAAAAAGTTGCGGACTCCTGACCTGTTCAGCGCATGAAAGAGTGACGGTCGTCTGCGGGCGGACGCGCGCGCTGAGGCAGGCAGGGTTACGCACGGCGTGGTTTTGCGGCTGGCGTCGTTTCGTGGTTGTTCGAACGCCGGCCGGGCGCGTCCGCCCCATTTTTGTTTCCGGGCGAGCGCGCTGCCCGCCGCAGGCGCCTCAACGCCGGGATTGCGGCTGCGGGGGCAAGCCCTACAATCCAGTGGATCGTACGCAAGCAACAGATGGTATGACTCGAACCACCACCGCGACCGCCTCAAAGGCCAACCACCCGGCCCATCATTCCCCTGCCGCCACCGCCGCCGCACGCCACGGCATCACCGTGCAAGCCCCGCCGGGCCAGAGTGCCTGGAACGCCGGCCAGGCCCCGGCCAACTGGTGGGCGGAAATCGAGCGCCAGCATGGCCACGTAGGCCCCTGGAACGTGCTCG
>Ga0073934_10002556_pt1 | contig 37254 bp, 26 predicted proteins | sample LarsenN4metaG_FD_76834 | JGI IMG/M metagenome (GOLD analysis project Ga0073934, IMG submission 76834) | Hot spring sediment bacterial and archeal communities from British Columbia, Canada, to study Microbial Dark Matter (Phase II) - Larsen... ... | reverse complement strand
TTATGCGCTCGCCTTTCCTCTGTTTGATCGTGCTGCACTGGCGGCAATCATTCTCCCCATGGGGCGAATATCAGGAGACGTCACCGTAGCCGGCAAGACGGTCAATCAAACTGCCAGAGGGTTCGGCGACCCGATGCTCGAATTTGACATCAATCTATTCGGCCCGCCGGCACAAAAGAACATCCCTGACGTCCTGCGCTACGAGCCGGGATTTTCTGTCGACCTGCTCGCTGACCTGGCGCTGCCGATCGGCGAGTATGACAACAATCAGTCACTGAATATCGGGCAGAACCGCTGGTATGGGCGTGTGGGCATGCCGGTCATCTGGCAAATCGGTGAGTGGGTTCCGGGTCGGCGCACGACCCTGGAAATCCTTCCCGCAGTGTGGCTCTTTGGAGACAACACTGATTATGTCGGCCAAACGTTGGAAACCGATCCCCTGTTTCAGCTGGATGCACACGTAACTCGCGACTTGACCGAACACTTCTGGGGGGCTATTGATGGCGCCTTTTACAACGGTGGCAAATCGAGCATCAACGGCGTTTCGGGCAAGTCACTCAGCAACCTCGGTTTCGGGCTCACACTCGGCTACCAGATCAATGACAACCTTAACCTCACCTTCGGCTACAAGTCGACCGTGAACGACAGCGCTCCTGATGACCTTAAAATGGACGTATTCATGGTTTCGCTTGTGTTCGGCTGGCACCCGCTCGTCGAAGGGATGAAACGACTGCAGGGGGAGAAGTAGGCTAAAAATTTTGTATTTATTACATACAAATACCGTAATCCTCACCTGGAAAGAAAAATGACTACGACGGCACCGGCAAAAGCCAAGGCTGAAAAGGCCCGGCAGGCTGCTGAGAAGAAGAAAGAACTGTCAGATTAAAGGAGTGAACGCATGACTCGATGGTTCAAATGGTTGGGAAAAGGTTCCATCCGTTTCTGTCTTCCGCTGATGGCTGCCTGGGCGTCTGTTGCAATTCTCTATTCGAATCTGCCGGCTGCCATAAGGCCGTGGGCCGCCTGCATCTTCGCTGTCGGCAGTCTCGTGGCCCTGATCGGCAGGTACAGCACCCCGCGGGTGAGGCTCGGTTTCCTGGCGGCATTTGCAGTCGTGCTTGTCTATTGGCTGCTCATGCCGCCGAGCAATGACCGGGACTGGCAGCCCGATCTGGCGACTCTGGCCTGGGCTGACATAGCTGGGGACAAGGTCACGGTCCACAACATCCGCAACTGCGACTACCGCACCGAGACCGACTTTACCGTCCGGCACTATGACCGAACCTTTGATCTGTCGAGATTGAAGGGGGTCGACTTCTTTCTCGTCTACTGGGGATCTCCGAAGATTGCCCACACCATGATGAGCTTCGACTTCGAGGGGCAGGGGAATGTCTGCTTCTCCATCGAGACCCGCAAGGAAAAGGGGGAGGACTATTCCACGGTCAAAGGCTTTTTCCGCCAGTACGAGATCATCTATGTCGTGGCCGACGAACGTGACCTGGTCCGCCTGCGGACGAACTACCGCGAGAAGGGGAAGGGGGAGGATGTCTACCTGTACCGGCTGAAAGCCAGCCCGGAGGTTTGCCGCAAGGTCTTTCTCAGCTACCTGGGAGAGGCCAACCGTCTCAAGGAGCGACCTAAGTGGTACAACGCCCTCACCGGCAACTGCACCACCAGCATCCGCCAGCATACCATGCCCTACAGCCCCAATGCCCGGCTCGACTGGAGGCTGGTCGTCAACGGCTACATCGACGAGATGCTCTACGAGAGGAAATTCATTGATACGAGCCTGCCGTTTTCTGAATTGAAAAAGCGGAGTTACATCAACCCTCGGGCCCAGGCGGCTGACAAGGCCCCGGATTTCTCGAAGCTTATCCGCGAGGGAATTCCCGGCATAAATGGCAAACGATGATAAAGAATGTACAACAAGTGAAACAGGGAACAGATAAAGGCAGTTGTGTATGACATTCAAGTTTAAGGAGGAAGATAATCATGTGTATCAAAAGAATCTGTATGATGCTACTGGTCCTGCTAGCGTGCGGGACAGCCTGGGCCGCAGGAGGGGGGGCGCTGGATATACGGTCAGCCAAGCCGGGCTCCACGGTAGAGATTGACCGGGTACTCCAGGAAGGGAAGGTCGTGATCAGCGTTTTGGATGCAGCCAAGGAGCCGCTGCTCGGACTGGGCGCAGCTGACTTCACGTTGACCAGGGATGGCCGGAATGCAAAAATTGTCTCTGTCCAGCCGATTTCTGAAAGCCAGGACGTGCCCCGCCACTTTGTGCTGATGCTGGACAATTCCAGCTCCATGAATCAGCGTGATGCTATTAAGCCACTGCTTGCCGGAGTCAGCGAACTGCTGAAAATTGTTCGTCCGGTAGATGATGTCCAGCTGGTCGTTTTCGACAGCAAACAGACGGTGAAAATGGATGGCCGAGATCTGCATATACAGATTTTCAAATCGAACCAGCCGGCCGAGTTGAAAGCTTTTTTAGTAAAAACCTACGATAAAGGCATAACCTCCGAGACCTTTTTATATGAAGGAATGCTGGCCGGCCTTGACCTGCTCAAAGCCCTGCCGGCCACTGAACCACGTTTCATGGTGGTATTTACCGACGGTGAAGATATAAACAGCGCCTACAAAAAAGAAGAGGTTGCAAAAGTTGCTGAAAGTGTCGGGCGCTATAATGCCTATACCATCGATTACATGCCTGGCCTTGAGAAAAACAAGTTCCTGGCCGATTTTTCTGCCAGCAACAACGGTCAGATCTGGAAGGCAGCTTCAGCGACAAACCTGATCCCAATCTTTCAGAGCGTCGCCTCGAAAATGGAGTACTACTATGTTCTAAGTTACCAGTTCCCGCCTAGCGGTAAAATGGCTGTGTCTCCTGAACTGCTTACTATTGATGAAATCATAACCGCAACCTCGGACAGGAAGATGGATTCATCCGCTCTGACGCTCAGACCAACTGTGGATTCGGTATACGGGATCACCCGCTGGAAAGCAACGGTCAGTAATAGCAAGGGTGTCATAGCCGAACAGGCAGGGGAAGGGAATCCTGCTGCAGAAATAAAGCTGCCGCTTCCTGTTGCCGATCTGCCGGCACTGGCTGCCGGCGGTGACCTGACCGCGAAGCTCGAACTGCAGGACAAAAACGGTCAGAATCTGGCGATCACCTCAAACCCGGTGAAGATCAAGGTCTCACAGACCTCGGCGAAACTGGCTGTTGAACCGGCAACCCTGACCGTTGAAGAGATCAAGACCATCGACGCCTCACCGATGCTCGGGCAGATTTTCTTCGGCAAAGGGTCCAGCGAAATCCCGTTCCAGTATATCCGCTTCTCTGCAGCAGCCGAGACGGCAGGGTTCGATGAGCAGAAATTCAAGGATACGCTGGAAAAGTACTACCAGCTGCTGAACATTGTCGGCAAGAGGCTTTCGGACAATACCACTGCCACTGTCACCTTGATCGGCTGCAATGACAACACCGGCGAGGAGAAGGGGAAGAAAAAACTCTCTGCGCAGCGCGCCGAAGCGGTGAAGAATTACCTGCAGACGATCTGGGGGATCACTCCCGAGCGGATAAAAGTAGAGGCTCGCAACCTCCCGGCAAAGCCAAGCTTCACCAAATCCAACGAAGGCCAGGCAGAAAACCGCCGGGTCGAGATTATCGCCAGCGAGCCGTCAATACTGCTCCCTATCCGGAGTACCTACTTCACCACCAGGATCAGTTCGAAAACAATGAGCTTGCGCCCAGAGGTCACCTCGCCCTACGGAATAACCGACTGGAAGATCAGTGTCGTCAACTCTGCGGGTAGCATTGCCGATATTTCCGGGAAAGGGACTCCCGAAAAAGAGATTCAAATCGTGCCTGGCAACGACCTGAAGGCGTTGGGAATCGCCGGCGACATCAGCGTGAATATGGAACTGCAGGACAAGAAGGGGCAGAAAATGCTGCTCTCGGCACCGGTCAAGGTCAACTTTGTGGAGACAAGAAAAAGACAGGCTGAAAAGCTAGATCAGCGGATTCAGGAAAAATATGCTCTCATCCTGTTTGATTTCGATAAGGACACGATCAGCGGATCTAACCAGGAACTCGTCAACAAGATTGTCGACCGGTTCAAGACACTGCCGGAGGCAACACTTTCAATTGTCGGACATACCGACAACATCGGCAAGGAAGCGTATAACGTCAAGCTCTCCGAGCGGCGCGCGGCGGCGGTCAACAAGATGGTTGCTTCCGCATACGGCGAGCCAGCCGGCGACCGGATCCGCTTCTCCGGTGTAGGGTCGAACAGCCCGCTGTTCGAAAACACCCTGCCGGAACTGCGGTCGTTCAACCGTACGGTGACTATCACGCTGGAATACCTGAGCGCCGAGTAGCCGTACCGCTTAGGATTTCCCGCACCGGATCCGCGTAGGACTCCCCGGTATGGAGGTAGGCAATAATGCCAATAATACTACGAATAATCCGTTACAGTGCCGAAGCCGTGCTGCTGATTTGTCTGGCTTTCCTGAGCGGTTGCGCCACGCCGGTCGGTGTCAACAGGGTGTCTCCGCAAGAGGCCTACCAGGATGCCTATGCCAATCCACTGAGTGCGGGAAGGCTCAGCGATCAGGCCAGATACGTGCTCAACCGCTATGGTCTGCTGCAAGGATTTGACAGTGAACCGGCGAAAACCATAGCACTACTTCATGAAAAAGCGCTCCGTGACGATCGCGGGGATATCCTTTACACGCTCGCCGAGGCTTCCTACCTTTACGGCAGCCAACTGGTTGGCAGTTACGATGAGCAAGAACGAAAACTTGCCGCCGACTATTTTCTGCTTTCGGCGCTCTATTCTTTTTATTTTGTCAACGTGGAGCGTTCCAGGCAGAGGCTGAACATATTTGATCACCGTGCCCGCGCCGCTGTCGATATGTACAATTTCGGCCTGTGGCAGGGGTTCGCAACCGGTGAGTCCGAAGAGGTGGTTCTGGAAGCGGCTGAACGTGAACTTCCGTTCGGCAAGATATCAATTTCTCTCGATACGACCCAACTGCCATGGAAAATGGAAGAGTTCGAAAAATTCCTGCCGGCTGACATGTATGTGGTTCGTGGTGTATCGGTTCGTAACCGGACGGCGGGTGTCGGTGTGCCGCTCATCGCCCTCCGGGAAATGACCGGTAAACAATTCACTGGCGGCCAGGCGGTGCCGATGACCGCCATTCTGAGAATTCAGGGTGATCTGGCAGACCTGAGTGCCGGTACTGCCGCTGCTGCTCTGGAGCTTTACTCGACGCAGGATACCAGCACCATGATCTCGAAGACTGGTGAGGAGGTGCCGCTTGAAAGCGATCTTACCACTCCCCTGGTCTACAAGCTTGAGGGTTCCGAGGTCTTTGGCCTGGGCTTAAGCGCCTTTCTGGGGAGAGAGCCCGGTAAAATTCCCGATGGCCTCTACCAGACGGAGCCCTATCGGCCAGGAAAGATCCCGGTCGTTTTCGTCCATGGCACGGCCAGCAATCCGGTCTGGTGGGTGGAGATGTTCAACACCCTCCGTTTCGATCCGCTGATCAGGGAGAAATACCAGTTCTGGTACTTCGTCTACACCAGCAACAAGGCGGTTGCCTTGTCCGCCGCCGAGCTGCGTGATGCTCTGGGCGAAAAGGTGGCAGCCCTCGATCCGCAAGGGAAGGATCCGGCTCTGCAGCAGATGGTGGTGGCCGGCCACAGTCAGGGTGGACTGCTGACCAAGTTCACTGCGGTTGATACCGGTGAGAAGCTGCTGCAGGCGCTGACCGGGAAGAATCTCGATGCACTGGACATGTCGGAAGAAAACAGGGCCAGGGTGAGCCGACTGATTATTATCAAGCCGCTCCCCTTTGTAAAAACGGTTATCTTCCTCAGCACGCCTCACCGGGGGAGTTTCCAGAGCAAAGAGTGGAACAGGAATCTGGTCAGGTCACTCATCAACTTGCCGGCAAAAATCGTGCAGTCCTCTATGGAGATGTTTGACTACATGACGGACGATGTTAAGAAAATTCTTGGGGGGAAAGCCGTAATCACCAGCGCTGACAGCATGTCGCCGGATAATCCGGTGCTGAAGGTTTTGGCGGAAACCCCGTTGGCGCCTGGGGTGAAGGGACATTCAATCATCGCGGTCAAGGGAGACGGCGACCCGAAACTTGGCAATGACGGCGTTGTCGAATACAGCAGTGCCCACCTGGACGGCATGGAGTCGGAATTCATTGTTCGCAGCGATCATTCCAGTCAGCTGAACCCGCTGGCCATTGATGAAGTGCGACGAATACTGGTGGAGAAGCTGGCTAACGCCGTCAAGGAGGAAGTGCCTTCCAAATGATCTCGGGGAGATAAATAATTATGAATAAAGGGGGTTTAATGTGATTGTAAAACATCATCGACATCTGCTGACTGCCGCTGTTCTACTGTTGACTGCAACCAACGCCTGGTGTGCCGGTATCTGGCTCAGTGAAAACGGGACATCCGGCATGGGGACCGCCACTGCCGGGCGTGCTGCCCTGGCACGCGACGCTTCTACGGCATTTACCAACCCGGCCGGTATGACCCGGCTCGACCGCTCACAGATGATGGCCGGATTGATTGGTCTTGACATCCACTCGGAATTCTCCGGGCAAACCTCATATCCCTCTCTGGACGGTTCTGTTGAAACAGCGGGGAACGGTCATAATATCGGCAGTTTTACACCGGTGGCAAGTTTCAGCTATGTCCATGCCACGACACCCGATCTGCGACTGGGTGTCACTGTCGGTTCGTATTTCGGCCTTGCGCTGGACTACGGGGATTCATGGCAGGGCCGCTACTATGTTCAGGAAGCGGAGTTGCTCACCATGGGGGTCACGCCGTCTGTCGGCTACAAGGTCACTGACTGGTTTTCGGTCGGTGTCGGCGCCACGATCCTGTACGCGAAATTCACCCAGGATATGGCGGTCAACACCGGTGCTCCGACAGCAGGGCCGCAAAACCTTGCTGATGGCAAGCTGAAAATCGATTCGGACGATCTCGGCTATGGTTACAATTTCGGCATTCACTTTCAGCCAGTCAAGAGCACCCGTATTGGCGCGACCTATATCTCCAAAGTCGATCTCAAGTTCGATGATGTTGCCACTGTCGAAAACGTACCGACAACCGCTCCCATCTGGAGTTTGATCGCCGCGAGGCTCAACAACAGCGATCTGGATCTGGAAATGACAATTCCGCAGGCAGTGACCGTAAGCGCCTATCATCAACTGACCGACAGTGTGGCGGTCATGGCAAACGTCGGCTGGCAGGACTGGAGCGAATTCGGGAAGATCGGGGTCGATCTGTCCACTCCTGCCACGAGTGGCAGCACAACCGTCGATGCGGGCTTTCAGGACACCTGGCACGGTGCCGCCGGCCTTCATTACCAGGTAGCCGAACCATGGCTCTGGAAGGTCGGCTTTGCCTATGACAGCTCGCCGGTGAAGGACGAGAAGCGTTCCGTACTGCTGCCGCTCGACCGTCAGTACCGCTATGCCACCGGCATTGAATACGCCTGGGACAAGGACATAAACGTCGCTTTCGACTACGCCTTCATCGATGCGGGCAAGTCCGAGATCAACCAGAACCGCGGACCGCTGGCGGGGCACATTGTCGGAGAATATGACACGAACTACATTAACGCCTTTGGCCTGAGCATGAACTGGAAGTTTTAATTTTATGTGTTAACTTTAATGATATCCGACATGCTGTTTAAAATATCCCGGGGAGTAATTATCATGGCGAGCAAGCGTTGCCTTTGGAGATTGAGCGTTCTTTTTCTGGTCGGCTGCCTCGCCGGCTGCTCTGCCATCGGGCCGGGAACCATCGCCCGCGACCGCTTCGACTACACCGAGACGGTGGCCGACTCGTGGAAGCGGCAGATGTTGCTCAACATCGTCAAGATCCGCTATGGCGATGCGCCGATCTTCCTCGACGTGGCTTCCATCATCAACCAGTACTCTGTTGAGAGCACACTGAATGCAGCGGTCGGCTGGTCATTCCCGCCGAACTCCAACAATCAGCAGCTGGGCGCGGCCGGGCGCTACTATGACCGGCCGACCATCACCTACAACCTGTTGACCGGCGAGAAGTTTGCCCGCAGCCTGATGACCCCGGTCTCGCCAGGCTCTGTCATGAGCCTGGTGGAGGGGGGCTACCCCATCGATCTGGTGTTCCGCATCCTCGTTCACTCGGTCAACGGCATCCGCAACCAGTTCGGTGGATCGTCCCGGATTCGCCAGGCCGATCCGGAATTCTTTACCCTGATCGAGAAGATGCGGCAGATCCAGAATTCCGGCGCAGCTGCCATGCGGGTCAAGAAACTGGATGGCCGCGACAGCCTGGTGATGATGTTTCGTCAGCGGACCGACCCGGAAACCGAAAAAATGAGTAAAGAGGTCAGGAGGATGCTCGGCCTCAAGGAGGAGGGGGGGGAGTTCAGGGTCGTGTACGGTTCGGCTTCCACCGGGGACGAGGAGATTGCCCTGCTGACCCGCTCGATTCTCGAAATCCTCAGCGATATCTCCTCGACCGTGGAAGTGCCGGCCGAACATGTGAGCGAAAAGAGGGTCAACGCGACCATGGAGCCGGCGGGTGAGGGGATAAGGGGCAACCTGATCCGCATCCACGCCGGCAAAGAGAAACCGGCGGACGGTTTTACCGCCGTGCCTTACCGCGATCGGTGGTTCTGGATCGACGACCGTGATTACCAGTCGAAGAAGCTCTTCTCGTTCCTGATGTTCGTCATGACCCTGACCGAGACAGGCGGCAAGCAAGGGGAGCCGGTTGTGACCATCAATGCTGGGGGGTAAAAAGGGAGAGGGGATTCAATATTCAGCTGATGAATTAGTATGGAGATCGAAACTCATGAGGCGCTTCCTTGTAGCTACTGTATTGTTGCTGTTTCTTGCCGGGTGTGCCTCCAGAGCGCTGCCGCCGGTTGTCGTGAAGATTCCGACCAGGACGATCGAGTACCAGAAAGAGGTGAAGCCGATTCTGGACAAGCGCTGTACGGTCTGCCATTCCTGCTACAACTCCCCCTGCCAGCTCAAGCTGGACTCCTTCGAGGGGACGGACCGGGGGGCGACGAAACGCGCCATCTACAATGCCGGTCGGCTGAAAACCATGGACCCTACCCGGCTGTTCATTGATGCCCGGACCACCAAGGAGTGGCGGGAGAAGAAGTTCGTCAGTGTGACCGAGAGTACGGTGGGAGACGGCCGGAACGACTCGCTCATGATCCAGCTGCTCTCCCACAAGATGAAGAACCCGAAAAGCTCTGGCGAGTACAAGCCCGAAGCCGATGACCTGACCTGCAGCGAAAACCGGGATGAGCTGGGGGAATATCTGGAGAAGCACCCCAACAACGGCATGCCGTTCGGTTTCCCGCCGCTCAAGCAGGACGAGTTCGAAACCATTGCCGGCTGGCTGGTGCAGGGGGCGAAAGGTCCCGATGCCGCCCAGCAGGAGGCGCTTGTCACGCCCAAACCGGCCGATGCCCGGGCCATCGAGCAATGGGAGGAGTTTTTCAACCGGGATGATGCCAAGCACGCCATGACGGCGCGCTACCTCTACGAACACCTGTTCCTGGCCCACCTGAAATTCGGCACCCCGACCAACGAGTTCTACGAGCTGGTCCGCTCCAGGACCGCTCCGGGGCAGCCCATCGACCTGATCCCCACCGTCCGCCCCTATGACGACCCGGGGGTGACGCGGGTCTACTACCGTTTCAGGAAGATCCACTCCACCATCGTCAACAAGACCCACATGGTGTTCGACCTGGATGATGCACAGTTCAAGCGGATCAATGAGCTGTTCATCCAGCCGCAGTGGCTGCAGCCTCCCCACGATATGGGGTACGACCCGAAGCTGAGCGCCCGGCCGTTCACGGTGTTCGAGCAGATTCCGCCCCGCTCGCGCTACCAGTTCCTGCTGGACAATTCCCAGTACATAATCATGACGTTCATCCATGGACCGGTCTGCAAGGGGCAGATCGCCCTCAATGTGATCGATGACCACTTCTGGGTCATGTTCAAGGACCCTGACCATGACCTGAGCGTGACCTACCCGGCGTTCCTGAAACTCTACGCAGACAAGCTTACCATGCCCATCGAGAGCGGCAGCGACCTGGGCGTTTTTTCGGCGATTACCGACGTGCACCGGAAGGCAGCGGTGGAGTTCTACCAGGCCCGGCAGGACTACTACATGTCGCACAACTACGCCGGCCTCGGTTATGACTCCATCTGGCGGGGAATCCGCCCCGAAGACGCGCCGCTACTCACCGTCTACCGGCACTTCGACAGTGCGTCGGTACACCGGGGAGCGCTGGGGAATCTCCCCAAGACGCTCTGGGTCATCGACTATCCGCTGTTCGAAAGGATCTACTATGCCCTCGTCGCCGGGTTCGACATCTACGGCACTGCCGGCCACCAGTTGGCAGTGCGGCTTTACATGGACGGGCTGAGGGTTGAGGGGGAGAGCTACTTCCTGAATTACCTCCCCCCTGACAAACGTCCGGAACTCATGCAGTCCTGGTACATCGGCAAGGAACTGGAAGATATCAACTACTACCCGTCGGCGCTGCCGGCAGGGATACCGTTTTCGACCGACGACCCGAAGCGCGAGTTTGTCGAGCATCTGGTGGACCGGCATCTGCTGCCTGCTGCCGGCATAACCTTCGACAGAATCAACTACCTGAGGGCAGGGGAGAAGTATCCGGCGCTGCCGGACAGATATGAAACTACGGACGACTACCTGCGGGCTTTCCGGTCCCTTGCCCGGCCGGGGACGCCATTCGTCAGGCTGGTCAATGACCACAACGCCAACCTTGCCTACCTGAGAATCCGGTTGAAGAGCGGCAAGGATGTGGCCGGCACCATGGTGGTCAACCGCTGGCATGACAATGTGGCGTTCCTGATCAAGGAGGATGTCAGGCTTGATCCGACCAGGGACAATGTCGACTTCATCAAGGGGCTGATCGGTTCGTATCCGAACTATTTCTTTGACGTGCGCGAAGAGGACCTGCCGGACTTTCTCGACCTGCTCGACAATTTTGACAGAAGTCAGCAGCATCTGCAGCGGCTGGCAAAGTACGGGGTGAATCGTTCGGACGACCGGTTGTGGGAGACCTACGACTGGTTCCAGCAGCGCTTCAACGAGGATGAACCGGTGCGCGGCGGACTTTTCGACCTGAACCGCTACTACTACACTGCCCGCTAGGTGGAGCAGGCATGTATTCACAAGCGATACCAGGAGGCCGGCATGAATCTCAGACTCTCTCTTAATCGGCTCATTGCGTCGGTAGTGCTTTCATGTTTGCTGTTATTGCCAGTGGCAGGGTTAGCAGCGGAACCGCCCGCGGCAACTCCCGCCAGGGTTGTCGATGAAAAAATCGTGGAGGTGCCGAGCGCTCCGGTGGTGGTGGACGGGAACATTCTGTTCCAGGTCCGCGGCATGTCCGCAATGCCCGCCGAGAGGCGGGCCCAGCACATTACCGAGCGGATTGTCAGGCTGGCGAATGATCCGACCTTCGCACGCCAGTCCCTGCGTCTCGATTCACAGCCCGAGGCGACCATGATCATGGCAGGAAACATGCTGATCATGATTGTTTCCAACTCCGATGCGCAGCTGGAAGGGATTGACCGGCATACACTGGCGCGCGGGGTACTCTGGCGTATTGGCGAGGCTGTCGATGCCTGGCGGCGCGACCGCTCGCAGGACACTCTGCAACGCAGTGCTCTTTTTGCCTTTGGTGCTACCATCCTGCTGACATTTGCTATCTGGTCCGGTCTGCGGCTCTTCCGCAGTCTGCGCAGGCTCATTGAAGAGCGAATCAGGCAAAGAATCCATGATGTCCAGGTCAGGAAGTTCAATGTCGTTCGGGCCCAGCATTTATTCTGGCTGCTGAGCAGGGCACACAGTCTTTTCTGGACGATTGCCCTTCTGGTGACGCTCTACGTCTATTTCAGCAGCGTGTTAGCTCTTTTCCCCTGGACGCGCGGCCTGGCCAACAACCTGACCTTGTTCCTGCTGGACCCCCTGCGCACCCTGGGGCTGGGATTTCTGAAGGCAGTTCCCAAGCTGATCTTTCTGCTGGTCATTTACCTGATCACCCGCTATCTGCTGAAGCTGGTACGGCTCTTCTTCGCAAGCATTGCCGATGGAACCGTTGTCCTGCCCGAATTCGAGGCGGAATGGGCCTGGCCCACCTACCGGCTGGTACGCCTGCTGCTGCTGGGCCTCGCGTTGATCGTTGCCTATCCCTACATCCCGGGTTCTGAAACGGAGGCGTTCAAGGGGCTGTCCATCTTCGTGGGGATAATCTTTTCCCTCGGTTCTTCCTCCCTGATCGGCAACCTCATTGCCGGCTACAGCATGACCTACCGCCGGGCATTCAGAGTCGGCGACCGGGTCAAGATCGGCGAGCACCTGGGGGACGTGGAGCAGATGCGGCTGCTGGTCACCCATCTGCGTACCCCGAAGAACGAGGAAGTTATTATACCGAACTCGACGATTCTCGGTGGCGATGTCGTCAACTTCAGCACCCTGTCGCGCCAGCAGGGACTGATCCTGCACACCACCGTGGGGATCGGCTACGAAACACCCTGGCGCCAGGTAGAGGCGATGCTCCTGGAGGCCGCGGCCCGCACGCCGGATCTGCTCCGGGAACCGCAGCCCTACGTGTGGCAGAAGTCACTCGGGGATTTCTCCGTCACCTACGAGATCAACGCCTACTGTTCCGAACCCAGGAACATGTTCCGGCTCTACACGGAACTGCACCGCAATATTCTCGATATCTTCAATGAATATGGCGTCCAGATCATGACCCCGGCCTACGAGGGGGACCCTGAGCAGCCAAAGGTTGTGCCTCGGGAGCTGTGGTTCACCGCCCCGGCACGGCCGCCGGAGGGGTGAATTCCGGAATTCAAGGAGAAGAGCTGCCCTTCAGTCTCCCGGCAATCCAACGTGCCCGGGTCAACATTCCATCCCTTGAGACCCCATAAAGACTCATTCCGTCTTGTTGCGAAGCGAAAAGGACGGAATATCAGCCAAGGTCGATATGTCGACCCCGGTATTCCTGCCAAAGTCTGTTAATTTATCAAAAACCCCCTTTTTACAATACGATAGCCGTCTTTGTCGAACAGCCTCTGTTGGCATGTATCTTCCATTAACAAATTATTAATTGGTAATAATTTTTAAGCTGACTTCACTTTGTTGATCACTACTAAAGGAGGCCTCTGCATGAAATTTCTGAGAATGCTTGTCATCACCTGCGCGATTCTGCTGCCGGCGATCTGCCGGGCTGCGGATGACGGCTACGGTTACCCGCTCCCCGGTTCCTATGGCGCCACGGTCCTGGGAACGCCGGCGAGCCTGAAACCAGAACTCCCCACGGAGATCAATGCCAAACGTCTGGTACTCGAGGTGATCCCGGGCATGGCAAAACCGGAGCTCTTCTATTATGACGAAGGATTGCTCTGCACCTTTGCCTACCAGGATACGAAGGCGCCACTGGTATTCCTCATCGCCGGCACCGGTTCCGGTGATCAGTCCGCCAAGCTGATGACACTGATGAAGGCATATTACCAGGCGGGTTTCCATGTCGTTACAATCCCATCCCCGACCCATCCGAATTTTGTTGTCTCTGCCTCCCACACCCATGTTCCCGGAGACCTGACCGAGGACGCGGCCGACCTGTACTGGGTGATGGAGACCGTCTGGAGCAAGGTTAAGAAAGACATCGAGGTGTCCGATTTCTACCTGGGCGGCTACAGCCTGGGTGGGACCCAGGCGGCTTTCGTGGCAAAGCTGGACGAGGAGCGCAAGAGCTTCAACTTCCGCAAGGTGCTGATGATCAACCCGGCGGTCAACCTCTATGATTCGGTGACACGGATCGAAGCTACACTGGATAAGATCCCGGGAGGGAAGACAAAGGTAGTAAAGTTCACGAACAGCCTGTTGGACCGGTTTACGGAGTTCTATCGCCAGGGTGAGTTCGTTTCATTCAACGAGAATTTCCTCTACGCCCTCGCCATGTCAAAACTATTCTCCCAGGATGACGCCGGCGGCATCATCGGCGTATCCTTCCGGATAGCTTCCTCCGGGATGATATTCGCATCCGACGTCATGACGAATGGCGGTTACGTCGTGCCGAAGAACCGGGTTCTGTCTCCCACCGACGACCTGGGCGAATATGCCCGGGTCTGCACTCACCTCAGTTTCCTCGACTATTTCAATGAGTATTTTTACCCGTACTTTCAGAAGAAACGGCCGGGTCTTACCAAGGAAGCTCTCATTGCTGCACAGGGTCTGAAAAGCATCGAGCCGTATCTGAAGTCTAACGAGAAATTCGGCGTCATGACGAACGAGAATGACTTCATCCTGTCTCCGGAAGATATTTCCTATCTCAGGCAACTGTTCGGCGAACGGACCAAGGTATATCCCCGTGGCGGTCACCTCGGTAATCTCGAATACAAGGACAACGTGGCCCATGCGGTAGATTTCATGAAGAAATCAGGAGGTAAACAATGAAACCTGTTGCCATTCGCCGGGTTTACCCGCTGCTGATTATTCTCTTTCTGGCACTGTCTCTCGCCGGTTGTGCCACGACCTCAACCCTTCCGCAGGAGATACCGGCAATGCACTCCGTGAAAGAGATAGAGGATGAATACGTTGTTAAAGAGCCTGATACATGGGTCGGCTTCAACCGGAGCATGTACAAGTTCAACTACAACCTTGACAAGTACTTCCTGCTCCCGATCGTGAACGGATATGAGTTTATAACCCCGACCGTGGTTCAGACGGGGGTTTCGAACTTCTTCGATAACATCACGGAAGTCCGCAATCTTACCAACAGCGTGTTCCAGCTTAAAGGGAAGCAATCTCTGACAACTCTCGGTCGTTTCGTGACCAACAGCACCATCGGTATCGCCGGCATCTTTGACCCGGCAACCAGTTTTGGAATGCAGCGGCAGAACGAGGACTTCGGTCAGACTCTCGGCTACTGGGGGGTCGGTACCGGTAACTACGTTGTCTTGCCGTTGTTCGGTCCCTCCAACGTGCGTGATACCGGAGGTATCGTGGTCGACGGCGCCATTCGTGCCGGCATTGCCTCCGCCCTCGATGTCACAAACGATATGAACCATCCTGACGGCATAAAGGCAGCCGTAACGTTCGTGGAGGCTATTGACAAGCGCCACAAGGAGAAATTTCGCTATTACGGCACACACCACCCGTTCGAGTACGATCTGGTTCGCTGGCTGGCCGGCAAGAAGCGCGAGCTGGATGTTATGAAGTAAGCTGCTGCTCCCTCTCCTGCAGGACCCAAAGGCCCTTAAGGAGAGGGTTCTTTCCCGCCCATCGACATAGGGAAAAAGCAGGGTGACGCTCCGTTGAAGTCAGCTTCATCAAAAAGGAAAAGGTGAACCATGCCGGCATCAGGCTAAACAACGTGCTGCGCGTAATGCTCGACAGGGCCGGGGAACAGGTTGTCTCCCCGGCCGGAACGTCCTTTCACAGAAGCTCGGGCGTAAACGCAAGGATAGAACCATGGCAACCCTCATCTCGATTCTGCAACAGTACCCTGAACTGGCCATTTTCCTCACGCTTGCGTTGGGATTTTTCATCGGTCGCCTCCGGTTCGGAAACTTTTCCCTCGGCACCGTCGTGGGGACGCTGTTGGCAGGGGTGCTCATCGGCCAGTTCGACATCAAGGTTTCTCCAACAGTGAAGACCGTCTTCTTCGATCTGTTTCTCTTTGCCACCGGATACAAGGTGGGCCCCCAGTTCTTCCGCGGCCTGAAAAAGGATGCTCTTCCCCAGCTCCTGCTCACAGTGATTATCTGCGTTGCCTCGCTGATTACCGCGGTCATTGCGGCAAAGCTCCTTGACTATGATGCGGGAACCGCAGCCGGAATGCTTGCCGGCGCCTTCACCGAGTCGACGGTTATCGGCACCGCCGGCGACGCCATCAACCGGCTACCACTCCCCGAAGCGGAAAAACTAAGATTGGTGAACAACATTCCCGTCGCCTACGCGGTGACCTACCTGGTCGGGACGACATTTCTCGTCTGGTTCCTCTCGTTTCTGATGCCGCGACTGATGCGGATCAACCTGGTCGAAGAGAGCAGGAAACTGGAGGTGGAACTGTCCGGGAAAGAAGAGCTCGAACCCGGCATCCTCTCATCGTACCGCGAGTGGGACCTTCGCGCCTTTCGCGTTTCCGGTGCGACGGCCGCACATCGGACCGTTGCCGAGGTAGAGGCGTCCTTCCCCGGGGTGCGCCTGTTCGTGGAGCAAATCCGGCGTGACGGAGCTCTTCTTGATCCTGACGTGGATACCGTTATCAGTGAGGGGGACGTCATCGCCGTTGCCGCACGCCGCAATCTCATCCTCGATATCGGCACGAAAATCGGTCCGGAGGTGGAGGATCGGGAGTTGCTGGAGTTCCACCTGGCCAACCTTGACGTGGTCCTGACCAACAAGGACCTGGTTGGCGCCACGCTCCTGGAGCTGGCCGAGCGGCACGGCCGGGGGGTAGTCCTCATGAAGCTTATTCGCGGCGGCCAGGAGATCCCCTTTAACGCAAACACGAAGGTATACCGGGGAGACCTGCTCCAGATCGCCGGGGACCGGCAGAACACCGAGAGGGCCGCACAGACCCTCGGCTACGTGGAGCGTCCGTCGGCAGCCACCGACATGATCTTCGTCGGGCTGGGGATTTTCCTCGGGGGGCTTGTCGGCCTTCTTTCGGTCACGGTGGGAGGGGTCCTGATCACCCTCACCGCCAGCGGCGGTGCGCTGGTCATGGGCCTGGTGTTCGGCTGGCTCCGCTCCGTCCGGCCGACCTTCGGCCGCATCCCGGAAGCTGCCCTCTGGGTCTTCGACTCGGTAGGACTCTGCACGTTTATCGGCGTGGTCGGCCTGGGCGCGGGCCCCAGTTTTGTCGCCGGGGTGCGCCAGACCGGGCTGAGCCTCGTCTTCGTCGCCCTTGTCGTCGCCGTGGTCCCCCATGTGATCGGCCTTCTGGTGGGACGCTACCTGCTCAGGATGAACCCGGTCATCCTGCTGGGGGCCTGTACCGGCGCGGGGACCCTCACCGCGGGGCTGAAGGCCCTTCAGGACGAGTCAGAAAGCAAGCTTCCGGTGCTCGGTTACACGGTCCCCTATGCGGTCGGAAACATCCTGCTGACTGCCTGGGGACCGGTCATCGTGGCGCTGATGACCTGATTATTTTCGCAGCGGTCAGAGGTAGCAGAAACTCCTGCTGCTATTGACGGTTTACGTGGAGAGAGGAGGTGCACAATGAGCCTGTATGTGGTGAATTGCACTCTGTTCCGTCAGAAGGTCGATCTGGTGCGGGCTATCCAGGAGGCGGAGGGGTACGAAGCATGTTTCAAATCCGGCAAGGCAGACGACTGCGGACAGGACGCCTGCCTGTGGCGCGAGGACTGCGTTAAAAACTGATACGAGAGTTCATCAATGCGACGTTTGATGAAAGTGCGCAGTGGTGACAGTTCGTCTGTTCCATGAACAGGAAAAACAGCACCGAGAGGAGAAACCATGAACGGACGATTGATGTTACGAATTTTTGCGTGCGTGGTCCTGCTGCCAGCAACCCCATTCCTGACCTACAGCCATGCGGCAGACTCGGGCGAATTCAAGGGGCGCTGGATCGCCAACGGCACCCAGACACTCTTCCCCTTCGAGAAGGGACGGCAGGTATACACATTCAAGATTTCCGGCCATGTCAAACTGCAATCGTCCATCGACAAGAAGAAGGACTACTGGTCCGAATGCGTCGGCCTTGCCGATTCGTCGACCGGTATTATCGGCCGCTGCGTCTGGAAGGAACTTGCCGGTCCGGAGATTTACCTCACTATCCAGAGCGACCAACTGCTTCAGGGGAGTCAGGTTACCGGCACGATTGTCGGCGGCACGGGTCACCTTGCCGGTATCAGCGGAGATCTGTCGTTCAACTGGTCGTCGGTAATCGTCATGAAGGAGGCCGACGGGACTGTGGCTGTGACCGGCGAGACGAATAATCTTGGCGGCCGGTACCGGATACCATGAAGCTCGTTAGTCACGGAAATCTGACCAATTCATCGTCCCAAGCGGTAGGGGAGAACATGCCATGTGGATCGTAGAATTAGTAGTCGTGCTGTTTTTCATCTGGCTGGGCGCTCGCCTGGGAAGCATCGGCATCGGTTTCGCCGGCGGGTTCGGCGTTCTGTTCCTGGGGATCGGGTTCGGCGTGAAGCCGGGCGCCATTCCGGTAGACGTCATCCTCATCATCATGGGGGTGATCGCCGCCATCGCGGCAATGCAGGTGGCCGGGGGGCTCGATTACCTGGTGCACATTGCTACGAGGATACTGAAACGCAATCCGAAACAGATCACCTTCCTTGCGCCGGTCGTCACCTACACCATGACCCTGTTTGCCGGGACGGGTCACACGGCCTTCTCGACGCTGCCGGTAATCGCGGAAGTGGCCAAACTGAACGGGATCAGACCCTCGCGCCCCCTCTCCATCGCGACCGTGGCGTCGCAGATTGCGATCACCGCATCGCCGATTTCGGCAGCCGTGGTCTTCTTCTCAAGCGAACTGGAAAAAGTCGGGGTCGACTATGTAAAGCTGCTGCTGGTGGCGATACCGAGCAGTTTTCTGGCGTGCATGGGGGGCGCAGTCATGGCTAACTTTCTGGGCAAGGATCTGAAGGACGACCCGGTCTATCAGGAGCGCCTGGCCAAGGGACAGGTCAATATGGAGGCTTCCTCGGAGGGGGAGAAGGAGATCACTCCGGCAGCCAAACTGTCCGTGCTGATCTTCGGTGTCTGTCTTTTCTGCGTGGTGTTTTATGCCATGGCCATCAGTTCAACCTTTGCCCTGATCAAGGACCCGATCCTCAAGCGGGACGATGCGATCATCACCTTCATGCTGGGTGCAGCGACCCTGATCTGTCTTTTCTGCAAGGTCGACGCGAAGAACATTCTCAATGCGGCGACGTTCAAGTCGGGGATGAGCGCCTGTATCTGCGTCCTGGGGGTCGCCTGGCTCGGTACCACCTTCGTGAACGCGCACATGAAGGAGATCAACGTCTTTGCCGACAACCTGCTCGAATCGTACCCCTGGATGCTGGCAGTGATCCTCTTCTTTGCCGCCATGCTGCTCTATTCCCAGGCGGCGACCACCAAAGCGCTGATGCCGGCGGCGCTGGCCCTCGGCGTCAGTCCGGTCGCTGCAATCGCCGCCTTTGCCGCGGTCAGCGCGCTGTTCGTGCTGCCGACCTACCCGACCCTGATCGCCGCCGTGGAATTCGACGACACCGGTTCGACCCGGGTGGGTAAATACGTCTTCGATCACCCGTTCCTGATCCCCGGAACCTGCACGATTGTCTTTGCGGTGATTCTGGGGTTCGTGTTCGGCGAAATATTCCTGTGAAGCGACATGACCACATTCTGTCGCTAATCAGCTGAAAAAGGAGAATAACCATGACACTGCTTGAGACCATGATCGCCAATGCTGCAGCATCATCCGGAATGTCTGAAAATGACCTCCTTTTTGTATTCAACAAGGGGACGCGCAAGTCCTATGCCCCCGGTGAATACCTCTATCATGAATCGACCCCCCGGCTCTGGGCCGGAATTGTCGTAGAGGGTGAAGTCGAAATCATTCGCGGGCTCCACGGGTCGACAACCCACCTTTCAACTCTCGCCAACGGTGCGATGATCGCCGAAGGTGCGCTGATGGATGAATCTCCCCATACGGCCAGCGCCTTCACCCGCATCGGGGCTACTGTCTGGCAGGTCCCGCGAAATGTCTGGCAGACAATTCAACAGAGCCACCCCGACATTTTCTACCGCATCCTTGCTCGGGTGGCCCAGCGGCAGAGCGAACGGCTCCGCTATGCGGCCGACCAGCTGGCCGGCAAGGCCGGTCCCGACGTGCTGCTCACTGCCGTGCGCAGGGAACACGATCTGCTCGGCGACCGTGATGTACCGCTCTCCGCCTATTACGGAGTCCAGACCCTGCGCGGCGTGGAGAACTTCCCCATCTCCGGAATGCCTCTGAAAAACTTCGCCCATTTCGTCGACGGCCTCGCCATGGTGAAAAAGGCTGCCGCCCAGGCCAACTGCGAACTTGGGGTGCTGGCCAGGGAGAAGATGGAGGCCATCTGTGCCGCCTGCGACGAGATCCTGGCCGGCAAGCTGCACGATAATTTCGTGGTAGACATGATCCAGGGGGGGGCCGGCACCTCGACCAACATGAACGCCAATGAGGTCATTGCCAATCGTGCACTGGAGATTCTGGGTCACAGCAAGGGTGAATACAAGCATCTCCATCCCAATGACGATGTCAACTGCTCCCAGTCCACCAACGATGCCTACCCCACCGCCATCAAGCTGGCCGTCTACTTTTCGCTAAAGGATACGCTGGGGGCCCTGGGCGAGCTGAAAGAGGCGCTGAAAGCCAAGGAACAGGAGTTCTCCCAGGTTCTCAAGATGGGGCGCACCGAAAACCAGGATGCCGTCCCCATGACCCTGGGGCAGGAGTTCGGCGCCTACGCCGCCATGATCGGCAGCGCCATGAAGAGCATGCGGACCGCTGCCGATGAACTGCTGGAGATCAACATGGGGGCTACCGCCATCGGCACCGGCATCAACAGCCCGCCGGGCTATGCCGACCTGGTGACGCAGAAGCTTTCCGCCATCAGCGGCCTGAATCTGCGCAAGGCGGAGAACCTGGTGGAATCGACACAGGACTCCGGCGTCTTCTCGCAGATGGCCGGCAACATGAAGCGGTCCGCGGTGCAGCTCTCCAAGATCTGCAACGATCTGCGCTGGATGTCGTCCGGTCCCCGCTGCGGCCTCTACGAGATCAGGCTGCCGGCAATGCAGCCCGGCTCGTCCATCATGCCGGGCAAGGTCAACCCGGTCATCCCGGAGATGGTGAGCCAGGTCTGCTTCACCATCATCGGCTACGATGTCACCGTTGCCATGGCGTCGGAGGCCAGCGAACTGGAGCTGAACATGGCCGAGCCGATCATCGCCTACTGTCTGCTCCACGGCCTGATGATCCTCAAGAATGCCGCCGTGGTCCTGACCAGCCGCTGCATCACCGGTATCCAGGCCAACGTGGAGCGGTGCCGCGACTACGTGCAGAACAGCATCGGCCTGGTGACAGCCCTGAACCCGGTTCTCGGCTACGAGAAATCGGTGGCCATTGCCAAGGAGGCGCTGGAGACAAACGGCAGTGTCTACGACCTCGTGCTGAAGAAGGGGTGGCTCAGCAAGGAGGCCCTGGACGACATCCTGAAGCCGGAGAACATGACCCAGCCGCGCTCGATCAAGAAGTGACGGATTTGGTGAACTGTTGCTGGATGGTGGCTGAAGAGGAGATAGAAAGAGGTAGTCGATGAAATCTTTATCGATCTTGATTCTGCTGTTGCTCCTGTCTGTCCTGATGTCCGGCTGTGCCTCCGTTTCCCTGGTCAGCACGATGAGGGATAAAGGCGTACCGGCAAAGCAGTACAGAAAGGTGCTGGTCGTGGGTGTGGCGGCAAATCCCCAGATGCGACAGGTCTTCGAGGAGGTCTTTGCCTCCGAGGCGGTGAAAAACGGTTTTGCCGGCATTCCGAGTTACACCATTACCGGCGTCAGCGAGAAGCCGTCCCGTGCCTCTCTGGAAGAAGCGGTCAAAAAGACCGGCGCCGACGGGGTGATCATTACCCGTATCGTCGGCACAAAGAAGGAAACGGAAGCTCATACCGGTTTTATCATGACGGACCGCGGTGCTACGGATTTTTACGGGTTGCCGGTCACGTATGCGACTTTTGTGCATCAGCCCGTGGAAGTCACCCTGTCAACAGAGGCGGCCATTGAAACTAACCTGTTCGATTCCGGAACAGGCCGCATGGTCTGGACCGGCACCTCGAGCGCGGTCAATCCGGAAGGGATTATCAAGATTACCGGTGAGCTTGCCGGCAAGGTGATCAAGGCAATGGCCAAAGACGGATTAATTTGAGCGTTACGACTCAATGCTCCAGGAGGGTGGATGAGAATGTTTCGACACGATATGACCGCAAGGCTTTCATGCTTCTGCACCATCGCCATGATGCTGGTGATGGTGTCAGGCTGCTCCTCGCTCAAGGTCATGGAAACGTGGCATAAACCTGCCGGGCAGGGGCAACCGTATCATAAGCTGATGATTCTCGGCATCGGTCATGATGAAAATGTCCGCAAGATGTTCGAAAATATCGTTGTTGATGAGTTGAGCCGGGGGCTGGTGTCTGCGGTGGCAAGCCATACGATCCTCCCGGACCTTGATAAAACAAACCGTGAAGGCGTTATTGCTGCCGTAAAGGCAGCCGGGTGTGACGCGGTGCTGACGACCCGTGCCATGTCCGTCGGGGACTCCAGCGTTACCCAGCAAGGTCCGAACGGCACAGTTGGTGTTGTCTATGGGGCTGCCCCCGTGGCCAATCGCTATAACTTCCTCAAGGCAACGCTGCAGTCGAGCCTGTTTGACGCTGGCTCGACCGAACTGGTCTGGACCGCCACTGTCAAGACTGTTGACGCCGACCGTGAAGCGCGCGTCAGCCGTGACATGGCGAAGTTCTTCCTGGAACAACTCCGCAGGGATGGGTTCCTTTGAATGGCATCCGAGGTCAGCTGACTAAAAGAGGTGTGTAATGCTCCGCATTTTTCAGTCCATTTTCGGGGGTAACGAGAAAAAGGGGAGTTATCCCGAGTCGCTGTTAAAAGCTGCTGTTGAACGGGCAGTGGAAGGTACTGACCCCTGGATGCGGGCCGTGTCGGGATACAAGCGGAAGCTGCGGCCGGCAGTATTGCAGGCTATCGATCATGTTGTGGCTCTGGTTGACAGCATGCCGGCAGCCATCACCCTGGACAGAGCGGCCTATGAGGACTCCCCTCTGGTGCGCGCGGTTTTCATCTCAAGGGATGACATGAGCAGTATCATTGCCACTAGCAGGGAGTTGGCAGAGTTTCGCAAAAGTTCCGGTGAAGTTCGGGCGGCATATGCCCTGCTGCTCACGGAAAAACAGGAGCGGGGGGTGCTGGGTGCGGAGATGTCCGGGGACATCGTCATGCATGGCGTGCCCCAGGTCACGGTAAGTTTCGAATCCCATCGACTGATCGATCCCAGCAGCACCGAAGACGAACTGCGACGCAAACTGAAGCACAGGGCCTTCGATCACCTGCTCAGTCTGGCCCTGAAGCGGATTACCATCGTCAAAACCGAACGTGGCAAAATCGAGAACTACCGTGCCCTCCTTGAATCAAAGCTGAATGTGCTGAACCGGGCTGGCTGGGGGTTTAACGATGATGGTCAGGAGGAGGTAACCGAACTGGAAAAGGCAGAGGAACTACTGGCCAGGATCGGGAGCCAGTTGAATGAAATCGGCAGAGATGACCAGATGCTGGGAAAATATCTGGATATTCTCATTGATGTACTGTCCGACCCTGGTTCCTATCTCTGGACCAGGCAGGAGACGGTGGTAGTCGACCGGATGGGGATCAAGCGGAGCGAAACGGCCAGCGATGCACCGGAACTGGTGCTGGATACATTGTGTAATGCCGAAGGTCGCAGCCTGGTGTGCATGCCGGTCATGATCCCCATGGAGAAACCGTGACGTGTAATTCCGGGAGAAGGGGAGTGGCAGTCGGTAAAAGCTTATCGATCTGAAAAGTTATCAAACAGGCCTGAAATGCCCATATATTTAGTTATAATTAATTGTAAAAAACTAACATAGCCGTTCAGCTTCGCTGTCGACGATACCTATCTTGGAGGAGGGTTTCATGAACAGGCATTCCTTTAGTGTACATCGAGTTACAACGTTTCTCACAATTTTAAGCCTCAGTTCTTGTGCGGTTGTATTGCTGGCCGGGTGTGAGAAAAAAAAGGCCCCGCCTCCTCCGCCACCGACGGTTGAAGTGACCAGGGTCGTCCAGAAGGATGTGCCGATCACCAAGGAGTGGGTCGGGTCACTGGACGGCTCCGTCAACGCTGTCATCCGTCCCCAGGTGGCCGGTTACCTTATCAAGCAGAACTACCGGGAGGGCGATCTGGTCAAGAAGGGGCAGGTGCTGTTTGAAATTGACCCCCGCACCTTCAAGGCCGCCCTTGATCAGGCCAAGGCGCAGCTGGCACAGCAGAAGGCACGCCATGACACGGCAAAGGCGAATCTGGCCCGCATCAGACCTCTGGCGGAGAAAAACGCGGTGAGCCAGAAGGACCTGGATGATGCCGTCGGTGCCGAACTCTCCGGCAGATCCGCAGTCGATGCCGCCCAGGCGGCGGTCGAGGAAGCGCAACTGAATCTCGAGTTTACGAGGATTATCTCCCCGGTTGACGGCATTGCCGGCATTGCCAAGGCCCAGCTCGGGGATCTGGTCGGGCCTAACATGCAGACCGAGCTGACATCGGTCTCCACGGTGAATCCGATCAAGGTCTACGTCAATATCAGCGAGCAGGAGTATCTGAAACTCACTGGAACAGGTGTGAGACCGGAGCAACTCCCTCTGCAACTGATCCTCGCCAATGGCAGCGTCTATCCCCATAAGGGTCGTCTGGCGCTGGCGGACCGGCAGATCGATCCGACCACCGGAACCTTCAAGGTCGGGGCGCTCTTTGACAATCCCGGCAACAAGCTCCGCCCCGGCGGTTACGGTCTGGTGCGGGCTGTAACCAGGGTTAGGCAGGGGGCGCTGCTGATTCCACAGCGGTCAGTTACCGACCTCCAGGGAAAAAATATGGTTGCGGTAATCGGCGCTGACAACAAGGCCAGTATCCGGACGGTGAAGGTGGCGGAGAGGATCGGCTCCGACTGGATCATAGAGGAAGGGTTGAAGCCTGGCGAGCAGGTGGTAGTCGAGGGGACGCAGAAGGTGAAGCCCGACATGCTTGTCAACCCGCAACCGTTCGATCCTGAAGCGGCTGCCAAGGCAGCGGCCGCAAAGGCATCGGCGCCGGCCCAGGGGGCTGCCGCCAAACCGGAGGCAAAACCGGTCGCACCAGCGCCGGCAGAGAAGAGGTAGCCAGCCATGTCAAAATTCTTCATCAATCGCCCCATCGTGGCCATGGTCATCTCGATCCTCATGGTGATTCTCGGCCTCGTCGCCATGTCGCGGCTCCCCATCGCCCAGTTCCCCAACATCGTCCCGCCGGCGATCCAGGTGAACGCAACCTATACCGGTGCTGACGCACTTACCGTTGAGCAGTCTGTGGCGACCCCCATCGAGCAGCAGATGTCCGGCGTCGACAATCTGGACTACATGTACTCCATCAACACCAACAACGGCATGATGACGCTGTACAACTATTTCGAACTGGGGACCGATGCCAACACCGACCAGATCCTCGCCCAGATGCGCGAGGGGCAGGCCGAATCGCAGCTGCCGCGGGACGTTCTTGATTACGGGGTGACGGTGGCGAAATCAACCTCATCGCCGTTGATCATGTTCGCCCTCTACTCCCCCAATGGTACCTATGACAATATCTTCCTGGCCAACTACTCCTACATCAATATCAACGACCAGATGACCCGCATCAAGGGGATAGCCAGCGTCACCGTCTTCGGTGCCGGCCAGTACTCCATGCGGTTCTGGGTCAGGCCGGACCAGCTGGCCAAGCTAAACATCACCATCCCGGAGATCATGAACGCGGTCAAGGCCCAGAATACCGTGAACCCGGCGGGCCAGGTCGGCGCCCAGCCGGTGCCGAAGGGGCAGGAGTTCACCTACTCCGTCCGCTCCCAGGGCCGACTGCAGAACGAACAGGAATTCGGCAACATCGTCCTTCGCGCCAACCCGGACGGCTCCATCGTTCGCCTCAGTGACGTGGCCCGGATCGAGCTCGGCGCCCAGAACTACAACCTGGAGGGGCGCCTTAACGGCAAGCCCTGCGCCCTGATCGCCCTCTACCAGATGCCTGGCACCAACGCGCTCGACGCCGCCGGCGGTGCCAAGAAGCTGATGGAAGAGCTGAAGAAGAGTTTCCCGCCGGATCTGGACTACACGGTAGCCCTCGACACCACCCTGGCGGTCACCGAAGGGATGAAGGAGATCCAGCAGACATTCATCGAGGCATTGATCCTTGTCATTCTCGTCGTCTTCATCTTCCTCCAGGGGTGGCGGGCAACGCTGATCCCGCTCCTGGCGGTACCGGTATCGCTGATCGGCACCTTCGCCGTCTTCCCGATGCTCGGCTTCTCCATCAACACCCTTTCCCTCTTCGGTCTGGTGCTTGCCATCGGCCTGGTCGTTGATGACGCCATCGTCGTTGTCGAGGCGGTGGAACATCACATCGAACATGGCATGACGCCCAAGGATGCGGCCCTGAGGGCAATGGAGGAGGTTAGCGGCCCGGTTATCGCCATCGCCGTCATCCTGGCGGCGGTCTTCGTGCCGACAGCTTTCATCCCGGGGATCACCGGGCAGCTCTACCAGCAGTTCGCGGTGACCATCGCCATTTCTGTCATCGTTTCCGCCTTTAATGCCCTCTCCCTCTCCCCGGCCCTCTGCGCCCTGATGCTGAAGCCCAAGAAGAAAGGGACCGGCCCGCTGCAGAAGTTCTACGACTGGTTCAACCGGGTTTTCGGCCGGGCGACCGACGGCTATGTCTCTCTCTGCGGCCTGGCCATCAGGAAGAGCAAGACCAGCCTGCTGCTTCTCCTCGGTCTGACCGTTCTTACCGGGGTGGCAGGCAAGAGTCTGCCGACCGGTTTTCTCCCGGACGAGGACCAGGGGTTCATCTTCGCCGGCATCCAGCTCCCCAATGCTGCCTCGCTGCAGCGGACCGGTGAGGTGGCCCGTCAGGCCGAGGAGGCGATCCTCAGCACACCTGGGGTCAAGTACTGTTCGTCGATCGTCGGCTACAGCATGCTGAGCCAGGTGCAGAACACCTACAGCGCCTTCTTCTTCATCTCCCTGGAAGAGTGGAAGAAACGGGAAAAGCCGGAGGAGAAGTACGAGGCGATCAAGGCGACAATCTCCAAGAAAATGGCCGGAATCCCGGGAGCAGTCGGTTTTGCCTTCCCGCCGCCTGCCATCATGGGGGTCGGGACTTCCGGCGGGGTCACCTTCATCCTCGAAGACCGGGCCGGCAAGGATATCGCCTTCCTCTCGGAAAACGTCAACAAATTCCTTGAGGCTGCCAGAAAGCGTCCCGAACTTGCCCGGGTCACCACCACCTTTACCCCTACCGTGCCCCAGCTCTTCGTTGACGTTGACCGGGACAAGGTGCTGAAGCAGGGGGTCAATATCGCCGATGTCTACAAGGTCCTGCAGTGCTTCATGGGGAGCGGCTTCATCAACTACTTCAACAAATTCGGTCGACAGTGGCAGGTGTTCCTCCAGGCCGAAGGCGATTACCGCACCAACATCGAGAACATCGGCCAGTTCTACGTGCGCAACAGCAACGGCCAGCCCGTGCCGCTTTCGGCGCTGACCTCGGTGCGTAACATCGTCGGCCCCGAATTCACCATGCGCTACAACCTCTACCGCTCGGCCCAGATAAACGCCACGGCCGCCGAGGGGGTCAGTTCGGCCCAGGCGATGAAGGCTCTGGAAGAGGTCTTTGCCCAGACCATGCCGCGGGAGATGGGGTTCGACTACAGCGGCATGTCGTTCCAGGAGCAGAAGGCCCAGAAGGGGGTGTCGCCGATAGCGATTTTCGCCTTCTCGTTCCTCTGCGTCTTCCTGATCCTGGCCGCCCAGTATGAAAGCTGGTCGCTGCCGTTCTCGGTACTCCTCGGAACCCCCGTTGCCATAGCCGGGGCATTCGCAGGGCTGTTATTCCGCTCTTTTGAAAACAACATCTATGCCCAGATTGGTCTGGTCATGCTCATCGGTTTGGCGGCCAAGAATGCCATTCTCATCGTCGAATTCGCCAAGATGGAGTACGAGAAAGGCAAACCGCTGGTGGATGCGACCCTGGAAGGGGCCAAACTGCGCCTGCGGCCGATCCTCATGACATCGTTCGCTTTCATCCTCGGCTGCGTCCCCCTGGCCATTGCCCAGGGGGCAGGCGCCATCTCCCGGCAGGTAATGGGAATCACGGTCATCGGCGGTATGCTGGCTGCCTCCTTCATTGCCATCTTCCTCATCCCGGTCACCTACTATGTCGTGGAAAGGATTGGAAGCAAGGGGAATACCGGAGGCCACCCCCCGGGAGGAAGTGAGCCATCCGGTCATGGACAGCACTTGCCGGAACATCCGGCCGGAAAGGAGAGCGACCATCATGCGTAGACAATTAGCCTTCACTCTTCTGACCATTATCCTCTCCGGTTGCATGGTCGGTCCCGATTATCGCCGTCCCGAGGTGGAGACGCCGCAAAACTGGCGTATTGAGGAGAAAGAAGCCAAGGATCTGGCAAACACCTCCTGGTGGGAGCAGCTGAATGACCCGGTGCTGAACGACCTGATCACCTCGGCCCTCAAAGATAACTACGATCTGAAAATTGCGGCAGCGAGGGTCGAAGAGTTCGCCGGACGGTATGGCTTTACCCGTGCCGATCTCTACCCCCAGGTAGGGGTCGGTGCCGGGTATGATCGGCAGCGGGTCAGTGAATCGGGTGCCAACTCTCTGCCGAGCGGTTACAGCCCCACCTACGATACGTTCCAGACAACCCTTAACGCCAGCTGGGAGCTGGATATCTGGGGAAGAATCAGGCGCAGCACCGAAGCTGCCCGTGCCGACCTGATTGCCAGTGAGGAGGGGCGGCGGGCCGTCATCCTCTCCCTGGTCAGCAGTGTGGCTGCGGCCTATGTAAATCTGCGCGATCTGGACCGGCAGCTGGAGATTTCCAGGAACACCGCAAAGACGCGAGGGGAATCGTACAGCATTTTCAAGCTTCGCTTCGAGGGGGGGGTCATCTCCGAGTTGGAGCTGACCCAGGTAAAGTCACAGTACGACGAGGCACTGGCCTCCATCCCGCAGTTCGAGAAGGCCATCACCCAGCAGGAAAACGGTCTCTGTGTGCTGCTGGGCCGCAATCCGGGACCGATTCCGCGGGGCAAAACCATTGATCAACTGACTCTGCCGACCGTGCCGGCCGGGCTCCCTTCCGATCTTCTGGCAAGGCGTCCCGATATCCGCCAGGCCGAGCAGAACCTGATTGCCGCCAATGCGGTGATCGGCGTGGCCAAGGCCGCCTACTTCCCGGCCATCTCGCTCACCGGGTTCTTCGGTTATGCCAGTAGTGATCTCTCTGATCTTTTCCAGGGATCGTCCAAGGTCTGGCAGTACAGCGCGCCGGTCACCATGCCGATCTTCACGGCGGGCAAGATCGCCGGCCAGGTCAAGGCAGCGGAGGCGGTCCAGCAGCAGACGTTGTTCAGCTACCAGCAGGCGATTCAAACGGCTTTTCGCGAGGTAGATGACGCTCTTGTCGACCAGCTCAGAACCAGGGAGCAGTTGCTGGCCCAGAACAATCAGCTGGATTCACTGAAGAAATACTATGATCTGGCCCTGCTTCGTTATGACAACGGTTATACCAGCTATATAGAGGTCCTCGATGCCGAGCGTTCGCTGTTCAATGTGCAGCTGTCTTATACCCAGAATCAGGGGGTGCTGTTTCAGGCGTTCATCAACCTCTACAAATCCATGGGTGGGGGCTGGGTGGTGGAGGCAGAAAAGCTTGCCGCCTCTGTCAGCAGTGATGAGTACCCCTGTATGAACGAGCTGGAAAAGTTCTGCAAGGGGGTGAAATCCGGCGAAGGGAGACTGCTCATGTGCCTTGATTCTCACAAAGATGAGCTTTCCCCGGTCTGCAGCGAGAAGGTTGACCAGTTCCGCAGCCGTGTCGAGGATGCGAAAAAAATATGCGCTGCCGATATCGAAAAATTCTGTCCGGATGTTCAGCTGGGCCAAGGGCGTCTTCTGCGCTGCCTGAAAGAGAAAATGTCGGTTCTCTCACCACTATGCCGTGGTGAGTTGCAACTTTATGGCGGCTTGACAACATCAAGCCCTGCGCAAGAGAAATGACGGGAGAACGTGCGATGACTCTTGTTTTGAGACTAGTACTGCTTGGCTGCTTTCTTTTGGTTTTCAGCCCTGCAATGGCCGTTGATACCCTGCCTCAACTGCAGTCGACCGGCCCACAGGGGTTGCCGTCGCTGAGTGCAAGTTCCATCAATGCTTCAAACGTGGCCGACCAGACGGTGTCGGTGACCTGTTATCTGGGTAACCCGAATGACCGTGAGGTTCTGGGGAGTATAGCGGTCAGCAACCCCCTTGATGCCGGGCCGAGCTGCAACTCCCTGAATTTTTCCTGCAGGGGACGCTGTTTCGGTTGTTATTCGGATTTTGATCTTTCGGAGGATATCTGCGTCGACAACGCCGGCAGGAGGTTTCTACGCTGAGGAATTAAACCTCGCGATACGGAGGTATGTGCTTGATCAAGTTTGCCAGGATTGCCCGGGCCTTTGCCAAGCCCTATTGCATCGACGATGGGAAGAAATTCCGGCTTGATGACATCGACCCGGACGATACCGCCGGGCTCAGGGAAGACAAACAGAGGGCAAGTGATGTACTGCAGCAGGGGGTCGATCTTCTGGCCGAGATGCAGGACAAGCTCTATGCCCAGGACCGCTGGGCGCTTCTCCTCATTTTTCAAGCCATGGACGCCGCGGGCAAAGACAGCGCTATCAAGCACGTCATGTCCGGGATCAACCCACAAGGGTGCCAGGTCTTTGCCTTCAAATCGCCATCGGCGGAGGAACTGGACCACGACTTCCTCTGGCGCACCAACCGTTGTATCCCGGAACGAGGGCGCATCGGCATCTTCAACCGTTCCTACTACGAGGAGGTGTTGGCCGTGCGGGTACACCAGGAATTCCTGGCCAGACAGAAACTCCCTCCCAGGCTCGTCACCAGAAAAATCTGGGAGGAGCGGTTCGAGGATATCAACAATTTCGAGCAGTACCTGGCACGCAACGGCGTGGTCGTGCGGAAGTTTTTTCTCCACGTCTCCAAGGGAGAACAAAAGAAACGTTTTCTGGAACGGCTCGACAATCCTGACAAGAATTGGAAGTTCTCCCTGGCCGATGCCAATGAACGGGTCTACTGGAAGGAGTACATGGACGCCTACGAGGAGATGATCCGGAACACGGCGACAAAGCACTCACCCTGGTATGTGGTCCCTGCTGACAACAAGTGGTTTACCCGGCTCGTGGTGGCGGCGGCCGTCATCGAGACGCTGGAGAGCCTGGATCTGGCTTATCCCTCGATGGACGACGAGAAACGGAAGGAACTGGCCGCGGCGCGTGCGGTCCTCGAAGGGAAAGAACCGGTGGTAAACGGCTAATGCTGACCGTTTTCACAATTTGGAGCCCATGGTGAAGATGCAGAGTGACATCTATGCGAAATTCACTTCGTTCTGGTGGGGGGAACGGGGGCTGACGGCGCTGCTTCTGTTGCTCTTTGTGGCCATTTTTCTGGCGCCGCTCTTCGATTCGATTATCGGTAAGGCCCTGGTCGGCGTCTTTTTCACCCTGCTGCTGGTGTCGGGGACCGCCAGCGTTTCGTCCCACCCTGCGCCCAGGCTCGCTGCCGGCCTGGTGGCAGGGGTAGCCATCGTCCTCAGCTGGTTGCGCGACTATTATCCGAGCAGATTGTTTATGAGCTGGTGGGCATTTTTTACCCTGCTTTATTTTGTTCTCTTGACCTGGGTGCTACTGAGACAGGTATACCGGGAGGGGGAGGTGACCGTCGTCCGGGTCAGGGGGGCAGTGGCGGCTTATATACTGGTTGGGATCACTTTCGGCTTTCTCTACCAGCTCCTTGAACTGCGTCTTGACACGGCATTCAACCTGCCGGCCATGGCGGGCGGACCCGGTGACTATGGACATGATACCCATTTGCTGTACTTCAGTTTTGTCACCCTGACCACAGTGGGGTACGGCGATATCACCGCCGTTCACCCGGTGGCCCGGATGTTCGTGATTATTGAGGCACTGCTCGGACAACTCTACCCGGCAACGCTTCTGGCCCGTCTGGTTTCCCTGGAGATTGCCAGCCGTCAGGAGCGAACCCCATCCGCTCCCAGAAGCGGCAAGCAGATGGGAAGAAAAGACCATTAGTCCCTTGCATCCGACCATGCGCCTACCAGGTTGTTGAAAAACGTCGCGAGGAGGCCGAGATGCAAGGCGCAAGCGAGAGAGGGGGCGAGGCGTAGCAGCGCTACGTCGAGCTTCAGAGCGAGCGGCAACGCCGCAGATCGGTCCCGCAGTAGGTTTTCAACAACCTGTTATAGGTGATCCATGGTTATCATTGCGTCCTTTGTACTGCTGCTCTTTCTTTACAGCCTCATATCCAGGCGATTGGAGCAGACCGTTGTTACGGCACCGATACTTTTCACTTCGGCCGGGATTCTGCTCATCTTCATTGTATCCGGGATCGACGAGGTCGAGCTGGAACGGGAGAGCTTTCTGCAACTTGCCGAGATAGGGCTGGTAATGCTCCTGTTCACCGATGCAACCCACATCAATCTCAAGAAATTGGTGAGCAGGGAGAGGATCCCGCTTCGGCTTCTGAGCATCGGCATGCTGCTGACGATCCTGCTGGGCGCCATCGTTGCCCGGATGGTCTTTCCTCAACTTACAATCTGGGAAGCCGGTATCCTTGCCGCCATCCTGGCCCCGACCGATGCGGGGCTTGGGCAGATTATCGTCCGGAGCCCGCTGGTGCCGTCCCGTATCCGCCAATCACTGGATGTGGAGGCGGGTCTCAACGACGGCCTTTCAGTTCCCTTCCTCATGTTTTTCATCGCCGTGGCCAGGATGGGAACCGAGGGGTCCGGGCAGGTGCTGCTTCGTTATCTGGGTGAACAACTGGGGATGGGGGCTCTGGTGGGTGGGGGCGTCGGTCTTGTCGGCGGGTTCCTTCTCGGGCAGGCAAGGAAACGGGACTGGATGTCCGAATCAGTTCAGCAGCTGAGCCTGGTAACTCTGCCGATCCTCAGCATGCTTGCCTGTGAACCCGTGGGGGGGAGCATGTTTATTGCCGCCTATGTGGCGGGACTCTCCGTTCTGGCAGGTTTCAGGGGGGCAGGGGAGCTCAGCCTGGAATTCACCGAGGGGTGGGGACAACTGTTCGATTATTTCGTCTTCTTCCTTTTTGGCCTGTTCGTTGCCCTGGCATTCGGCCATTTCAGCATCGTCCATCTGCTGTATGCCATCCTGAGCCTGACGGTGGTGAGGATGGCCCCCGTGGCCGCTGCACTGATCGGGACCCGCCTGAATTCTGCCACCGTGCTGTTCATGGGGTGGTTCGGTCCACGCGGCCTTGCATCCATTGTACTCGGTCTCGTCTTCCTGGAAGAGGAAACACATCTGCCGGGGGAGGAGACCATCAAGCTGGCCGTCATGGCGACGGTCATGCTCAGCATATTTGCCCATGGTTTCAGCGCCATGTCAGGTATCAACCTTTATGCCCGCAAGGTGACGGCACTCGATGCCATGGCTCCTGAAAAGAGTTTGACATGACCGCGAGGCCGTGGAGCGCTTCTGCCGCCAGACTTGCAGTTTGCCGCGCTCGGGTCATACTCAATTATATAACTTGATGCTCTGCAGGCACCTGGCGTGCAGTGCGGCGCATCCACAAGGAGGCTGCCATGCCAGTAACAATTCTTACCCCTGAAGTTGAACAGCGACTGAAAGCGTATCACGAACTGAGCCGCCGCAGCAAACCCCTGGATGCCAACGCCCCGCTCAAGCCGACCATCACCATCACCCGGGAGTTCGGTTGCGAAGCCTACCCCGTTGCGGAGGAACTGGTTAAGCTGGCGGAAAAGATGACCGGTGAACAGTGGCTCCTGGCCGATTTGTCGCTCCTCGATGCAGTGGCCAAGGAGCACAATATTCCGGAAGAGGTGATGCTCTCCCTGGGTAGCAAGCCCCGCTGGCTCGATGACATGTTTGCCACCCTTTCTCCGAAGTGGAAGACCGATGCCGACTACTACCGGCTCCTTTGCGAGCAGGTCGTTTCCATTGCCACCGCCGGCAATGCCGTCATCGTCGGACTGGGGGCGCCCATCATCACCAGAGCCATGAAGAACTGCACCCATGTCCGGCTGATCGCCGATCATGATTTCAAGGTCCGCTCGATTGCCCGGCGGATGAAGATCGACAAACAGGAGGCTGAACTCCTGGTCCTTGAGAAACAGAAGGAACGGGACAAAATCATCCGCAAGCTGCTGGATTCGGACGAGCATGATCCGATGTACTACCATCTCATCTTCAACAACGGCAAGCTCAGGAACCAGCAGATCGCTCATACCATCGCCGATTTAGTCCTAAAGAAATCGTGAGGAGTGACGTCATGGCAGAAAAGCGTACAGCCGGGAAAAAAGCGCAGACATCTCCCGGAGAGGGGGGAGACGTCCGTCGCGGCATGGGCGCAGCGGAGCTCAAACAGGCAATCCTCGATCACCTTCACTTCACCCAGGCGCGGACAGTAGCGCTGGCCAGCCGCAACGACTGGTACATGTCCGTTTCCTGCGCTGTCCGCGACCGGATGCTCGACGTCTGGCTCGCCTCGTTGAGTCATCTGCGGGACAAGGATGTCAAGATCGTAAGCTACCTGTCGGCCGAGTTCCTGATGGGGCCCCATCTCGGGAACAACCTGGTGAACCTGGGAATCACGGAGCCGGTCCGGCAGGCCGTGGCCGAGCTCGGCCAGGATCTGGACGACCTGCTGCGCCAGGAGGAGGAACCGGGACTGGGAAACGGCGGTCTTGGCAGGCTTGCCGCCTGTTACCTCGACTCCCTTGCCACCCTGCGGGTCCCGGCCATCGGCTATGGCATCCGTTACGAGTTCGGCATCTTCGATCAGGAGATCCGCGACGGCTGGCAGGTGGAGAAGACCGACAAATGGTTGCGCATGGGAAACCCCTGGGAGATCTGCCGGCCAGAAATCACCTACACGGTCAATCTTGGCGGACATACAGAACAGATTGCCGATGAAAACGGGCGATCGCGAGTACGGTGGGTACCGGACAAGGTAATCAAGGGGGTCGCCTACGATACGCCGGTGGCCGGCTACCGGTCGGGGTTGACTGATCTGCTGCGCCTCTGGAAGTCGGAGGCGATCGAGTCGTTCGATTTCCAGGCCTTCAACGTGGGGGACTATTACCAGGCCGTGGACGAGAAAGTCCCCTCCGAGACCATCTCCAAGGTCCTCTACCCCAACGATGAGCCGCAGGTCGGCAAGACGCTCCGCCTGGCCCAGCAGTACTTCTTCGTCTCCTGCTCCCTCCAGGACATGCTGCGCATACAGAAGCTGCGCGGGGAGAGCCTCGACAATTTCCCGGCGAGCTTTGCCGTGCAGCTGAACGATACTCACCCCTCCATCGCCGTGGCCGAACTGATGCGGCTCCTGGTGGACGAGCACCGGTTCGAGTGGGATAAGGCCTGGCAGATCACCCGCGCCACGCTTGCCTACACCAACCACACGCTCCTGCCCGAGGCCCTGGAGAAGTGGCCGCTGCCGCTTTTCGCCAGGCTGCTGCCCCGTCACCTGGAGATCATCTACGAGATCAACCGGCGCTTCCTCGACGAGGTGCGCCAGGTCCACGGTGGGGACGACCAGCGGGTCGCGCGTCTGTCCATCATCGACGAGAGCGGCGAGCGCTACGTGCGGATGGCGCATCTGGCCAGCGTCGGCAGCCACTCCGTCAACGGGGTGGCCGCGCTCCATTCGGAACTTCTGAAGCAGACGGTCCTCAAGGACTTCTACGAGATCCACCCGGAGCTGTTCTGCAACGTGACCAACGGCGTGACCCCCCGGCGGTGGATGGTGCTCGCCAACCCCGGGCTCACCCGGCTCATCACTGAAAAGATCGGCGACGGCTGGGTGACCAATCCCGATGAATTGCGGGGCTTGGAGCCCTTTGCCGCGAACCGGACCTTCCAGACCGCCTGGCAGAAGGTGAAGAAGGAAAACAAGAAGGTCCTGGCGGCGCTGATCAAGGAGCGGACCGGTATCGTCGTGGACCCGGCGAGCCTGTTCGATGTCCTGGTGAAACGGATCCACGAGTACAAGCGCCAGCACCTCAAGGTCCTTCACATCATAACCCTCTATAGCCGGATCAAACGCGATCCGAAGGCAGACGTGACGCCGCGGACCTTTTTCTTCGGCGGCAAGGCGGCTCCCGGTTATCACATGGCCAAGCTGATCATCAAGCTGGTTACCTCGGTGGGTGAGGTGGTCAACAGCGATCCCGACGTGGCCGGCCGCCTGAAGGTGGTCTTCTTCCCGGACTTCAACGTGACCAACGGTCAAATGGTCTACCCGGCCGCCGACTTGTCCGAGCAGATTTCCACTGCGGGGAAGGAGGCATCGGGGACCGGCAACATGAAGTTCTCCCTGAACGGCGCCCTCACCATCGGCACCCTGGACGGCGCCAACGTAGAGATCCGCGAGGAGGTCGGCGCGGAGAACTTCTTCCTGTTCGGCTTGACCACCCCGGAGGTCCAGGAGCTGAAGTCGCGGGGATACGATCCGCGGAGCTGGTACGAAGGGAACCCGCAACTTAAGGAGGTCATCGACCGAATCGCTGCGGGAGAGTTTTCCCATGGCGACCGGAACCTGTTCCAGCCTCTGGTTGAGCACCTGCTGGGCCGCGACGACTACCTGCTGCTGGCCGACTACCAGGCCTATGTCGACTGCCAGGACAAGGTGGACGCGGCCTTCCGGGACAGGAAGAGATGGACGGAAATGTCGATTCTGAACGTGGCGCGAATGGGAAAATTTTCCTCCGACCGTTCGATTCGCGAATATTGCGAGAACATCTGGCACGCCCCGATGTTTCGTAAGGACTGATCCGGCATCCGGCGTGGTCGAATGTTGATGTGTCTGAGAGCATGAGTTTCAAGCATACATGCGACATGGCACTGGGGATAGGGCAACAGGGAACTGGTGAAAATTGTGGGAAAGGAGTTGGCATGGACTTTATCAACATGGAAATAAACGGCAAGATCGCCACACTGACCCTGTCCAATCCGAGCAAGCTGAACGCGCTGAGTAAAGAACTGGTGGATGAATTGGTCCAGGCGCTCAAAAAATGCGCGGAGGAAAACGCGCTCGTCGTGCTGTTGAAGGCTGAAACGAACAAGCATAACGTCTGGTCTGCCGGTCACGATATCCATGAATTGCCGGAAGGGCGACGTGATCCGCTCAGTTTCTTTGACTCTGTCGAAGTATTGCTGCG
>Ga0073934_10002555_pt1 | contig 37261 bp, 32 predicted proteins | sample LarsenN4metaG_FD_76834 | JGI IMG/M metagenome (GOLD analysis project Ga0073934, IMG submission 76834) | Hot spring sediment bacterial and archeal communities from British Columbia, Canada, to study Microbial Dark Matter (Phase II) - Larsen... ... | reverse complement strand
TGATGACCTGCCGCCACGAGGTGAGGCGCGTCAGCATCGACCCGAAGCTTCTCGCCGAAGACCGGGAAATGCTGGAGGACCTCCTCGCCGCCGCCTTCAACGATGCCGCGCGCCGCGTGGATGCGACCGTGCAGGAAAAAATGGCCGGCGTGACGGCGGGAATGCCGCTCCCTCCAGGATTAAAACTGCCGTTTTAATCCTTGATGCGGAATGCTGAATGCGGAATGATGAATCCCACAGGGAATAGCGTACGCTCGCTCATCATTCATCACTCATCATTCATCCGTTCTTCAAGGGATGAAGACACCTTCATCGCTTGAGGAACTGATGGCGGCGCTGCGCTGCCTGCCGGGGGTCGGGCCGAAATCGGCGCAGCGCATGGCCTACCACCTGCTGCAACGCGACCAGCCGGGCGCAGCGCGGCTCGCTGCGGCGCTCACGCAGGCGCTCGCCAAGATCCGCCACTGCGAGAAGTGCAACAGCTACACCGAGGAAGCAGTTTGTGAACTTTGCGCATCGCCGCGGCGCGATCCCGCGCTGCTGTGCGTGGTGGAAACGCCGGGCGATCTCCTGATGATGGAGCAGGCCCAATGTTACCAGGGCCTGTACTTCGTCCTGATGGGCGTGCTCTCACCCCTCGACGGCATCGGGCCGAAGGAAATACACCTCGACCGCCTGGTCGCGCGGGCCGCCGACGGAGTCGTGAGGGAAGTGATCCTCGCGACCAACTTCACCGTGGAAGGCGAAGCGACGGCGCACTACGCGGGGGAACTGTTGCGTCAGCGGGGGCTGAAGGTGACGCGCATCGCGCGCGGGCTCCCTGTCGGAGGCGAGCTCGAGCACGTGGACAGCGGTACGCTCGCGCAAGCAGTACTGGAGCGGCGCGAGGTGTAGGCGCGAGCTAACAGCTCTCTGAGCAAGTATAGAGCTTGACGCCCATTGCGCTGGCCGACCCAGACTGGGCAGCGAACGCCGCGCCGAGGTGGTCTCCCCTCGGTCCGTAGAAGATTCCGGTCACGCCCAGTGTGATCGGACCGGAGCAGCCGGTGCCCGAGCAGGAGCCACCTGTATACAGGCCGTCAATACCGGCGCCCTTGCCCGGCGTGATGATGACGTTGGCCGAGCCGGACGGGAAGGTCCAAGTATTCGCTGAGAAGAACCATCCAAAGCTGCTTAAGCTCGCGATCCTTCTCGTGAAATCAACAGTGACATCCGGATAAAGCGGCAGTGGAGGTGACGTGGGCGGCGATCCCAGTTGACCTAGGTTATTTGTCGGCGTCGTGCCGCCGACGCCAAAGAAGCTGAATGTACCGGTCTTCGCAGCGATTACGTCGGGCGGGGCGAGGTTGCCGACCATGGCGTGAAAGCCGCCGGGCAGCATGGAAGTGCCGCTGTCGTCGGTGAAGGTGCCGCTCGACCACCGGACCCACCTCGCGTTGATCGAGCCGTCGCCCGGGTCTGCGGAGCCCGATTCCGCGACGGCGCTCGCCGCACCAATCACGCCAGGCGGATCGATGAGGCTGCCATCGACGTCTGTGGTACCTGCGGGGATATTGAGTGCCGTAAGGACCCCGGACCCGTCGAACGTGAGCATCGCCGGCGTGAGGTAGGCGCCGCCGTCGGACGCCTGCCCAAACCCGTCGACACCCGCCCCGACGCCCCCGAGGGTGGGCGTGACGCTTGGCACCGTCGCCGGGGCTGGTCCGGTGGCGCTGGTGATCGGATCGAGGACGCTGTCAGTCGTCGATGAAGCGCCCGTCAGGAGCCGCGGCAGGACGGCGGGCGGTGCAGGCGGTGTCGTGCCGCGGGGATCCTGCTCGGTTCCGCCCGCGGCGGCTTGTTCGTTACCGGTGCCGGCGGGCGGCTTGGCGCTCCTGCCCGTCACCGCGACGGACACGAATCCGGGCGGCTCGAGCAGCAACTGCGGCACGGTGCCCGCGTCCGGAACGTGATAGTTCTGGCCGACGCCGAAGAGGTGCTCGCCGGTCTGGTTCGTGACCGAGTTCCGGTTGGTTCCGAAGGAGGCGCCGATGACGCGCCCGTAGAGCCCATCGGGGGCCAGTTGGTGGCTGGGGTTGCTGTAGCAGTCGCGCTGGCACAGCGTCGCGGCGTAGTCGGTTCCGCGGATGCCGATCGTGGCCACGATCGAGCCCATCCGGTAATTCTTGTGATTGGTGCGGCCGATGATGCCGGTCACCTTGCGCAGCCCCCCTTTGAGGAGACTAAAGAAGGCGCGTTCGGTCCCGTCTTCCTTGCCGGTGAAGCGAAATTCGTCGATCCGGATTTCGCTGCTCTCGCGCATCGAGAGCAGGCTCTCGTCGATGAAACGCACCTGCAGGTTGCTCGCCGGGCCGGTGCGCAACAGGTCCTTGTCCTGGATCGTCGAGCCGAAGACGAGCTTGATGGTCTGCTTGTCCCGGACGGCAACAGTGTCGCCCGCGGCGAGCAGCACGCGGCCGACATCGGCAGCCGCTGCCGGACCGGCGGCGACGAAGAGAAGGGTCGTAATCGCACGAGAGAGACCGCGCACCATGGCTTTCTCCTCACTTGAACTCGTAGCGCGCCTTGACCGCCGCCACCTCGCGTTTGTACTCATAGAGCGCGATGTTGCTCTCGTTCCTGGAGAACAGCAGCTCGCCGCGCACGCTGAAATTGCGCGTGAAGGCATAGCTTGCCGTGACATCGGCGGCGTAGTACTTATCGCGGCGGGTCGTCGTGAACAGCGGATCCTGGGCGTCGTAGTCGCTCAACTGGAAAGTGGCGCCCGCGCTCACCGCCCACCTCGGCGCGGGCGTAGCCCCCACGGCGGCGCGCAAGCTCCACAGATCGCGCGCGAGATCGTCGCGGCCGCGGCGATTGTCCTCCTGCGCGTAGCTCGCGCTCAGGCTGAGCAGCGGCCGCCCCGGCCCGATGAACGCGCGGCGGTAGCCCGCGCCGATGCCTGAAAGACGCGAGTCGCGCACGTCGTTCGCGCCCGCGTAATCGAGCGTCGCGTACTGCAGGAAGCCGCTGACCGCTTGCAGCTCGTCGAGTTGACGGATCCATTCACCCGTGAGACCGGTGACGTCGCGGAACCGGTTGTAGTCCACGTCGAGGGTGTTGAACGAAATGCCGGCGCGCAGGAGATCGTTTTCCCTGAGGTAGGACACCCCGCCGGTGATTCCGAGGTTGCCCTGGTCGAATTCCTGGTGGATGTTGTGTATCTTGAAGTCGGCGTTGAGTGAGCCGAAGAGGGCGACCCCAGGGGCGATGGGATGCGTGATTTGGGCTCCCGCGGTCGCCTGGGCAAAGCTCGAACCGATCTTGACGCCGGCGGGCACCACCGTGACCAGCCCGAGGTTGGGCAGGATGATGTTGGCGCTGCTCACCCCGCCGTTGATGTTGCTGTCGTAGCCCAGGCCGAACTCGAGGAACGCGCCGGCGGTCGTGCGATAAGCCGATTCGCGCGCCCGGATCGCGTCGAAATAGCGTTCGATATTGGCGACGACTGCGGCCGGGGGCTGGGCCTTGAGAACCGCGCTGAACTCCTCGCGCGCGCGCGCGTCTTCGCCGAGGATGAAGTAGCCGCGCGCGAGCTCGAGCCTCGCCTGGACGTTGTCGGGGAAGTTGGCGATATAGCGTTCCAGCGCAAGCACGCCCTCGCCGGCGCGGCCGCTGTCGATGGCGGCGACGCCGAAATAGAAGTCAAACACCGGACTGCCGAGCTGGTCCGGATGCTTTTTGCCCAGCTCGTAAGCGGCCTTGGCATCGCCCTTGTCGAGCAGCGCCTTGATATCATCGGCGGGCGCCGCGAACAGCGAGCCAGCCGAGGCCAGCGCGCACAACGCGAGCGTTATTCCCCTGAGCGCACGCATGTAGATCTTCTTTGTCGAAATCATCCTCCCGAGGCGCCGCTGCCGCAATCGAATGCTCGCCAACTGCGCGAAACGGCGTCTGGTCTTTGGGGATTCATTTAGCATAGGGTTTATGACGAATCAATAGACTGTAGCGGGCTCTTAATGTATTTCCTCATAGCTGTTGCAGAAAAGTCACAGGACTCACATGAATCCGCGTCCACTGCCCTCTGACGCGCATCGGGACAGCGCGACCCAGAAGTTGCAAAAAGTGCTGGCCCAGGCAGGGCTGGGCTCGCGCCGTGACATGGAGCAGTGGATAACGGCGGGGCGCGTTACGGTGAACGGCGTGAAGGCGCACCTCGGCCTCCGCGTGGGCCCGCGCGACCTCATCCGGGTGGACGGAAGGCTGCTTCGGCCCGGAACCGAAGGAGAGCTGCCGCGGGTGCTGCTCTACCACAAGCCGGAGGGCGAGATCGTCGCGCGTGACGATCGCGAGCGCCGCCCCAGCGTCTTCGACAAGCTGCCGCCCGTGCGCGGCGCTAAGTGGCTTGCGGTCGGGCGCCTCGATTTCAACAGCTGCGGCCTGCTGATTCTCACCACGTCGGGCGAGCTGGCGAATCGCATGATGCATCCGCGCTTCGGGCTCGAGCGCGAATACGCGGTGCGCATCCGCGGGCGCGTGGCGCCCGCGGACATGGAAAGGCTGAAGCGCGGCATTCGGCTGGAAGACGGCGCGGCGCGGTTCGAGTCGATCGTGGAGGAGGGCGGGGAGGGCGCGAACCGCTGGTACAGGGTCGTGGTCAGGGAAGGGCGCAAGCGCTTGGTGCGCCGCATGTTCGCGGCGCTTGGCGCCACGGTGAGCCGCCTGATGCGCGTGCGCTTCGGCGCCATCCGCCTGCCGCCGCGCCTCAGGCGCGGGCAGCTCGTGGAGCTCCCGCCCGGGGAGATACGACAACTCCTGGCGTCGCTCGACCTTCCAGCAACGGGCACGTCGCTAAGGATCAGAACGGATTAATCCTGTAAATCCTGTCTGTTTCCGGGTTTTCTGCGGCAAATCTTCCCGGCGCAGCACGAAAACATCGCCGCCGCCGGCCGTCTCCGCCCAGACGAACGCCGTGCGCGGAAACAGGCGTTCGACGCGCCGGCGACCGCTGCCGACCTCGACCACGAGCAGCCCGTTCCGGGTCAGGTGCGCGGCGGCCTCGGCCACGATTCGCCGCACCACATCGAGGCCTTTCGCTCCGCCCGCAAGCGCGATGCGGGGCTCGTGGCGGTATTCGCGCGGCAGGCTGCGCATGCTGGCGGCGGTCACGTAAGGCGGATTGCAGATGATGAGATCGTAGCGTTTTCCGCGAAGCGCGGAAAACAAATCGGACTCGACGAGACGAATGCGCCGGCCCAGCCGATAGTCGCGGATGTTGCGCCGCGCCACCGCCAGCGCGGCGCGCGAGATGTCGGTCGCGTCGATCTTTGCCCGCGGAAAACTGTGCGCCAGCAGGATCGCGAGGCATCCGGACCCGGTGCACAGGTCGAGCGCCGTCTTCACCATCCCGGTGTCGACAACCCAGGGCACAAGACGGGCGCGCAGCAGCTCCGCGATGTGGGAGCGCGGCACGACGGCGCGTTCGTCCACGTAGAAGCGAAAGCCGCCGAGCCAGGCCTCGTGCGTGAGATACGCAGCGGGTTTGCGCTCGCGGACGCGGCGCTCGTAGAGCTTCAATATGCGCGCCGCGGAGCGCGGCTCGACGCGACGGGCGAAAACGCTTGGGGACGCGTCGAGCGGCAGCCGTAGCGCGTGCAACGCCAGGTAGGCTGCCTCGTCGAGCGGGTTCGAGGTGCCGTGACCGAAGGCAAGCCGTGCGGCGCGGAAGCGGCGCGCCCCGTAGCGCACCAGCTCGCCCAGGATCCAGGCGCGCGAAGACTTCAGTGTTGAGTGTCGAGTTAACCGCGACCTCGCCCTGAACTCGACACTAAGCACTGAGCACTGATTTAACCGAGGGCGTCGAGGTTGAGCTTGATGCTCGACAGATCGTCAGCGGGCTGGGTGATCTTCGTGGCCGGGGCCGCAGCGGCGGGACCGGTCGTCGGCCTGGGAGCGTTGTTGATGAGCCAGTGCAGGTTGGTCGGGGAGTCCGCGTTGGCCATCGCCTCCTCGAGGGTCACCTTGCCCGTCGTGTAGAGGTAGAACAGCGCCTGCTCGAAGGTCTGCGATCCCGGCGCGAGGCTCTGCTCCATGGCATCCTTGATCTGGTCGATCTCGCCCTGCTTGATGAGCTCGGCGATGTGCTTGGTGTTGAGCAGGACCTCCACGGCGGGCAGGCGCTTGCCGTCCGCGCCGCGCACGAGGCGCTGGGAGACGATCGCCCGCAGCGCGATCGAAAGGTCGGCGAGCAGGGCCGCGCGGGTCTCGAGCGGGAAAAAGTTGATGACGCGATTCAGCGCGTTGTAGCTGTTGTTCGCGTGCAGCGTGGACATGCACAGGTGCCCGGTCTGGGCGAACAGCAGCGCGGTCTGCAGCGTCGCGCGGTCGCGGACCTCGCCGAGCATCAGGAGATCGGGCGCTTCGCGCATCGCGCTCACCAGCGCGGCTTCGTAGCTGCGGGTGTCGACCCGCACCTCGCGCTGGTTGACGATGGATTTCTTGTGCTTGAACACGAACTCGATCGGGTCCTCGATGGTGAGGATATGCCCGGTCCGGGTGCTGTTGCGGTAGTCGATCATCGAGGCCATGGTGGTGGACTTGCCCGAGCCGGTCGCCCCGACCACGAGGATCAGGCCGAGCTTCTCCATGATGGCCTCCTTCAGGATCGGCGGCAGCCCCAGCGTGTCGAACGCCGGGACATCCGGCTTCACGAAGCGGACCACCATCGCCGTCGTGTTGCGCTGGCGGAAGATGTTGACGCGGAAGTTGCCGAGCTCGCCGGCGTTCTGCGCGAAGTTCATCTCCTGAGTCGCCTCGAACTCCTTCACCTGCGCCTCGGTCATCAGCTCGTAGCAGATCTTCTTCACCTGCTCCGGGTCGAGGACCTGGTTGTTGATCGGCATCACGACGCCGTTGATCTTGATCTGGATCGGCGCGCCGGCCGTGAAGAACAGGTCGGAGGCCTGCTTTTCGGCCATCAGCTTGAAGAGCGGTGTCACGAACATGACGGTTTCCCTCGCCCTCGCGAATGCACCATCGCACCCCGCGTGTTGAGCGGTGCCCGGCATCCGTTCCAGCACGCGGAGCTGAACCGGCACGTCATGTCCGGTTTCGCGGTAATTGTGCCAACTCCCGCGAGCATTGCCTAGCAGTTTTTCGGACCCGGGGGCCGAAAAACCAAGGCAATCTTGCGTCAGGAATTCGTCGGTGTGACGAATTCCTAATCGCTGCGCAGCAGCTCGTTGATGCTGGTCTTGGCGCGGGTCCTGGCGTCCACCTGTTTTACGATGACCGCGCAATAGAGGCTGCACCGTCCGTCGGGCGAGGGCAGGCTCCCGGGCACCACCACCGAGCCCGCGGGGACCCGCCCGTAGAGGATTTCCCCCGACTGGCGGTGGTAGATGCGGGTGCTCGCCCCGATGAACACTCCCATCGATATCACCGAGCCCTCCTCGACCACCACGCCCTCCACGATCTCGGAGCGCGCGCCGACGAAGCAGCCGTCCTCGATGATGGTGGGATTCGCCTGGAGCGGCTCGAGCACCCCGCCGATCCCGACGCCGCCGGAGAGGTGAACGTTCTTGCCGATCTGCGCGCAGGAACCGACGGTGGCCCAGGTGTCCACCATCGCGCCCTCGTCCACGTAGGCACCGATGTTGACGAAGCTTGGCATCAGCACCACGTTCTTCGCGATGTAGGCCCCCTTGCGCGCGGCGGCGGGCGGCACCACGCGGAAGCCGCCTTGCCGGAAGTCCCGCGGCGTGTAGTCGGCGAACTTGGGCGCGACCTTGTCGTAGTAGCGGGTGTAGCCGTCCTTCATCACGAAGTTGTCCTGCAAGCGGAAGGCGAGCAGCACCGCTTTCTTGAGCCACTGGTGCGTGACCCATCCGGCCGGGGTCTTTTCGGCCACGCGCAGCTTCCCTTCGTCGAGGAGCTCGATCGCCTGCGCGACCGCGCGCCCGAGCGCCGGCCCGGCGCTCGCCGCACTCATTTCGGCGCGGCGTTCCCAGCCCTGCTCGATGATCGCCTGGAGCTTTTTCATAACCGTCATTCTAGCAGCCTGTCGGACTTGAAAGTCCGACACGGTCCTGGCCCGACATCACAAGGATTCCACGAAAGCGCGGATCCGCCTCGCGGCCTCGCCGCACTCGGCGACGGAGGCGACCAGCGCGATGCGCACGCGGTCCGTCCCCGGATTGGCCCCGCGCGCCGTGCGCGCGAGATAGCTCCCGGGCAGCACGGACACCGCCTGCGCCTCATACAGGCGGCGCGCGAACTCCGGGTCGGGCAACGGCGTCTTCGGCCACAGGTAAAAGGCCGCGGCGGGCATGGCGACGTCGAGCACCGGCCGCAGGATCTCGAGCACGGTGGCGAACTTCTCGCGGTATAAGCGCCGGTTCTCCACGACGTGCGCCTCATCCTTCCAGGCCGCAATGCTCGCCACCTGTACCGGCGGACTCATGGCGCAACCGTGGTAGGTACGGTAGAGCAGGAACTGCTTCATGATCGCGGCGTCCCCGGCGACAAAGCCCGAGCGCATGCCGGGCACGTTGGAGCGCTTGGACAGGCTGGAGAAGACGGCGAGCCGCGGCCAGCCCTTGCGCCCGAGGCGCTGTGCCGCCTGCAGCGCGCCGAGCGGGCGCTCGTCCTCGTCGAAATAGATCTCGGAATAGCACTCGTCCGACGCGATGACGAAACCATGGCGATCCGAGAGCTCGAACAGCCGCCGCCATTCGTCAAGCGACATCACGTAACCGGTGGGATTCGCGGGCGAGCAAACGTAGATCAACTGGGTGCGCCGCCAGAGCGCTTCGGGCAGCTCGCCGAAATCGAAGGCGTAGCCGTTCTCGGGAACGTTGTTGAGGTAGTGCGGTGTCGCGCGCGCGAGCAGCGCTGCGCCCTCGTAGATCTGGTAGAAAGGATTGGGGCAAACGACCACCGGCTCGGGCCGCGTAGGGTCGACCACCGCCTGGGCGAACGCGAACAGCGCTTCCCGGCTGCCGTTCACCGGGATGACCTCGCTCGCCGGATCCACGCGTTCCAGGCCATAGCGGCGCTGCAGCCACGCGGCGATGGCTATGCGCAGCGCCTCGCCGCCCAACGTCGGTGGATAGGCGGCCAACCCGTCGAGATGCTCGGCGAGCGCTTTCTTGATGAACTCGGGCGTCGGGTGCTTCGGCTCGCCGATGTAGAGCGGGATCGGCTTGCGACGGGGATCGGGCTTCGCTCCCTCGAGCAGAGCGGCGAGCTTCTGGAAGGGATAGCTCTGCAGCCGTTCGAGGTCGGGATTCACGATGGGCAGCGGCTTCGCGTCGAGCGCGGCCGCCGAAAATGCAAAAGAGCGGATTATACGGGCTTGGGCCGCCCGGGCTGTAGGCCCGCGGACGGGGTCATCCGCCGCGCGTGCCGGAGCCGGTGGGCAAGCCCGCAAGATCCACCGTCGCGCGCGGTTTCCAGCCCGGCTTCACGTGCTCGGCCACGACGGTGGTTGAGATGCCCCCGCGCACGTTGAAGCGGGCGGCAAGCCGCATGAAGCGGGGTCGCGTCGCGTCGACCAGGTCCTCCAGGATGCGGTTCGTCACCGCCTCGTGGAACGCGCCCTCATTGCGGTACGACCAGACGTAGAGCTTGAGGCTTTTCAGCTCCACGCAGCGCCGGTCGGGAACGTAGTCCACGGTGAGCGTCGCGAAATCGGGCTGGCCGGTGCGCGGGCACAGGCAGGTAAACTCCGGTATTTCCATGTGAATCCGGTAGTCGCGCCGGGGGTGGGGGTTGGCGAAGGTTTCCAGCCGCTTCGAAGCTTTGCTCGGCATTATCGAGCCCGCCCAAATCCGCTACAATCCGCGGTTAATGATGACGGCCAAATTATAACGTTCAAGATCCACGAGTGCGCCTCAAGCAGATCAATCTCGCCGGTTTCAAGTCCTTCGTAGATCCCACTCACATCCCCGTTCCCGGGCAACTGGTCGGCATCGTCGGCCCCAACGGCTGCGGCAAGTCGAACGTGATCGACGCCGTGCGCTGGGTGCTCGGCGAAACCTCCGCGCGGCATCTGCGCGGCGAGAGCATGCAGGACGTGCTGTTCAACGGCGCGGGCCAGCGCCAGCCGGTGCACCGCGCGAGCGTGGAGCTCATTTTCGACAACAGCTTGGGCAAGGCCGGCGGCCAGTGGTCGAGCTACGCCGAGATCTCGATCAAGCGCGTGCTCGAGCGCGACAGCGAGGCGACCTCGTACTACATCAACAATGCCCACGTGCGGCGGCGCGACGTGGCCGATATCTTCCTCGGCACGGGGCTCGGCAGCCGCGCCTACGCCATCATCGAGCAGGGCATGATCTCCCGCGTGATCGAGGCCAAGCCCGAGGAGCTGCGCATCTTCCTCGAGGAAGCGGCGGGAGTCTCCAAGTACCGCGAGCGCCGCCGCGAAACCGAGTTGAGGCTGAGGGACACGCGCGAGAACCTGCTGCGCGTGGAGGACATCCGCGCCGAGCTCGACCGGCAGCTCGGGCACCTGCAGGCCCAGGCCGAGGTGGCCACGCGCTACCAGGAGTTGCAGGGCGAGCTCGCGACCACGCAGAACCTCCTCTCCCTGCTGCGCCGGCAGGAAGCGGCGGCGCAGCGCGCGCGCCACCTCAAGGAGATCGAGCGGCTCACGCTCGAGCTCGAGGCCGAGACCGCAAGGCTGCGCGAGACCGAGAAGCGCGTGGAAGAGATGCGGGCCCGGCATTACCGGGCGAGCGACGAGGTGCAGGCCGCCCAGGGCGCGTTCTACGAGGCGAACGCCGAGACCGCGCGGCTCGAACAGGAAATGGCGCACCAGCGGGAGAACCGCGGCCGCGTGGAACGGGAGCTCGCGGAGCTCAACGCGCAGCTCGAAGGCGACCGCGCCCAGCTCGCCGCGGCGCGGGCTTCCCTCGCCGAATGGCGCGGGGAACGCGCCCGGGCGGCCGAGCGCCTTGCCGCATGCGAGGCGGCGGTCGGGAGCGAAGCCGACAGGTTGCCCGTGGCGGAGGAGACCTTCCGCGCCACCCGCAGCCGTTATGAGGAGCTGCAGCGCGCGCTGGCGCTCGCGGAGCAGGGCCTGGAAGTGGGGCAGACCAAGTGCACGCATGCCGGGCAGCTGCTGGAGAGCCTCGCGGGCCGCGCGCAACGGCTGGCCGAGGAGCGCGCGTCGCTCGCGCCCGCTGACGCATCGCGACTGGCGCAACTGCACGAAGAGATCGCGGCGCTCGAAAAAGCGCTTCAGGCCGCGCGTGACGATCTCGCCGCGCACGAGGAGCGGCTGCCGGGAATCGAGCAGGCCGCGCGCGACCGGGATGCGGCGCTGGAATCCGCGAGCCAGCGGCTGGCGGGAGTCGAAGCGCGGCTGCACGCGCTCACGCAGCTGCAGGAGCGGCTCGCGCGCGGAGCGGGCACCGAGGGCTGGCTCGACGAGCGCGGGCTCGCCAACGCGCCGCGGCTGTGGCGCGGCATCCGCATCGAGGCCGGTTGGGAGGACGCCCTGGAGGCGGTGCTGCGCGAGCGCCTGAACGCGATCGCCCTCGACGAGCTGGAACAGGCCGAGCGCTGGTTCGGAGCGCCCCCGCCGGGGAAGATCACCGTCTATGCGCCTGCGCGCGCATCCGCGACGGCCTTCGCGGCGCTGCCCGGATGCGAGCCGCTGCGGGGTTACGTGAGCTGCAGCGATGCCCGCGCCGAGGCGGTGATCGGGGAGTGGCTCCACCAGGTCTACGTCGTGCCGGACGCGGCAGCCGGGCTGCGGGCGCGCGGGCGGCTGCCGGCGGGCGCGATGCTGGTGACGCGGGAAGGCCACGTGTTCACCCGCTACAGCGTGAGTTTCCACGCGCCGGACACCGAGCTCCATGGAGTGCTCACGCGGCAGCGCGAGATCGAACAACTGCAGAGCGCGATCGGCACCGCGCGCGCCGAGGTTGCCGTCCTGCGCGAGGCCGCGACGGCCGCGGATCGGGATGTCGGTGAGCGCCGCGCGCGGCTCGGCGAGCTGCGCGAGACGATCAACGATACGCAGCACCGTTATCATGCGCTGCAGCTCGAGGCGCTGCGCCTCACCGAGCTCAACGCGCGGGTCACCCAGCGCACGCGCCAGATCGCCGCCGAGCTGGACGAGGTCGAAAGCGAAACCGGGGCGGCCACGGCCAGCCGCGAGGCGGCGGCGCGGCGCGTCGGCGAGCTGCAAGCGGAAGCGGGTGCGCTGCGCGGCCAGCTCACGCTGGCGAGCGAGCTCTACCAGCGCGCCGAGAACGTGCTCGAGCTGCAGCGCAGCGCCCTGCAGCGCGCCCGCGACGAGGCGCAGCAGGCGGCATTCCACCAGAGATCATGCGACAGCAAGATCGACGAGATACAGAGCTCGATTGACGCGGTTTCCGGGAACGGGCAGCGCCTGGAAGGCGCGCTCGCCGCCCGCCGGCAGGAGCTGGCGGGCTACGATGAGGCGCAGTTGCGGGAGCGCCTGCAGCATGCTCTGGCGGCGCGCGGCGAGCGCGAACAGGCGCTTGCGCGCAGCCGCGACGCCCAGGAAACCCTGGAGCGTGAGCTCAGGGCGACGGACGAGGAGCGCCACGCCTGCGAGCAGAAGCTCGAGCCGCTGCGCGAGAGGATCGCGGAGATGCGCCTGAAGGAACAGGAAGCGCGCCTGAACGAGGAGGCGCACGCGCGTGAGCTCGCCCAAGCGGGCGCGCGCGAGGAGGAGCTCGCCGCACAGCTGGAGAAGGGCATGCGTCCGGGCGCGCTGCAGGCGGAAATCGCGCGTCTCAACGAGGAAGTGAAGGCTCTCGGGGCCGTCAATCTCGCGGCGCTGGAAGAGCTCGACGCGGCGCGCAGCCGCAAGGACTACCTCGACGCCCAGTCGCGCGATCTGACAGAAGCGATGGCGACGCTGGAGGACGCGATCCGCCGCATCGACCGCGAGACCCGCGAGCGGCTGCAGCACACCTTCGAGGAGGTCAACCGGCACTTCGGGCAGATGTTCCCGATGCTCTTCGGCGGCGGCAACGCGCGCCTGCTGCTGACCGGGGAGGAGATCCTCGACGCGGGCGTGCAGGTGACGGCGCAGCCGCCCGGCAAGAAGAACACCACCATCCATCTCCTCTCGGGCGGGGAGAAGGCGTTGACCGCCCTCGCGCTGGTGTTTTCGCTGTTCCAGCTCAATCCGGCGCCGTTCTGCCTGCTCGACGAAGTGGACGCGCCGCTCGACGACCACAACACCGAGCGCTTCTGCGAGCTGGTCAAGAAAATGTCCCGGAACTCGCAGTTCCTGTTCATCAGCCACAACAAGATCACCATGGAGATCGGCGAGCAGCTGCTCGGGATCACGATGCAGGAACCGGGCGTCTCGCGCGTGGTCGCGGTGGACATCGAAGAGGCGATGAAGCTGACCGAAGAGGCCGCATAGCCGCCCGCCGGAGGTCGCGCTCCGGCGGGCGGCTATCGGCAAAACCGGCTGAGGATTCGGAATGAGGCTGCACCAAGTCCATCCTCGCCCAACCTTCCGGGCGCGGGCAGGGTTGATTTCATGAGCGACCTGCAGTTGAGCCTGGCGGTGATCGGCGCGCTGGTGGTGGGCGCGGTCTACCTGTACAACTGGGTGCAGGAGCGCAGGCTCCGGCGGCGGCTTGGCGAGGCTTTCGGAGCCACGCCGGAGGACGTCCTGCTCAAGAGCGGGATCGACTCCGTGCTCGCGGATGGGCGCCTCGAGCCGCAACTCGAGGCGGCGCCGGGCCCCGCGCCCGGGGCCCGGCACGAGGACGACGAGCGCTCGCACGCGGCTGCGGCGGCCGGCGCGGCGCGGGCGACGCCTGCGGCTGCGGGTTTCGACGCGGTGCTCGACTACGTCGCGGAGATCGAGTCGGAGGCTCCGATCGCCGACGCGGTGATCGGCGAGCTCTTGAGCAAGATCGCGGCCTGCGGCAAGCCCGCCCGCGGCGCCGGGTTCAATCCGGAAAGCGGCGAGTGGGAGGATCTCGCGCGCGGCGCCGGCGGCCGTTACACGAAGTTGAAGCTCGCCCTGCAGCTGGTCAACCGCTCGGGGCCGGTCAATCCGGCGCAGCTCGCGATGTTCTGCGACGCCGTGAAAGGCGGCGCCGACAAGATCCCGGCGGCGGCCAACTGCCCGGACGCGCAGCCGGCGCTCAAGGCGGCGCGCGATCTCGACGCGTTCTGTTCCGGCGTGGATGTCGCGGTCGGCGTGAACATCGTCGCCGAGGAAGGCGCCTCGTTCTCCGGCACCAAGATCCGCGGGCTGGCGGAGGCCGCCGGCTTCAAGCTCGAGCCCGACGGCGTTTTCCACTACCGGGACGAGCGCCGGCAGACGCTGTTCACGCTCGACAATCACGAGCCGGCGCCCTTCTTGCCGGAGAGTATCAAGAACCTCACCACGCGCGGGGTGACGCTGCTGCTCGACGTGCCGCGCGTGGCCGACGGCATCGCCGTGCTCGAGCGCATGCTCGAGATCGCGCACAGCCTCGGCGCGGCGCTCGGCGGGCGTCTGGTGGACGACAACCGCGTCGCCCTGAGCGAGGCGGGCATCTCCCGCATCCGGGAGCAGCTGCGCTCTCTCCATGCCGCCATGGAGATGCACGGCATCACCGCCGGCAGCGCGCGCGCACTGCGCCTCTTCTCCTGATGAGCGTTCCGCGCGAGGCCGCCGCCCGCGCCGAGAAGCTGCGGCGCGAGATCGAGCGGCACAACTACCAGTATTACGTGCTCGACCGTCCGCTCATCTCGGACGCGGAGTTCGATGCGCTGTTCCGCGAACTCGAGCAGCTCGAGGCGCGTTATCCCGCGCTCGTCACGCCCGATTCGCCGACGCAGCGCGTGGGCGCGGCGCCGGCGGAGGCCTTCGCCGAGGTGCGGCACCGCGTGCCCATGCTCTCGCTCAACAACGCCTTCGACGAGGACGAGGTCCGGGCTTTCGACCGCCGGGTGCGGGAAGGGCTCGAACGCGAGGAGGTCGAGTATGCGGCGGAACCCAAGTTCGACGGCCTTGCGGTGAGCCTCGTCTACGAGCGCGGGACGCTCGCGCGCGGAGCGACCCGCGGCGACGGCTACACCGGCGAGGACGTCACCGCCAACCTGCGCACCGTGCGCGCGATCCCGCTGCGACTCGCCTCCCGCCGGGCGCCGCCGCTGATCGAGGTGCGCGGAGAGGTGCTCATGCTGAAGGCCGATTTCGAGGAGCTCAACCGGGCGCAACGCGCCCGCGGCGAGAAGGCGTTCGCCAATCCGCGCAACGCGGCCGCCGGTTCGCTGCGGCAGCTCGATTCGCGCATCACCGCCTCGCGCAAGCTCACCTTCTTCGCCTACGGGCTGGGCGCCGCGCAGGGCGTGCCGCGCTTCGCGCGGCAGAGCGAGCTGCTCGACTATCTCGCGGCGAGCCGTTTCCCGGTCGCGACCGAGCGCGCCGTGGTGCGCGGCGTCGCCGGGTTGCTCGAGTACTACGGCAAGATCGAAGGCAAGCGGCAGCGGCTGCCCTATGACATCGACGGCGTGGTCTACAAGGTGAACGACCTCGCGGCCCAGGAGCGCCTGGGCTTCGTCGCGCGCGCGCCGCGCTTCGCCATAGCGCACAAGTTTCCCGCGGAGGAAGCGGTGAGCGAGCTCCTGGCGATCGACGTGCAGGTGGGGCGCACCGGAGCGCTCACGCCGGTCGCGCGGCTGAAGCCGGTGTTCGTGGGCGGCGTCACGGTGACCAATGCGACGCTGCACAACGAGGATGAGATCCGGCGCAAGGACATCCGCATTGGCGACACCGTGGTGGTGCGTCGCGCGGGCGACGTCATCCCGGAAGTGGTGCGCGTCGTGAAGGAGAAACGCCCCGCCCGCGCGCGCCAGTTCGCGATGCCGGAACGCTGCCCGGTGTGCGGCTCGGCGGTGAAGCGGCTCGAGGACGAGGCGGTCGCGCGCTGCACGGCGGGGCTCTATTGCCCGGCGCAGCGCAAGCAGGCGCTGCTGCATTTCGCGTCGCGCCGGGCGATGGACATCGAGGGGCTCGGCGACAAGCTGGTCGACCAGCTGGTGGACAAGGGGCTCGTAAAGACGGCGGCGGATCTCTACCGACTCGACGTCGGGATGCTCGCCGGCCTGGAGCGCATGGCGGAAAAATCAGCGGTGAACGTCCTCGCCGCAATCGAGCAGAGCAAGCGCACGACGCTTGCGCGTTTCATCTACGCACTCGGCATCCGCAACGTCGGGGAGAGCACCGCCCGCGACCTGGCGCGGCATTTCGGCAGGCTCGAGGCCCTCATGGCGGCGGATGAGCGCACGCTGCAGGAGGTGCCGGATGTCGGCCCGGTGGTGGCGCAGAGCATCGCGCAGTTCTTCGCCGAGCCGCGCAACCGCAAGGTGGTCGAGGGCCTGCGCGCCGGCGGCATCCGGTTCGAGCCCGCGCCCGCCGCGCGCGCACGGGGAAAGGCGGCCGGCAAGACGTTCGTGCTGACGGGCACGCTCGCGCATCTCACCCGCGAGCAAGCGAAGGAGCGCATCGAGGCGCACGGCGGGCGCATCGCCGGCAGCGTGTCCGGGAAAACCGACTACGTGGTCGTGGGAACCGATCCGGGGAGCAAGTACGAGAAGGCGCGGGCGCTCGGCATCGCGCTGCTCGACGAGAACGGCCTGTTGAAGCTGCTGGGCGAGGAGGCCTGAACGATGGCTCATGTCACCAAGGCGGTCTTTCCCGTGGCGGGGATGGGCACGCGGTTCCTGCCCGCGACCAAGGCGACCCCCAAGGAGATGATGCCGATCGTGGACAAGCCGCTGATCCAGTACGCGGTGGAAGAGGCGATGGCCGCGGGAATGACCGAGATGATCTTCGTCACGTCCTGGGGGAAACGCGCGATCGAGGACCATTTCGACAAGGCGTTCGAGCTGGAGGCCGAGCTTGCGAGGCGCGGCCAGCGCGATCTCCTGAAAATCGTGCAGAACATCGTCCCGCCGCGCGTCTCCTGCACCTACGTGCGCCAGCCGCGGCCGCTTGGCCTGGGACACGCCGTCCTGTGCGCCCGCGCGGCGGTCGGCGACGCGCCGTTCGCAGTGGTGCTGGCGGATGATCTCGTCGAGGCGAGGCCACCGGTGCTGAGGCAGATGGTCCGCATCTTCGAGCGCCACGCGTGCTCCGTGGTCGCGGTGCAGAAGGTGGCTCGCGAGGAGACCCGCCGCTACGGGATCGTCTCGGTCCGGGGCGGCTCGCGCTCCCCGCGCCGCATCACCGGCATCGTCGAGAAGCCGGAGCCGCGGGCCGCGCCATCCACGCTGAGCGTCGTCGGCCGGTATCTGCTGACGCCGCGCATCTTTCACCACCTGCGGCGCGCGACGGGCGGCGCCGGCGGCGAGATCCAGCTGACCGACGGCATCGCGTCGCTGCTCGCCGAGGAGCCGGTGCTGGCGCACGAGTTCGAAGGCATGCGCTACGACTGCGGCAGCAAGCTGGGGTATCTGCAGGCCAACCTCATGTTTGCGCTGCGGCACCCCGAGATCGGCCCGCAGTTCCGGCGCTACCTGCGCGCGATGGGATGCCGCATACCGGGTTAGCGCGGGCGAGGGGCCGGCTACTATAATATGCGTTAAACCAGACACCTGACGCGCCGGTTTGCCCGCGCGCGTTGGAACGAACGAAACGATCGCCGCTCGACGCGCGGCGATGCGTGCAAGCAGGATCGCAGGAAAGAGGTTGCGATGGCGGAAAAGCTGATGATCGTGATGGTGAACACCGATCCCAGGAACACGGCCGAGCTGGGAGCGCCGTTCTTCCAGGCGACGGTGGCGGCGGCGATGGAATACGAGGTCGAGGTGATCCTGACTGCGCGTGCGGGCGAGCTCGCCATGAAGGGGGTCGCGGAGAAGCTCTTCATCAAGGAGGGCTCGAGGAAGAGCGTTTACGATTTCATCAAGGACGCCCACGAAGCCGGCGTCCACTTCAAGGTCTGCACACCCACCCTCGACCTGTGGGGCACCGACCTCATCCCGGAGATCGAGGAAACGGTCGGGGGCGCCTATGTCATCCAGCAGGCGATGGACGACCGCGTCGTCACCTTCACTTATTGAGTGAGCCTTTCCCCGGAAAAAGCCCGGCGCATCCTGGAGACGGCGGAACTTGTCTGCTCCGCCTCCGCCGTGTCCGAAGCCGTGGCGCGCCTGGCGCGCGAGATCACGGCGGCGCTCGCCGGGAGCTTCCCGCTCGCGCTGTGCGTCATGCGCGGGAGCGTGATCTTCGCGGGGCAGCTGCTGCCGCAGTTGAGGTTTCCGCTCGAGTTCGACTACCTGGAGGTGACGCGCTACGGCGCGGCGACGCGCGGCGGCGAGTTGAGCTGGAAGGTGACCCCCGGCACGGCGGTGGCGGGGCGCGTCGTGCTGGTGCTGGACGACATCCTCGACCAAGGCGAGACGCTCGCCGCGATCCGGGAAAAACTACTCGCGGCAGGGGCGGGCCGGGTTCTCAGCGCGGTGTTCGCCGACAAGGACACGGGGCGCGCCAAGGCGGCCCGAGCCGATTTCGTGGGCGTGCGCGTGCCCGACCGCTATGTGTTCGGCTTCGGCATGGATGTCAGCGGCGCGTGGCGCAACCTGCCCGAGATCTATGCCCTGAAGGAGCAATGATGAGTGCGGAGTGCAGAGTGCGGAATGGAAATCGGCGCTCCGCCGCGCGTGTCGCGCGTCGCGGTTTTCGTTCATCGCTCATCACTCATCACTCATCACTGTCATGCTAGCGATCATCGGCGGCACCGGCCTCACCCAGCTCGCCAACCTGGAGGTGACGCGGCAACTCGTGGTGCGCACGCCCTACGGGGAGCCTTCGGGGGCGCTCACGTTCGGAAGGATGCGTGGGCGCGAGGTGGTGTTCCTAGCGCGCCACGGCTATGGACACACGATACCGCCGCACGAGGTGAACTACCGGGCGAACATCTGGGCGCTGCATGCGCAGAAGGTGAAGGATGTCGTGTCGGTGGCCGCAGTAGGGGGCATCCGCGCGGACCTTGCCCCGGGAATGCTGGTCGTGCCCGACCAGATCATCGACTACACCCATGGGCGCAGGTCGACCTTCTTCAGCCGCAGCGATCGCGGCGTGACGCACATCGATTTCACCCATCCCTACTGCGAAGCGCTGCGCCAGCGGCTGTTCAGGGCGGCGGCGGCAGCGGGCGAGCCGATCCTCGCCGGCGGGACGTATGCCGCGAGCCAGGGGCCGCGGCTCGAGACCGCCGCCGAGATCAACCGTCTCGAGCGCGACGGCGCGGACATGGTGGGCATGACGGGCATGCCGGAGGCGGCGCTCGCATGCGAGATCGGCCTGTGCTACGCGGCGATCGCGGTGGTGGTCAATTACGCCGCGGGCCGCGGCGATAGCGCGCGCGCGGTGCGGCTCGAAGACATCGGCGCGGTGTCGCTGAGCGCCATGGCGCGCGTGCGCGCCATCCTCGACCAGCTAGCGGCCGATCAGGCCTGACGCCTGCTCGGCTGCCAAATGGGGAATCTTTTCGGGATCTGAGCTGAATCATGGCGGTGCGGACGGTTTTGCGCATGGGCGACCCGCGGTTGCTCGAGGCCGCACGGCCGGTCGAGCGCTTCGACACGCCGGAGCTGCATGCGCTGATCGCAGACATGGACGACACGATGCGCGCGCTCAACGGGGCGGGGCTGGCGGCGCCGCAGATCGGCGTCGCGCTGCGGGTGGCGATTTTCGGCGTGGAGCGCAACCCCCGCTACCCCGACGTCGAGCCGGTTCCCTACACCGTGCTCGTCAACCCGACGCTCGAGCCGCTCGGGGAGGAGATGGAGGAGGGTTGGGAGGGCTGTCTCAGCATCCCCGGCATGCGCGGCCTGGTGCCGCGCTACCGGCGGCTGCGCTACCGCGGGCGCGACCAGTACGGAAAGCCGATCGAGCGCGCCGTGGAGGGTTTCCACGCGCGGGTGGTGCAGCACGAGTGCGATCACCTCGCCGGGATACTCTATCCGATGCGGATACGGGACTTGCGCAATTTCGGCTTCAACGAGGAGCTCTTCCCCGGACAGGACCTGCGAGACGAATGACGTTTCAGGTTCGTCGAACCTTGAACGCGAAGCCCGGAACTAGGTCCGCAGCTGCTCCATCAGGTCGCCTTCCAGCCGCACCACCGCCTTCGGGTCCTTCAGCGCCGCGCCGGTGACGAGGAACACGTCCTCGGCGCGCGCGCCGAGCGTGTTGATCTTGGCGGTGTGGAGATTGACGTCGTAGGCGGTGAGCACGCGCGCGATGCGCGAGAGCAGCCCGGGGCGGTCGCCCGCGATGACCGACAGCACCCAGTAAGTGCCCTTCTCGTCCGGCTGGATATTGACCTCCGGCGAAATCGGGAAATGGCGCAGTTGCCGGGAGAGCCGCGGTTTGGTGAGCGGCGGCAGCGGCGTCTTGTGCCGCAAGCGGTGCGCCAGCTCGTGCTCGATGAGACCGATGACGTCGCGGTACTGCGGGCGCCGGTTGTTGGGGTCCTGCACCTGGAAGCTGTCGAGCGCGTAACCGTGGCGCGTGGTGTAGATCTTGGCCTCGAAGATGTCGTAGCTGATCTGCTCGAAGAAGCTGCAGATGCGCGCGAATAGTTCCTTCTGGTCCGGCACGTAGATCATCACCTGCAAGCCCTCGCCGGCCGGCGAGAGGCGCGCCTTGATCACGGGCTCGGTCGTGTCCACGCGGTAATAGAGCAGCCGCGTGTGCCAGGCGATCTCCTGCGGCTCGTGGCGCAGAAAGTAGGCTTCTTCCAGCTGCGCCCACAGCCTGTCCTGGGCGCGATCCGGGATCGCGTACAGGCGCAGCCTCGCGCGCGCCTCGTCCTGGCGCGCCTGCAGGCTGCTCGCCAGGGTGAGCCGGTCTCCCGCCAGCAGCCGCCGCGCCGCCCAGAAGAGATCCTCGAGCAGCTTCGCCTTCCAGGCGTTCCAGACCCGGGGGCTCGTGCCGCGTATGTCGGCGACCGTGAGCAGATAGAGCGCGGCGAGGTGGCGCTCGTCGCCCATGCGGCGCGCAAAGGCGCCGACGACTTCCGGGTCCGCGATGTCCTGTTTCTGCGCGGTGAGCGACATGAGGAGGTGGTTCTCGACGAGCCAGGCGACGAGCTCGCTGTCCTCGCGCGAAAGGCCGTGGGCCCGGCAGAAGCCGCGCGCTTCGAGCGCCCCGAGTCCGGAATGATCGCCGGCGCGCCCCTTGGCGATGTCGTGGAACAGCGCCGCGAGATACAGGAGTTCCGGCCGCGCGAAATCGCTCATGAGCCGGCTGCACAGGGGAAACTCGTGCGCCAGCTCCGGTATCGAGAACCGGCGCAGGTTGCGCACCACGCGCAGGATGTGCTCGTCCACGGTATAGACGTGGTAGAGGTCGTACTGCATCTGCCCGACGATGCGGCCGAAGGCCGGAAGATAGCGGCCGAGCACGCCGTGCTGGTTCATGCGCCGCAGTGTCCGCTCCACGTGCGTGGGGCTGCGCAGCAGGCGCATGAACTGCTCGCGGTTGCGCGGGTCGCGCCGGAATGCGGCGTTGATCAGCCGCCGCGCGCGCCAGATCGCGCGCATCGTCGCCGCGCTCATGCCCTTCAGCTCGTGGCGCTCCTGCAGCAGCAGGAAGCTCTCCAGCATGGCGCCGGGGCGGCGCTCGAACAGGCGCTCGTCGCGCGCCTCGAGCAGTTCCGCGCGCGCGCCGAAACGCTCGTTGATCGGGTGGTATTCCTTGCCGTGCGCCGCGGTCACCCGCGCGCTCAGGTTCTGCAGCACGATCGTGGCGAGCTGGGAGACCGCCTTGGCGCTGAGATGGTAGCGCTGCATCAGCTGCTCGCTCGGCAGCCGGTGCGGCCGCTCGTGGAGCCCGAACTCGCGCGCGAGCTCGGTCTGGTAGTCGAACAGCAGCCGGTCCTCGCGCCGGCCCGCGCGGTAATGGAGCCGGATGCGCAGCAGCTGCAGGAACTGCTCGTGGCCCTGGATCTCGCGCGTCTCGGCCGCGGTGATCACGCCGCGGCGCGCGAGCTCGCGCCAGCTCTTGCCGGCGCCCGCGGCGCGCGCGATCCAGAGAACGGTCTGCAGGTCGCGCAGCCCGCCCGCGCTCTCCTTGATGTTGGGCTCGAGGTTGGTCTCCCCGTAGCGGGCGTGGCGCTGCTGCTGCTCGAGCAGTTTTGCCTGCAGGAAGGAGGCCGGGTCGAGGGCTTCCTGCATGCGCCGCGCGAACCGCGCGAAGAGCTCACGCTTGCCCGCGAGCAGCCGGGCCTCGAGCAGATTGGTCTGCACCGTGACGTCCTCGGCGGCGAGCGCCGCGCACTCCTCGATAGTGCGCACGCTGTGCCCGACTTCGAGCCCGATGTCCCAGAGCGTGCCGATCAGGCTCTCGATCTTGGCGGCGAGCGGCGCGTTCGCCGGACCCGCGAGCAGGATGAGGAGGTCGACGTCGGAATAGGGGAAGAGCTGGCCGCGCCCGTAGCCGCCCACCGCCGCCAATGCCACGTGGCGCGGCATCCTCTGGCTCGCCCACACCTCCTTCAGCTGGCGGTCGACCAGCTGCGCGCGCCGGCGCAGGAGCTCCGCCGGCGATCGCCGGCCGTGGAACTGCTCGCGCAGGCTCTGATTCTGCTCGGCGAGCCTCTGCCGCCACGACCCGATGCGCGCGGCGAGCGGCGCCGCGGCCGGGGCGCTTGCGGGGTGCACGATCGACATGGTTTCAGGGGTCGAGCCGCGGGCGGGGCGGGGCGCCGTCCGACAGCGTCAGCACCTCGTAGCCGGTCTCGGTCACGAGCACGGTGTGCTCCCATTGCGCCGACAGGCTGTGGTCCTTGGTGACGACGGTCCAGCCGTCGGCAAGCTGGCGGATCTCGGGCCGGCCGGCGTTGATCATGGGCTCAATGGTGAAGGTCATGCCCGGCTCGAGCTCGAGGCCCACGCCCGGCCTACCGTAGTGGAGCACCTGGGGCTCCTCGTGGAACTTCTTGCCGATGCCGTGGCCGCAGAACTCGCGCACCACGCTGAAGCCGTGCCGCTCCGCGTGGGACTGAATCGCGTGTCCGACGTCGCCCAGATGCGCGCCGGGCCGCACCGCCTCGATTCCCAGCCACAGGCACTCATAGGTCACGTCGCACAGCCGCCGCGCCTGGATCGAGGGCTGGCCGATGTAGAACATGCGGCTGCTGTCGCCGTGGTAGCCGTCCTTGATCACGGTGATGTCGATGTTGATGATGTCCCCGGATTTGAGCTTCCTCTCGCCCGGCACGCCATGGCACACGACGTGGTTCACCGAGGTGCAGATCGACTTCGGAAAGGGCCGGTAGCCCGGCGGCGCGTAGTGGAGGGGCGCGGGCGTCGCCTGCTGCTCGTTCGCGATGTAGTCATGACACAGGCGATCGAGCTCGGCCGTGGTGATGCCCGCCTTCACGTGGGGCGCGATGTGGTCGAGCACCTCGGCGGCCAGGCGCCCGACGACGCGCATCTTCGCGATTTCCTGCGGGGACTTGATGAGGACGGCCATGGGCCGGCTCGGGCGCGGCCCGTGCCGCGGATGCTCTGGTGGATGGTCTTTCAAGAAGAGCGGATTCTAGTCCAGAACCGGGCGCCACGCACCGGTCATCCCTGCGCTTGAGAACCCGGCATTTTCGATGATAAAATCGCATGTTAGCTCAATCCGGGGCGCGCGTCAGGCGGGCCCCGGGTTTAATACGCACATCCGCCACCGGTGAGGGTGGCCGCCGCACGCGGCGGCCCCACGGCGGATGGAGGCTCAACCCTTACAGGAGAGAAGCACGGCATGTCAGTCACGATGCGCGAAATGCTCGAAGCGGGCGTGCATTTCGGCCACCAGACCCGCTACTGGAACCCGAAGATGGCGCCTTACATCTTCGGCCACCGCAACAAGATCCACATCGTCAATCTCGAGACGACCCTGGCGATGTACCAGGAAGCGCTCAAGTTCGTGCGCCAGCTCTCGGCGAACAAGGGGGCGGTGCTCTTCGTCGGCACCAAGCGCCAGGCGCGCGAGATCATCAAGGAAGAAGCGCTGCGCTGCGGCGCGCCGTACGTCGATTACCGCTGGTTGGGCGGGATGCTTACCAACTACAAGACCGTGAAGCAGTCGATCAAGCGCCTGAAGGACTTGGCAGCCATGGTGCAGGACGGCTCGCTCGAGAAGCTGCCGAAGAAGGAGGCGCTGCACTACCAGCGCGAGATCGCCAAGCTCGAGAGGAGCCTGGGGGGCATCAAGGACATGAACGGATTGCCCGACGCGATGTTCGTGATCGACGTCGGCTACCACAAGGGCGCCGTGGCGGAAGCGAAGAAGCTCGGCATCCCGCTGATCGCGGTCGTCGACACCAACCACTCGCCCGACGGGGTGGACTACGTCATTCCCGGCAACGACGACTCGAGCCGCGCCATCCGCCTTTATGTGCGGGGCGTCGCCGACGCGATCCTGGAGGGCCGCCAGGACAGCCTCAAGGAGATCGTCCGCGGCGGCGACGAGTTCGTCGAGGTCGAAGAGAACGCTTGAGCGCGCTTCGCGAGCGCGTTGCGGGGGCGCGAGCCCCTTTTTTTTAACCAGGAGCTTGCCGGGCTGACCCGGCAAGCTCCTCATGCGAAACCGGCGCCAGGAATATCCAGGAGAGAGTGACGGCTATGGCGGAAATTACCGCAGGCTTGGTGAAGGAGTTGCGCGAGAAGACCGACGCGCCGATGATGGAGTGCAAGAAGGCTCTCGCCGAGGCCGCCGGCGACATGGGAAGAGCGGAGGAGATCCTGCGCATCAAGCTGGGCCACAAGGCGAGCAAGGCCGCGTCGAGGGTGGCGGCGGAAGGCGTGGTGGCGGCGCATATCGCGCCCGACGGCAGGACCGGGGCATTGATCGAGGTCAACTGCGAGACCGATTTCGTGGCGAAGAACGAGGCATTCCTCGCCTTCGCCTCGGCGTTGGCCGAGCTGGCGGCGACGGGGAATGCGCAGGACGTCGCGGCATTGGCGCGGCTGCCGTTCCAGGGGACGACGGTGGAAGAAGCGCGCCAGGCGCTCGCCGGCAGAATCGGAGAGAACGTGGCGATTCGCCGCTTCACGCGAATGGCGGCACAGGGCCGGCTGGCGGCCTACGTGCACGGTGGCGCGAAAATCGGGGTCATGGTGGACGTCGTCGGCGGCGATGACACGCTCGCCAAGGACCTCGCCATGCACATTGCAGCGAGCAGGCCGGTCGCGCTGTCGGCGGCGCAAGTGCCCGCGGAGCTCGTGACAAAGGAGCGCGAAATCGCCTGCGCCAAGGCCGCCGCATCGGGCAAGCCCGCGAATATCGCGGAGAAGATGGTGGAGGGCGCCGTCCAGAAGTTCCTGAAGGAGGTGACGTTGCTCGGCCAGCCGTTCGTGAGGAACGACAAGCAGAGCGTCGGGGAGCTGCTCAAGGCAAACAAGGCCACGGTCGCCGGATTCGTGCTATACAGGGCGGGCGAGGGCATCGAGAAGACGAACAAGGACGATTTCGTCGCGGAAGTGATGCAACAGGTGGGCCAGGCGGTGTGAGGAATGGATTGCCGGCGTCGGCGCCGCGCGCGCAGCCAAGGGAAGAGACCGCAGTGCCGCAGACCCCCGCGTACAGGCGCATCCTGCTCAAGCTGAGCGGCGAGGCGTTGCTGGGCGAGGACAGCTACGGCATCAATCGCGAGACGATCGAGCGCATCGTGGGCGAGATCGCCGAAGTGGTGAATCTCGGCGTGGAGGTCGCCGTCGTCATCGGCGGCGGCAACATCTTCCGCGGCATCGCGCCCGCGGCCTCGCACATGGACCGCGCCACCGCCGACTACATGGGCATGCTCGCCACCGTGATGAACGCGCTGGCGCTGCAGGACGCGATGCGGCGCGTAAACCTGGTGAGCCGGGTGCAATCGGCGCTCAACATCGAGCAGGTGGTCGAGCCCTACATCCGCGGCAAGGCGATGCGCTACCTGGAAGAGGGCAAGGTGGTGATCTTCGCCGCCGGCACCGGCAATCCTTTCTTCACCACCGACACGGCGGCAGCGCTCCGGGGCATGGAGATGAACGTGGACCTCGTGCTCAAGGCGACCAAGGTGGACGGGGTCTACACCGATGACCCCGTGACGCATCCCGACGCGATGCGCTACCAGCGCCTGACCTTCGACGAGGCCATCATCAAGAATCTCAAGGTGATGGACGCGACCGCGCTCACGCTCTGCCGCGACCAGAAGCTGCCGATCAACGTGTTCAGCATCCTCAAGCCGGCGGCGCTCAAGCGCGTCGTCCTCGGCGAGGACGAGGGAACTTTCCTGCATAATTGACGCGAACAAGCCGGGGCGGGAGGTCGACCATGATTGCCGAGGTCAGGAAAACGGCCGAGCAGAAGATGAAGAAGACGGTGGAGGCGCTGAAGGGCGACCTCGCGAAGGTGCGCACCGGGCGCGCCCACACCGGGCTGCTCGACCACGTCATGGTGGATTATTACGGGACGCCGACGCCCGTGCCGCAGGTCGCGAACGTGACGCTGCTCGACGCGCGCACCATCGGTGTCACGCCGTGGGAGAAGAAGATGGCGGGCGTGATCGAGAAGGCCATACGCGATTCCGACCTGGGCCTCAATCCGGCGACGGTCGGGGAGACGGTGCGCGTGCCCATGCCCGCGCTCACGGAGGAGCGCCGCAGGGAGTTGATCAGGGTGGTGCGCCACGAAGGCGAGAACGCGCGCGTCGCGGTGCGCAACGTGCGGCGCGACGCGATCCACCATCTGAAGGAGCTGCTCAAGCAGAAAAAGGTGGCGGAGGACGAGGAACGCAGAGCGCAGGACGAGGTGCAGAAGTTGACCGACCGCCACATCGCGGAGATCGACAAGCTCCTGCAGCAGAAGGAAGCCGACCTGATGGCGGTCTGATGACGGACTTCGCGAGCTCCACCCTCGGGATACCGGAAGCGCGGCGCATGCCGCGCCACATCGCCGTCATCATGGACGGCAACGGGCGCTGGGCGAAGCAGCGCTTCCTGCCGCGCGTGGCCGGCCACCGGCGCGGCATGGAGGCCGTGCGCGGAATCGTGCGCGCCTGCGGCGAGCGCGGCGTCCGGTATCTCACGCTGTTCGCGTTCTCGAGCGAGAACTGGCGGCGCCCGGCGGAGGAAGTGTCGTTCCTGATGCAGCTCTTCGTCATGGCGCTCGAGCAGGAAGTGCAAAAGCTCCACGAAAACGGCGTGCGCTTCAAGGTCATCGGCGATCTCTCTCGCTTCGAGCCGAAGCTCGTGCGGCTCATCCGCGAGGCCGAGGCGCTCACCGCGGGCAACGAGAGGCTCACCCTCACGGTCGCGGCCAACTACGGCGGCCGCTGGGATCTGCTGCAGGCGGCGAACCGCATGCTGCGCGAACGGCCGCAGCTCGCGGCGGGTTTCGACGAGCGGGACCTCGCCCCGTACCTCGCGTTGAGCCATGCCCCCGAGCCGGATCTCTTCATCCGGACCGGCGGCGAGCAGCGCATCAGCAATTTCATCCTGTGGCAGCTCGCCTATACCGAGCTCTATTTCACCGACACGCTGTGGCCGGACTTCGACGCGGCGGCGCTCGACCGGGCAATCGTGTCGTACCAGCAGCGCGAGCGGCGCTTCGGGCGCACCAGCGAGCAGCTGCCGTCCGACGCCGGGCTCGCCGCCTACCGCATCGGGAACACGAGCGACGCCGGATGATGCCGGCGCGGCGCTCCCCGACTCCCGCCATCCATGTTCGCCGCGCGACTCGCCACCGCAGTCGTCCTGCTCGGCTTGTCCATCCTGGCCGTGTGGTTGCTGCCCAACGCGTGGTGGACGGGTCTGCTGCTGCCGGTGCTCGCCGCGGCGAGCTGGGAATGGGGCAGGCTCGGGGGCTTCACGCGAGCCGCGCGCCTGGCGTTTTCGGCGGCGGTGCTGGCGGGCGCTTTGGCGCTCTCGCCGCGCGCAGGAGACCGGCACGCGCTCGATGCGCTCGTCTACGCGACAGGCTGCGCATTCTGGGTGCTGGTCGCGCCCGCCTGGCTCGCGCTGGGCTGGCGGGTGCGCGCGCCGCTCGTGCTCGCGATCACCGGCTGGATCGTCCTGGTGCCCGCGTGGCTCGCGCTCGCCCGGCTGCAGGCGAACCCCTCGCAGTTGCTCGCGCTTCTTGGCGTCGTGTGGCTCGCCGACACCGGCGCGTACCTGGCCGGCAGCGCTTGGGGCCGGCACAAGCTTGCTCCGTCGATCAGTCCCGCCAAGACCTGGGAAGGCGTGGCCGGCGCAGCCGCTGCGGTGGCGGTGTATTATGTGGTGCTCTCCAGCATCGCGCCCGAGTGGCCGTGGTGGAAGGACGCGAGCGGCGCGGCGCTGTTCGCGGGGATGGCACTGGCGAGCGTGGTGGGCGATCTGTTCGAATCCGCGATCAAGCGCCAGGCGGGAGCCAAGGACAGCGGCTCGCTGCTTCCGGGGCACGGCGGCATCCTGGACCGGGTTGACAGCATGACTTCGAGCATGCCGTTCGCGGCGGCGCTCCTCGCCTACCTCGGATAGCAGCGCATCGGATTCGGCGCATGGCGAGCAGACGGCGTCTTACCATACTCGGTTCCACCGGCAGCGTCGGCGTGAGCACGCTCGATGTGGTGGCGCGCCATCCGGAGAAGTTCGAAGTGGCGGCGCTCACGGCGCGGCGGGAGGCGGGCGCGCTTTTCGAGCAGTGCCTGAAATTCCGGCCGCGGATCGCCGTGCTGCTCGAGCCGGCGGCGGCGGCGGAGTTGCGGAGCCGCGTTCGGCAGGCCGGCCTCGCGTGCGAAGTGCTGTGCGGGGCGGAGGCGCTCGAGGCGGTCGCGGGCGCCCCCGACTGTGACGTGGTCATGGCAGCGATCGTCGGCATAGCCGGCTTGCGCCCGACCCTGGCCGCGGCGCGCGCGGGCAAGAACCTCCTGCTGGCGAACAAGGAGTCGCTCGTCACGGCGGGACCGATTTTGATGGAAGCGGTGCGTGCGGGAGGAGGTGCGCTGCTGCCGATCGACAGCGAGCACAACGCGATATTCCAGGCGCTGCCGCGAGCGTATTGCGGCAGCCCCGAGACCGCCGGCGTGCGCAGGATCCTCCTCACCGCATCCGGCGGCCCGTTCCGCGCCGTGCCGCTCCCTGAGCTCGACGCGGTCACGCCCGAGCAAGCTTGCGCGCATCCGAACTGGGTGATGGGGCGCAAGATCTCGGTTGACTCGGCCACCATGATGAACAAGGGGCTCGAAGTGATCGAGGCGCACTGGCTGTTCAACCTGAAGCCGGACCAGATCGAGGTGGTGGTCCATCCCGAAAGCGTGATCCACTCGCTCGTCGAGTACATCGACGGTTCGGTCATCGCCCAGCTCGGCAATCCGGACATGCGCACCCCGATCGCCTATGGGCTCGGCTTTCCGCAACGCATCGCGGCGGGCGTGCCGTTTCTCGACCTGGCGGGGATCGGCGCGCTGCACTTCGAGCCGCCCGATCTGCAGCGGTTCCCGTGCCTGCGCCTCGCGTACGAAGCGTTGGCGGCGGGCGGGAGCGCGCCCACGGTGCTCAACGCCGCGAACGAGGTGGCCGTGGGCGAGTTCCTGGCCGGGCGCCTCGGCTTCCGGCGCATCCCGGAGCTGATCGAATCGGTTCTGGCGGGCGCGCCGAACGGCCCGGTGCGCGGTCTGGACGACGTGCTCGCGGCCGACCGCACCGCCCGCGAAATGGCCGAGGCCCGGCTGCGCGCTCCGCAAGCACCCGGCGCCGCGGGCGCGCGGCGCCGGGCCGCGCGTTCCTGAAAGACCGCCGCGGCATTCCGGCAGGCAGAGCATGACGCTGCTGACGACCATCGTCGCGTTCGTGGTGGCGCTCGGGTGCCTGATCGTGGTGCACGAGTTCGGCCACTACCTCGCCGCGCGCGCCTGCGGCGTGAAGGTGCTGCGGTTCTCGGTCGGTTTCGGCAGGCCGTTGTGGATGAGGTCGCTCGGGCGCGACAGGACGGAGTGGGTGATCGCGGCCTTTCCGCTCGGCGGCTACGTCAAGATGCTCGACGAGCGCGAAGGTGCGGTGCCCCGCGAGGAACTCGCGCGCGCGTTCAACCGCCAGTCGGTGTGGCGGCGCCTCGCGATCGTCGCCGCCGGCCCGGCCGCGAATTTGCTGCTGGCGATCGCGCTCTACTGGTTTCTCTTCGTCACCGGCGTGCCGGGCCTGAAGCCCGTGATCGGCGCGCCGCCGGCGGGCACGCCGGCGCACGAGGCCGGCTTCCAGGCGGGCGACACGCTCACCCGGATCGGCGACGAGCCGGTGGCGACCTGGCAGGACGCGCGCTGGATACTCCTGCAACGGGCCGTCCGCAAGGCCACGGTCAGCGTCGAGGTGCGCGGCGAGCGCGGCGAACCCGGCCGGCGCAAGCTGGATCTCGCGCGCCTCACGCCGGCGGATCTCGACAGCGATTTCCTGCGCACGCTCGGGCTCGTGCGCTATCAGCCGCGGTTGAAGGCCGTCATCGGCGACGTCGTCGCGGGCGGCGCGGCCGAACGCGCGGGGCTCAAGGCGGGCGACGAAATCGTGGCGATCAACAACCGGGCGATCGAGAACTGGGATGAGGTTGTGAAGACCGTGCGCGGCCACCCGGGAGCCGCCCTCACCATCGAAGTCCGGCGCGGCGGGGTGCTCGCGCCCGCGATCGCGGTCACGCCGGAGGCCGTGGTGGAGGGGGGACGCAAGATCGGCAAGATCGGCGCCGCCCCGCACATCGACCGCGCCGCCATGGAGAAGATGATCGTCGAAGTGCGCTACGGTCCGTTGGAGAGCTTCGTGCGGGCGCTCGCCAAGACGTGGGACACTTCGCTGTTCAGCCTCACGATGCTCGGCAAGATGATCGTCGGGGAAGTATCCCTCAGGAATCTCTCGGGGCCGATCACGATCGCGGATTACGCGGGGCAGTCGGCGCAGAGCGGGCTCGCCGCGTACCTGCTGTTCCTCGCCCTCATCAGCATCAGCCTGGGCGTGCTGAATCTCCTGCCCATCCCGTTATTGGATGGCGGCCATTTAATGTATTATACGCTCGAGATTTTCAAAGGCAGTCCGGTATCGGACCGGGCCATCGAAATCGGGCAGCACGTGGGGATGGCGCTGCTGCTCGCGCTGATGGCTTTCGCCCTGTATAACGATATTTACCGGTTGATAGGCGGCTGAACTCATGCGTTGGCTCCGCGTTGCCGTGCTGCTCATCCTGCTCCAGGCAGTCACGGCAACCGCCATCGAACCCTTCGTCATCAAGGACATCCGGGTTGAGGGCATACAACGCACCGAGGCGGGCACCGTTTTCGGCTACCTTCCGGTCAAGGTCGGCGACACCATGACCGATGAGAAGGCGGCGCAGGCGATACGCGCCCTCTTTGCCACCGGCTTCTTCCAGGACGTGAGCCTCGAGCGCGACGGGGACGTGCTGGTGGTGGTGGTGCAGGAGCGGCCTTCGATCGCGCAGGTCGAATTCGTGGGGGTGCGCGAGTTCAACAAGGATCAGCTTGCCGCGGGCATGCGCCAGATCGGCCTCGCGGACGGGCGCATCTTCGACCGCGGGCTGCTCGACCGGGCGGAGCAGGAGCTCAAGCGCCAGTACCTCGCCCGCGGCTACTACGCGGTCACCGTCAGCACCACGGTGACGCCGCTCGAGCGCAACCGCGTCGCGCTCAACTTCAACGTCGAGGAAGGCGAGATCGCCAGGATCCGCCAGATCGCGATCATCGGCGCCAAGGCATTCCGCGAAAGCGAGTTGACCGGCCTCTTCGTGCTGCGCACGCCCGGCTGGATGACCTGGTTCAGCAAGCACGACCAGTACTCGCGCCAGAAGCTCGCCGCCGACCTCGAGACGCTGCGCTCGCACTATTTCGACCGGGGCTACGCCGAATTCAGCATCGATTCGACCCAGGTCTCGATCACGCCGGACAAGCAGGACATCTACATCACCGTGAGCATTACCGAGGGACCGAAGTACACCGTCTCCGACATCAAGGTCGCGGGCGAGATGCTGATCCCCGAGCAGGAGGTGCGGAAGCTGATCCAGGTGAAGCCGGGGGAGGTGTTCTCCCGCACGCGCCTGACGGAGTCGACCAAGCTCATCACGGACCGTCTCGGGAACGACGGCTACGCGTTCGCCAACGTCAACGCCGTGCCCGAGCTCAACCGGGAGAAGCAGCAGGTCGCGTTCACGTTTTTCGTCGACCCCGGCCGCCGCGTCTACGTGCGCCGCATCAACATCTCGGGCAACGCGCGCACGCGCGACGAGGTGATCCGGCGGGAAATGCGCCAGCTCGAGGGCGGCTGGTATTCCTCGGAGAAAATCAGCCTGTCGCGCACCCGCATCGACCGGCTCGGCTACTTCCAGGAGATCAACGTGGAAACGCCGGCGGTGCCGGGCGTCACCGACCAGGTCGACGTCAACGTCGCGGTGGTCGAGAAGCCGACCGGGCAGGTGCTGTTCGGCGCCGGCTTCGGGAGCGGGGAAGGGCTCGTCTTTTCCGGGTCGATCGCGCAGAACAACATCTTCGGTTCGGGGCGGCACCTGGGGCTGCAGGTCAACACGAGCAAGATCAACACCAGCTATTCGCTGTCGTACACCGATCCCTACTACACCGTGGACGGCGTCAGCCGCGGCTTCGATATCTATTACCGGGAGGTGAACCCGGACAACAACCTGCTGGGACGCTACGAGACGGCGACCAAGGGCGGCCAGATCCGGCTGGGCGTGCCGGTGACCGAGCTCGACACGATCCAGTACGGGATCGGTTACGAGGATGTCTCCATCAAGACGTTCGCCGACAGCCCCTTGCTCTACCGGGACTATGTGAGCACCTTCGGCTCCGACAATACCAATGTGCTGCTCACCGCCGGCTGGTCGCGGGAAGGTCGCGACAGCCTGATCTACCCCACGAAAGGATCGCTGCACAGGGCGAACATCGAGCTCGGCACGCCGGCGGGCACGCTCAAGTACTACAAGCTCTTCTATAATTACCAGCGGTATTTCCCGCTGACGCGCACATTTACCTTCATGGTGAACGGGGAGATCGGGTATGGCGACGGCTACGGCGGCACCCGGGTGCTTCCGTTCTTCAAGAACTTCTATGCCGGCGGCGTGACCTCGGTGCGCGGCTTCCGCGCCTATACTATCGGCCCCAAGGACTCGAACGGGGACCCGCGCGGCGGCAGCCGCAAGCTGCTCGGCAACGCCGAGTTGCTGTTTCCGTTCCCGGGCCTCGAGAAGGACCGGTCGGTGCGATTGAGCGGTTTTTTCGACGCGGCCATCGTGGGCGAGTCGTACGGCACGGAGGAACTGCGCTATTCGGCCGGCCTCGCCTTGTTCTGGGCGTCGCCCTTCGGCCCGCTCAAGATAAGCGCCGCCGCGCCCCTGCGCGACAGGCCGGGCGACCGGAAGCAGGCGTTCCAGTTCACCTTTGGGGGCGTTTTCTGAACTCATGACGCATCGCCGGCAGACGCCGGCGATCGCCCGACTGCAAGGAGAGCACATTGAAGCATTGGCATTCGTTGTTGACCGCGCTGGTGTTGTCGCTGGGCGTCGCCGCGGCCCAGGCCGCGGAAATCAAGATCGGATTCGTGGACGTCGAGCGCATCCGCCGCGAGTCGGCGCCGGCCGAACGCGCCAGCAAGCAGCTCGAGAAGGAATTCGCGCCGCGCGCGCAGGAGCTGCAGCGCCGCGAGGCCCAGATCAAGGCCGCGCAGGGCCAGCTCGAAAAGGACGCGATGACGATGAGCGAAGGCGAGCGCCGGGCGAAGGAGCAGGAGCTCGCGCGCATGAGCGTGGATTTCCAGCGCATGCAGCGCGAATACCGGGAGGATCTCAACATGCGCCGCAACCAGGAGCTGGCCTCGCTGTTCGAGCGGGCCGACCGCGTCATCAAGCAGATCGCCGACGCGGAGAAATTCGACCTGATCCTGCAGGAGGCGGTCTTTCGCAGTCCGCGCATCGACATCACTGACCGGGTGCTGAAGGCGCTCGCGGAGGGCAAGTAGGGCGGCGGGGAAGGCCGCCGCGAGCGCGCCCCGCCCGTCCGGGGCGGAAGCGAGCCCGCGGTTCGCGCTCATGAGAGGCAGCGGACGCACATCCTACAGCCTGCGGGAGATCGTCGAGCGCTTCGGCGGCGAGATCGCGGGTGATCCCGAAACCCGCGTGCGGCAGGTGGCGACGCTGGAGGGCGCCGCTGGCGATTGCATCGCGTTCCTCGCGAATGATCGCTACCTCAAGCAGCTCCAAGCGACGCGGGCGGGCGCGGTGATCGTGGGCGATGCCGCGCGGGCCGCCACGCGCCTTCCCCGCATCGTGTGCGCCAATCCCTACGCTTATTTTGCGCGCGTCTCGGCGCTGTTCAATCCGCAGCGCGCAGCGGCGCCCGGGGTGCACGGCAGCGCGGTGGTCGACGCTTCGGCGGTGATCGCGCGCGACGTGGAAATCGGTCCGCTCGCCGTGGTGGGCCGCAATGCGCGGATCGGTTCCGGCAGCGCGATCGGCGCGGGCTGCTGCATCGGCGACGGCGTCGAAATAGGGCGGCGCGCGCGGCTGTTTCCCAACGTGACCGTCTATCACGACTGCGTGATCGGGGACCGGGTGATCCTGCACTCGGGGGTGGTGATCGGCGCCGACGGTTTTGGCATCGCGATGGACGAAGGCCGGTGGATCAAGGTGCCGCAGATCGGACGGGTGGTGATCGGCGATGACGTGGAGATCGGCGCCAACACGACGGTGGACCGCGGCGCGCTCGACGACACGGTGATCGAGGAAGGCGTGAAGCTCGACAACCAGATACAGGTCGGCCACAACGTGCGCATCGGCGCCCACACGGCCATCGCCGGATGCGTCGGCATCGCCGGCAGCGCCAGGATCGGGCGCTACTGCCGGATCGGCGGCGCCTCGGGCATCGCCGGCCACATCACGATCGCCGACCACGTGGAGATCTCGACCTACACGCTGGTCACGAAGTCGATCGAGCGGCCGGGGACCTACACCGGGGCCTACGTGTTCGAGCCGCACCACCGGTGGCTGAAGAACGCGGTGCAGTTGCGGCACCTCGCCGAACTGGCCGAGCGCGTGCGCGCTCTGGAGAAGAAGGCGGGTGAGCCCAGCCGCCGGCCGGACTTGAAGGTGCGACAGGCAGCTAATCGCAAAATCGGCCGACGACTCCGAAGAACACCTGGCGAAACCGGTTGAAACTGACAGGAGCAAGCCTTGAGTAGCATGGACATTCGCGAGGTTCTCGAGTACCTCCCGCACCGCTATCCGTTCCTGCTGATCGACCGCGTGCTGTCGTGCGAGCCGGGGAAAACCCTGACCGCGATGAAGAACGTGACCATCAACGAGCCGTTCTTCAGCGGCCATTTTCCGCACCACCCGGTCATGCCCGGGGTGCTGATCATCGAGGCGCTGGCGCAGGCCGCCGCCATTCTCTCGTTCCGCACCGGGAGCCACAAGGCGGACAGGAAGTCGCTGTATTACTTCGTCGGCATCGACCACGCACGCTTCAAGCGGCCGGTCGTTCCCGGCGACACGCTCACGCTCGAGGTGCAGGTCAAGCGCCACGCGCGCGGCATGTGGATCTTCACCGCAGCGGCGCGGGTGGGCGAGGCCGTCGTTGCGGAGGCCGAGCTGATGTGCACGCTGCGTTCGATCGACGACCCGAAGAACGCGGGCTGACCCGGCGACGCAGTGACGGGAACCCGCCTCAAAGACCGGTAACTGACGTGATCCATCCGACCGCGATCGTGCATCCGGGGGCGGAAATCGCCGCGGACGTCGAAATCGGGCCCTACGCCGTGATCGGGCCCCATGTCGAGATCGGGCCCGGCTGCCGGATCGGCCCGCACACCGTGGTGACCGGCCACACGCGCATCGGGGCGGGAAACCGCATCTACCAGTTCGCCTCGCTCGGCGAGGCGCCGCAGGACAAGAAGTACGCCGGCGAACCGACGAGGCTCGAGATCGGGGACAACAATACGATCCGTGAATTCTGCACCTTCAACTGCGGCACGGTGCAGGACGCGGGGGTGACGCGCCTGGGCAACGACAACTGGATCATGGCGTACTGCCATCTCGCCCACGACTGCCAGGTCGGCGACCACACCGTGTTCGCCAACAACGCGCAGCTCGGGGGCCACGTGCACGTGGGCGATTACGCGGTCCTCGGCGGCTACACGGGCGTGCACCAGCACTGCCGCATTGGCGCGCACGTCATCACCGGGGTCGGGACGGTGGTGCTGCAGGACATCCCGCCGTTCGTGACCGCCTCGGGCGACTCCGCGAAGCCCTATGGCATCAATACCGAGGGACTGAAGCGGCGCGGCTTCAGCGCGGACACCATTGCCAGGCTGAAGCGCGCCTACAAGACGCTCTACAAGGCCGGGCATACGCTCGCCGAGGCCAAGCGGGAGCTCGCGCGCCAGGTCGCCGAGTGCCCGGAGGTCCAGTTGCTTGTCGATTTCCTGGCGGGCTCCACCCGCGGCATCATCCGCTAGATGACCGAGGCGGCGCTCACCATCGGTGTCGTCGCGGGCGAGCCATCGGGCGATCTCCTCGGTTCCCATCTCATCCGGTCGCTGCGCGAGCGCGTTCCGCACGCGCGTTTCACCGGCATCGGCGGGCCCCGCATGCAGGCGGCCGGCATGGAGGTGTTGTATCCGCTCGAGAAGCTGGCGGTGCGCGGCTACGTCGAGGTGGCCCGCCACTACTTCGAGATCCTCGGCATCCGGCGGCGGCTCGCGGCGCGCTTTCTCGCCGAGCCGCCCGCTCTCTTCATCGGCGTTGACGCGCCGGACTTCAACCTCGGGCTCGAGGCGCGGCTGAAGTCGGCCGGGATCCCCACCGTGCAGTACGTGAGCCCGCAGATCTGGGCATGGCGCGGCGGGCGCATGCGCAAGATCCGGCGCGCGGTGGACCGGATGCTGGTGGTATTCCCGTTCGAGCAACCGCTCTACGAGGAGGCCGGCGTGCCGGTGAGCTACGTCGGGCATCCGCTCGCCGACGTCCTTTGCGGCTTTCCCGGCCGCGCCGCGATGCGCGAGCAGCTGCGCCTGCCGGCGGCGGCGAAAGTGATCGCGCTGCTGCCGGGCAGCCGCGTGAGCGAGGTCGAGCAAATGGCCGGCATCTACGTGGACACGGCGGCCCGGATCGCCGCCGCTCTTCCGGACGCCGTCTTCCTGGTGCCGCTCGTCAGCCGGGCCACGCGGGAGATTTTCGAGAGCGCGCTCTACCGGCGCGAGACGGGGCAGTTGAACCTCACGGTGCTGTTCGGGCACGCGCACGAGGCGATGAGCGCGGCCGACGTGG
>Ga0073934_10002554_pt1 | contig 37270 bp, 24 predicted proteins | sample LarsenN4metaG_FD_76834 | JGI IMG/M metagenome (GOLD analysis project Ga0073934, IMG submission 76834) | Hot spring sediment bacterial and archeal communities from British Columbia, Canada, to study Microbial Dark Matter (Phase II) - Larsen... ... | reverse complement strand
TCTTGCCGCTGGCCTCAAACTCCGCGAACTGGTGATCATCCCGCAACTGGCCTACGGCCGCGTTGTCTAAGTTGCTTTTCCTGCCTGCTTCGCGCAGGATCTGAATGTAGAGGTACTAATGCCGGACATCGTTGCAGCCCGCCGGAGCGCCGGCCGGCCGTGACCCAGCGTACCGTCATCGTCGGAGCCGGCATCTCCGGCCTCTCCGCAGCCTACTACCTGCGCAAGGCGGGACGCCAGGTCACCGTCATCGAGCGCCAGCCGCGCGTCGGCGGCGTCATCCGGACCGACGTCGTGCAGGGCTGCCTCGTCGAAGGCGGCCCCGACAGCTTCCTTGCCGCCAAACCCGCCGCTCTCGAACTGATCCGTGAAATCGGCCTCGGCGCCGAAGTGATCGGCTCGAACGACCATCAGCGCGTCACCTACGTCGTCCGCCGCGGCAAGCTCGTTCCCCTGCCCGACGGGCTCATGATGATGGTGCCCACCCGCGTCTTCCCCATGGCCATGACGCCCCTGCTTGGCTGGGGGACCAAGATCCGGATGGCCCTCGAATATTTCCGCCGCCCCGGCCCCGGATCCGGACGCGACCGCTCCGTCGCCGACTTCATACGGGACCACTATGGTCAGGAAGCCGTCGACTACCTCGCCGAACCCCTCCTGGCCGGCGTCTTCGGCGGCGATCCGGAGGATCTCAGCGTCGTCAGCACGCTCCCCCGCTTCGTCGAGCTCGAAAACCGCTATGGCAGCCTGACCCGCGGCGTTCTGGCGGGCCGCTCGGCGGCCGGCGGCGCCGGGTCGCTGTTCCGCACGCTCAAGGGGGGCATGAGCCAGCTCGTGGACACCCTTCGAGCCCATATTCCCCACATCGTCGAAGGCGAGGCGGAGGCCGTTGAGACCGGCCGCGTGAAGGTGAACGGCGCCTGGATGGACGCCGATCACATCGTGGTCGCCACTCCGGCCCACGAAGCCGCCCGCCTCATCGCCGGCCTGGATGCGGAAATTTCCGCCCTGCTCGACCGCGTCGGCTACACATCATCGATGACCGTCGCCCTGGGCTACCGCCGCGAGGACATACGGGACGCGGTCCCCGGCTTCGGCTTCCTCGTTCCCCGCCTCGAGCGCAAGCGCCTGGTCGCGTGCACGTTCGTCGGAGCCAAGTTCGACTACCGCGTGCCTCCCACCCACGTCCTGCTGCGTTGCTTCCTCACCGGCTCGCTCGGCGACGTCGACGAACAGATCGTCCGCGCCGTGCGCGCCGAACTGCGGGACCTCCTCCGCATCGACGCCGCGCCCGCCTTCGCCCGGATCTCCCGCTGGCCCCGCTCGATGGCGCAGTATGGCGTGGGCCATGCCGCCCGACAGAAACAGGTCGAGGCCGCCCTGGCGCGCCACCCGGGCCTTCACCTTGTCGGGAACGCCTATGACGGAATCGGAATTCCCGACTGCATCCGCCTGGCGCGCGTCGCGGCTGAGCGGATCGCCAGCCGCTCCGCCGTCGCGCGGTAAGGAAGCCCTCTCGTCCGGACGGCCTCAGGCGGTCCCGCGCCGGGCGATGCTCCGCAGCGACGAAAGCAGCCCGCCGGCCGCGAACGGCTCCGCCCCGGGCTGGCCCAGCGCGAAGTAGGCGCTCTTGAACAGAGCGTACAACTCGTCGTAGATCTTCACCGCCGGCGGGTCGGGCGCCACCGTCCGGTAGGACGGGCAGAGCGCGTCCTGCGCCGCCTCGACGCTCGGAAACGCCCCCGCCGCCAGGAACGCGAAGATCGCCGAGCCGAGGCTCGTCACCTCCGTCTCCGGAATCAGAATCGGCTTGTTCAGCACGTTGGCGTAGATGCGGTTGAGCGTCTCGTTCCGCTGCGGGATGCCGCCGCCGTTGATCACCCGCTCGATCGGGACCCCGTACTCCTGCATCCGCTCGAGGATGACGCGGGTGTGGAATGCCGTCCCCTCGATCGCCGCGAACAACTCGTCCTGCGCCGTGTGCGCCAGGTTCCAGCCGAAGGTGACGCCGCCCAGGTCCGGATTGACCAGCACCGTGCGGTCGCCGTTGTCCCAGGCCAGCCGCAGCAGCCCCGTCTGCCCGGGCCGGTACTTTTCGAGCCCCTCCGCCAGCGCCGCGGCCGTCGACCCCGCCCGGCGCGCGATCGCATCGAACAAATCCCCAACCGCCGACAGGCCCGCCTCGACCCCCGTCATCCGTGGATGAATCGAACCCGGCACTACGCCGCACACGCCCGGAATCAGCCGTGTCTCCGGCGTGATCGCCATGATGCAGGTCGACGTGCCGATCACGTTCACCACGTCCCCCGTCCTGACGCCCGCGCCCACCGCGTCCCAGTGCGCGTCGAGCGCGCCCGCCGGGATTGGGATCCCCGGGCGCAGCTTCAGCCGCGCGGCCCACTCCGGCGACAGCCGCCCGGCGATCTGGTCGGACGTCAGGTAGCGGCCCCCGATCTTCGCCCGAACCCCTGCCAGGAGAGGGTCCACCGCCGCCAGGAAGTCCTCCGGCGGCAACCCGCCCAGCGAATCGTTCCACATCCACTTGTGCCCCATCGCGCACACCGAACGCGGCGCCTGCGCCGGATCGGTGATCCCGCACAGCACCGCGGCGGCAAAATCGCAATGCTCGAACGCCGTGACGAACTTCGTCCTGCTTTCCGGGTTGTTCCGCAGCCAGTGCAGCAGCTTGGAAAATCCCCACTCCGACGAATAGGCTTCCCCCGACCAGTGAATCGCCTCCAGGTTCCGCCGGTGCGCCGTCTCGGTGATCAGCAGCGCCTCCCGCCACGCCCGGTGGTCGCACCAGAGGTAGTAGTCGCCCAGCGGCTCCATGCCGGCGCCCACCGGGATCACGCTCGATCCTGTCGTGTCGATGGCCAGCGCTTCCACGGCCGCTCCGTCCACTCCCGCCGCCTCGATTGCCTTCTTCATCGCGGCCTCGAGCGCCGCCATGTGGTCGCGGTGCGACTGCGTGGCGTGGTCCGGGTCATCCCGCTTCCGATGCAACGGATAATCCGCCGTGCCGGCGCCGAGCCTCCCCCGTGTGGAATCGAAAATAGACACCCGGACGCTCAAAGTCCCGAAATCGACACCAGCCACGATCGACATGCTTCCCACAAGGATACATTGGGCGGGAGCCACCGCCGGGCCGCCTGTTTCCCGCTACCCTGATAGTTTCACCGGGAATGCGAAGTCTCTGCGTCTTTTGCGGATCCTCGCCGGGATTCCGCCCGGCCTATGCCGATGCCGCCCGGCTTCTCGGGCGCTGGCTCGGCGCCAACGGCGTCCGGCTCATCTACGGCGGCGGCCGCACCGGACTGATGGGCGAAGTCGCCGGCGCCGCTCTCGCCGCGGGCGGGGAAGTCATTGGCGTCATGCCCCGGGCCCTCGTCGACCGCGAGATCGCCCACACCTCCCTCACCGAACTCCACATCGTCGAAACCATGCACCAGCGCAAGGCCCGGATGGCCGACCTCGCCGACGCGTTCCTGGCCATGCCCGGAGGCTTCGGCACGCTCGACGAGCTGTGCGAAATTCTCACCTGGGCCCAGCTTCACATTCACAGCAAGCCGTGCGGACTGTGGAACGTCGAAGGCTATTTCGACCCCCTGCTCGCCTTGTTTGACCACGGCGTGGCCGAAGGCTTCCTCCGTCCCGCGCACCGCGCCCTCGTCCTCGCGGACGGCTCACTCCCGTCCCTGCTGGACGCCATGGATGCGTGGCGTCCGGAAGCGGCCCTGAAGTGGCCGGACAGCCGCCCGCCCGCCGAACCGTAGCCGGCGCGATCCGTCTACTCGCCCGAAGACCACGCCACCCGGAACTCCGGGTACAACGTCAGTCCCCCACAGGCGAAGAAGGTCTGCCCCGTGATGTAGGACGCTTCGTCGGAAGCCAGAAACGCGAACAGCGCGGCGATCTCCTCCGCCTCCGCGGGCCGCGACATCGGGATGTGGCTTTCCACTTCCGCGCGGGCCTTCGGATCGTCGATCCACGCCTTGTTGATCGGCGTCACCACCGCGCCCGGTCCGACGGCGTTCACCCGGATGCCACGCCCGGCGTATTCAAGCGCCAGCGTCTTGGTCAGGTTCTCCATCCCGCCCTTGCTGATCGAATAGCTCAGGTACTTGGGCTTCGGGATGATCTCGTGCACGCTCGAGTTGTTCAGGATCACGCCTCCGCCCGGCCGCGACAGGAAATGGCGGAGCGCCTCGCGCGCGCACAGGAACGCGCCCCGCAGGTTCACCGCGATCACCCGGTCGAAGTCCGCCGCCTCCAGTTCGTGGCTCGGACACGGCTTCTGAATCCCGGCGTTGTTCACCAGGATGTCCAGCCGCCCGAACGCCGCGGCCGCGCCCGCCACCATCGCCTTGACTTCGTCTTCGTTCGACACGTCCGCCGGGGCGCCGACCTCCGTTCCCGGTCCGCCCGCCCGCGCCGCCTTCGCCAGCGCCAGCGTCTGCTCCAGGGCTTCCCCAGCCGTGCGGTCGTTCACCGCGACGTTGGCGCCCTCCCGCGCGAACCGGACCGCGATCGCGCGGCCGATCCCCGTTCCCGCGCCTGTGATCAGCGCGCTTTTTCCAGCCAGCCGGTTCACTTCACCCTCCCATCCGTCGAAAACGCCCCCGGTCTCGCGGTCAGCTCGGCTGGATCGGACCGAAGGACGCCCACGTCTCCGCCAGTCCTCTCACCAGCCATCCGTGATCTCCCGGAACCGCCAGGAACCGCCCGCCGCGGTCCAGGATGTTCTGCGCCCGCGCCGGATGGCCCGTCACCGTCCCCCACCACTTTCCGTGCCGGCCGCACGCCGCGGCGATCCTGTCGATCGCCGCCTCGAGCAGCGGATGCTGCGTTTCGCCCGGCACCCCGTAGCTCAGCGACAGGTCGCCCGGACCCACGAACAGCACGTCGAAGCCCGGCACCGCGGCGATCTCTTCGATTTGTTCCACCGCCTCTCTGTCCTCGATCTGAAGAACCACGAACGTCTGTTCGTTGGCGTGGCGGATGTGGTCGAGCAAGGGCGCGAACCCCCAGTCGGCGTCCGCTCCGGCTCCGTCCAGCCCGCGCTTGCCCGCCGGCGGGAACTTCGCCCACTCCACCCACTGCCGCGCCTCCTCCGCGCTCCGGCAGTGCGGAACCATGATCCCGTTCGCCCCGAACTCGAGGGCCCGCATCACGGAGTCGTAGCCGGACTTCCGGATGCGCACCATCAGGTCGATTCCCGTCGCACGGCAGGCCAGCGAAATCGGATCGATCATGTGGTAGTTGTGCGACCGGTGCTCCAGGTCGAACCAGATCACGTCAAAGCCGCTCCGCCCGATCACTTCCGCGAGCCATGGCTCGGTCACCCGGCTCATGCTCGTGCACTTGGCGGTTTCTCCGGCGCGCAGCTTGCGCAAAACTCGGCTGTTGGTCATGAGTTTGCTAGCGTACCACGGTTGGCGCGTCCTTCATCCGTCCGGGCGCGCGGCGGGAGCTCCCGGCTCGTTCATTTCGTCCGCGGGCGCCAGTAGGGCGGCCACTCGATCCGCTGCTGCTCGTACCGCGAGTTCACCCACGCCGGCCACACCGGACTCTCGTCGCGAACCTCGCGGTGCAGCCGCCGCAGCGCCGCCGCCATCGCCCGCGTCCGGTCCGGCTCGCGGGCGGCGAGGTCCGTCGCCTCGCCCACGTCCTCGCGCAGATTGTACAGCTCGAAGCCTTCCGCTTCCGCGGACTTGAAAGCGCGCTGATCCGCCTCGCGCACGTCCGCGCCAGGGGCGATCGCCGGACCGCTCAGCGCCGCCAGAATCTTCCAGTCGCCGTCCCGCAGCGCGACTTTCGGCCGGCTCGCCGCCGGATTGTACTGCCAGTACAGCGGTGTCCGCCGCCGGACGCGGCCGCCGTTGAGCGCCGGCGTCCAGCTCGCCCCGTCGATCGCCCGGTCCGCCGGCGCCGCCACCCCGGCGATCTCGCACACCGTCGGCAGCCAGTCGACCCCGCTGATCGGTTCGTCGCTCACGCCGCCCGGCCGGGCGCGCCCAGGCCACCGCAGCAGCCCCGGAACACGGATGCCGCCTTCGTAGACTTCGCCTTTCTTCCCCCGCAACGGACCTTTCGATCCGTGCGGATGGATCGCCGTGATGGCCGGCCCGTTGTCGGAAGTGAAGAAGACGACCGTGTTCCGCCGCAGGTCGAGTTCGTCGAGCGTCCGCATCAGCGCCCCGAAGCCGGCGTCGAGCTGCGTGATGTTGCCCTGGTGCGCGGCGAAGCTGGGAGGATCCTGCTTGTACGGGGCCGCGTACCTGCCGTCCGTCGCGATCGGCTCGTGCGGCTCGTGGAAACAGACGTAAAGGAAGAACGGTCTGGACTTGTCGCGGACCTCCCGCAGCCACCGCGACGCCTCGTCCGCCACGATGTGCGCGGCATAGCCTTTCAACGGACCCATCGGGATTCCGTTGCGGACGTAGTTGTAAGGGTTGCGGTGGTTCGGCAGCGCGTTGTTCTGGACCGAGAACCAATGACCGAATCCATGGTCGCCGGGCTGTGGCTGCCCCGGCAGGTTGAACAGCCCGTTCAGGTGCCACTTGCCCGCGTGCGCCGTCGCGTAGCCGGCCCGGCCGAGCAGCGTCGCGACCGTGATCTCTTCCGGCCGCAGGTGGACCGGCGACATCATCTCGATCGCCGTGTGGATCCCCAGCCGCGTCGGCGTGCGTCCGGTCATCAGCCCCGCGCGGGACGGCGAGCACACCGCCCCCGCCGAGTAACAGTTTGTGAAGCGCACGCCCTCCCGGGCGAACGCGTCGAGATGGGGCGTGCGCGCGCTTCCGCCGTAGCAGCCGAGGTCGCCGTAGCCCAGGTCGTCCGCCACGACCAGCACGAAATTCGGGCGCCCGCCCGAGTCCTCCGCTGCGCCCGCCAGGGCGGATCCCCAGAGCAGGTCGCGCCGCCGGATCACGATGCGCCCCTCCGCGGCGCGGCCGGACCTCGCAGGGCGCGCCGCTCCACGGCGGTGTTGCAGGTGGGCATCGGACTCCGATGATAACATCGCGCCCGGCCCCGCTCCGATGTATCCTTGTTGCCATGCCAGCCCGCGGTTTCCCGTCCCTCGAACGGAGACTCCAGGCCGGGCCCGCGGCCGACCCCGGCCATCGTGGCACCCTGCTCGCCCTCCTGAAGGCGATCTCCAACAACGAGCTCACCGCCCTTCCGAACTTCTTCACTCCGGACGCCGAGTTACGCATTCACGGATTCCCGGCCTTCAACACCCACTCCCGCGGCCGGGAACATGTCGTCACCGCTGTCGCCGCGCACTTCGGGCGCCGCGCCAGACGGGAGGCTGAGGCCGAACAGGTGATTCAGGACGGAAGCGCCCTGGCTGTGTTGATTCGCGAGAGGGGATTGTTGAAGGATGGCCGCCGCTACGCCGGCCGCGGTGTGATCTGGTGCCGCTTCCGCCACAACCGGATCCACCGCCTGGACGAGTTCCTCGACACATGCTTCGAGGACATCGCGGCTTGAAGCGGGTTACGTTCCGCCGCCCGTGATCATTCTCAGGTAGGCGGCAATCTCCTCTCTGCCCCCGTGCTCCGCCCAGTCGAGAGGCGTGCCGCCGTGGATCGTGTCGCGGATGTCCAGCCGCGCGCCCCGCTCCACCAGCAGCCGCACCACCTCGATGTGCCCGGCCCAGACCGCTTGGTGAATCGGAGGGGTATGGCCGTGAATCCCTTCCGGATTGAACCGGTTCGGATCTTCTCCGGCGTCAAGCAGCACCCGCGCCGCTTCCACCTCGCCCGCCTGGACCGCCAGCGCCAGCGCACGGCGGCGCCCCTCCGCGTCTGAACCTGCCAGCAGGTCTCCGACCATGTCCACGCGACCCAGACCCGCTGCCGCCGCCAGTGACAGGAACGCGCCGTGCCGCTCCAGCGCCCGCGCCGCTTCCCGATAGCCGAACGCCAGGGCCGTCTCGACCGGCGGCGTCCCGTTTCCCACGCCGGCCCCGTCCGGAGACGCCCCGAAGGAGACCAGAAGATCGACGAGCGCCGCCTGAACGCCGGCCTTCGCCGGGTGGACGCTCGAAACCAGCAGCGTCATCGTCGTCACCTCGCCGCCGTACAGGCTCGCCGGCGCGTCCGCCTCCGCGCCCGCTTCGAGCAGAATGTGCGCGATCTCCACCGCGTTGGGAGGCGACCTCTGGCGGTATCCCTCCGTCCCGTTCGCCGCCACGTAGTGCAACAACGTCGCCCTGTGCACCGGAGGGTCGAAGTGTGTCACACGCGTCGACCGGGCGCCGACCAGGTCCGGATTCTCCGTGAGCAGTCCGGAAAGCGTGGCGGCGTCTCCGCTTACCACCGCGTCCACCGCGCACTCGAACGGGAATACCCCCGGGTCCCGTCGCGCGATCGCCTCCGCGAACGCCGCCAGCGCGTCCCAGCCGGCGAAATCGTACCCTCTCGCGATGGCCGTCCGCGCGTCATCCATGTCGAACTCCATGGACCGCAACTGCTCGCGCGAGAGACGTCTGGGCAGCCAGCGAACCTTCTCCTCGAGCATTCGCGGCAGGTGCTGATGGAAGAACCGGAGCGCCGCCTCGCTCCCCGCTCGCCATTCGGCCAGCAGGTTCGCGGCCTGCCCTTCGTAGTCGCGGAGCGCCGACGTCAGGGGAAGCGCTTCGGTCACCATCGGGTCCTCACCGCCCGGCGGCGAACTTCTCCTCCCATCGGACGCGCCCCGTCGCCTGCATCGCCACGAACAGCGTCAGGATCGCTCCGATCGTGATCGCCAGTCCGGTCTGCCCGCGCAGGAAAAACGCGTAGGAGAACAGCACCAGGTAAACCACCTGTGCCAGCGCCGCCTCGCGGAAGGCGAACAGGTTGCCCACAACCAGGCGCAGATACGTCGTGGTCAGCAAGACGGAGACGGCGGACGCGATCAGGAACGAGATATGAATGTCGATCTGGTCCACCAGGTAGGCGAACAGCAGATGGAACGCGAAAAAGGCCCCCGCCAGAAAGAAATAGTTCATCGGATGCAGGTCGATGCCGCGGATCGTCGTGATCATGTAGATCACGAAGAAGTAGAACAGCAGCGACACCGGAGCGAAGTAGCTGATCTCGGCCGCCAGGGGGCCGGGTTGCAGCTTCTCCGGCATGCTGAGCGCGATATGGTATCCGGACACGAGATTCGCGTACCGCCACTCCAGTTCCCAACCGTCCGGCGTTTCCCGCTTCGAAGTGGGCGCCAGGGTGCTGTCCGGAAAATCGATGTCGCGGAAGTTGGTCTTCATCGAGAGCTGAAAGTCCCGCACCTGGCTGACATTCTCGCCGAAATGATACTGCCACGAGCCCAGCCCCTGGGAACGGTACTGCGCGCGGAACCGCGCGGTCTGCCCGGGCGCGAGGTCCGCCGTGATCCAGGTCTGGTTGGCCGTCGTCACCGGCGTTCCGGGCTTGCCGTCGACCGTCAGCTGAAGGTCGTCGTAGATCGCCTGCGTCCCCGGCAGCGGCAGAACGAATCGCGCCGCGCAGGCCTCTTTCAACCGGTTGGTGAACGTGTGTTCGCCCGCGAACTCCGTCTTGTAGGTCGCGTACCAGAGCAGCCCCTTTTGCCTGTGCTCCAGATCGAAGGAGGCTCGGATGCGCGATGAGTCCGGCGCGGCGCGGCGGACCTCCTTCACCGGCTTCCGGACAACCCGCGACTTCCCCCCTTCTGTGACTGTCGACTCCTCGACCGCCTGCTGGTCGCACTCGGTAAATGGGGCGCGCTGCGCCTGCGGCGCGCCCCAGATCGACTGCACACGCGAGGACAGCCGCGAGTCCGCCTGCCTGGTCCGCTCCTTGATTGTCGTGCCAAGGATCATCCAGCCGATGGAAGTCGCTCCGAAGATGAAGCCGATTGCGGCGAGGGAGATAAGATGTCGCAACACCGGTCCAGAATAGCCCGCAAACTCTCCATTGTCAAGTACTTTGTCATGTAAAGTATGGTCGCTCCGGCCGCGAGTGAGCGGGAGATACAATACCGGGTATGCTGCGGTCTGCGTCGGGCCTTCTGCTGGCCGCCTGTGCAGCCGCGCAATCCCTCGACCTGCCGCTGACCGTGGAGGAGCCCGTTGGCGTCCCTCGCGAAGGCGAGCCCGTCACCTTCGGCGTGCCTCTTCCGAAAGGGCTGCTGCGCGACGTGAAGACGCTGCGCCTTCTCGGCCCCGATGGTCGCGCCCTGCCGGCTGTCTTCTCGGCTGTGAACCACTGGCCCGGCGATGCCGAGCGCTCCATTCAGTGGGTCCACTGCGACTTTCTGGCGTCCGTCCCGGCGGGCGGCCGCGTGACGTATCGCCTTGTCTCCTCACCCGCTCCCGCGCCGCCGTTCCCCGGCCTGGATGTCGAGGCGTCCGCTGAAGCGGTCCGTGTCCGGACCGCCGGCCTCGAGTTCACCGTCAACCGCGCGGGCGCGTTGCTCGCCGCGCCGGGCCTGGGGGATGCCGACATGCTGCTTCGCTCCGACGAGCGGATCTACCGGCTCAGCCGGGACCCGCGCTCGCAACTCTCAGTCGAACAGAAGACGCCTTCCAAGATCGTCATCAAGAGGACCGGCTCGCATGTCTGGGTCAACGGGGAGGACAAGGCGCTCGACTCTGTCGCGCGGTTCACGGTTTACGCGGGACGCCCTGAGATCCACTTGACCTACAGCTTCATCAACCGCCAGGGTCAGCGCATGAGCGACTTCGTGCGGCTGGACGGGCTGTGGTTGCAGGCCCGGCTTTCGGCTGCCTCCCCGCCCACGCGCGTCGAGCAGCTTTCGGCCGAGCCCCGGCGCGAAGGCTGGTTTGAGGCCGGCGGTGTCGGCTTCGGCCTGAAGTGGTTCTGGCAGCTCTATCCCAAGGCATTCGAAAGCAGGGCCGACGGGATCGTTCGGCTCGAGCTGTTTCCCGAAACGGCCCGCCCGCAGAACATCTACGCGGGCGTCGCCAAGACCCATGAGATCCTGCTCTCGTTCGGCGGCGGCCGGCTGGCCGCGCGACTGGACCATCCGCTGTACGCGGTTGCGCCGCCGAAGTGGTACACGCGCGACACGCGGGCGCTCGGCCGGCTGGTCGAGTCGTCGGCAGAGGCGATCCGGCCCGGCTACTGGCCGCTGGTGCGAGCCTACGATGATTGGCTCGCCGCCTCGCGCGACGCCGTGCTGGCCAAACGGAGCCGCGGGTTCACGTTCCAGGGCCGCCGCTACGACGAGTACGGCATGCTCAACTTCGGCGACGCGATGCACAAGCTCGTCGCCGACGATCGCCGCCCGGACTATGGCATCCACTGGGAGACCGAATACTACGATTTCCCCCACGCTCTGTTTCTGCACTTCTTCCGCACCGGCGACATGACATCGTTCCGCATGGGGGTCGAGGCGGCGGCGCACCTTGCCGATGTCGACATCTCGCACTACGAAGTGGTTCCGGGCCGCGATGGAGCCCCCCGCACAGGCCCGGGGCTCAACCACTGGACCCGCTACTCGAACGGAGAGTTCATCTCCTCGACGAGTTGGGCTTTCTACAAAAACGAAGGCCTCTTCGACCGCTACCTGCTTACCGGCGACTTGTGGTCGCGGGACGTCGCCCGGCTCTCGTCCGACTTCGGCGTGTCCTATGACGGTCTCGACATCCACAGCAACACCCGCTCGATCGGCCACGGCCTGTTCGCCATGCTGAAAGCCTGGGAGGTGTTCGGCGACCGGAAGTACCTCGACCGGGCCAACTGGATCATCGACTGCGTGCAGGCCTGGCAGGACGGGGACGCCTCGCGCCTTCGCGATCTTGGCTCCCGCGCGGTGTGGAGCGAAAGGTTCCGCGGCGGCTACAGCGATCAGTCCTGGATGTACGGCATCGCGCTCGAAGCTATGGCGCAGGCTTCGCTCATGCTCCAAAGGCCGGAGATGCCGGGATACATGCGGCGCGCCACCGACTGGATCTTCGCCAATCCCCGCGAGTGGGACGCGGAACGCCGCCTGTTCCGCAACGCGCCGGTCCACGCGGTCATGCTGACCCCGGGGCTGGCCTACATCGCGGAAACGAGCGGCGAGCGCGAATACTGGGATGTCGCCCGCGAAAGCTTTGAGAGGCAGACGCGCGAAGCGCGGGTGACGGACCGTTTGAAGCTGTTCGCACAGCTGTTCCGCAATTCGCAGCGCTTTCCGTGGTATCTCTCTGTGGAGGCCCCTCAGGATATGATCAAGAGTCAACGATGAAACGATTCGCCCTGTTCGCCATCGCGGCGGCCGCCGCGGCGCAGCAAAAGTACGATCTGCTGCTCGACAACGGCCACGTCATCGACCCGAAGAACAATATCGACCGCGTCATGGACGTGGCCGTCGCTGACGGGAAGGTCGCGCTCGTCGCCCCGGCCATTCAGCCCTCCGACGCCAGACGCGTGGTGAACGTGGGAGGGCTGTACGTCACGCCCGGGCTGATCGACTTGCACGTGCACGTCTACATGCGCCCGGAGATGGGGTCGCCGTCAAGCAGCGTGCAGCCGGACGCGCACTCGTTCCGCAGCGGCGTCACCACCGTCGTCGACGCCGGCACGAGCGGGTGGAAGGATTTCGCCGGCTTCCGCAAGCGCGTCATCGATCCGGCCCGGACCCGCGTTCTCGCCCTGCTCAACATCTCGTCGGTGGGAATGGGCGCTGGCAAAGAGGACGATCCCAAAGCCTTCGACATCGAGGGTCTGGTGCGCACGGCCCGCGAGAACAAGGACGTTGTGGTCGGGATCAAGTCGGCCCATTACGCCGGTCCGGGGTGGGAGTCGGTGGAGGCCGCCGTGAAAGCGGGCAACCAGGCCGGCCTGCCTGTGATGGTCGACTTCGGATATCTGAACAAGATCCGCAACATCTCCACGCTGCTCCTCGACAAGCTCCGGCCGGGCGACATCTACACCCACTGCTACTCAGGGCACCGCGAGGAGATCCTCGACGACGGCAAGGTCAATCCGGCCATGGTGGCCGCGAGAAAGCGCGGCGTCCTGTTCGACGTAGGACACGGCGCCGGCAGTTTCTATTGGTACGTCGCCATACCGGCCTACGCCCAGGGGTTTCCCCCGGACACCATTTCGACGGATCTGCACACCGGCAGCATGAACGCCGGCATGAAGGATATGACCAACGTGATGGCCAAGATCCTGAACCTCGGGTCTCCGATCGGAGACGTCATCCGCATGTCGACCTGGAGCGCCGCCTCGGCGATCAAACGCCCCGATCTCGGCCATCTCACCGCCGGCGGCGAAGCGGATATCGCCGTGCTGCGCGTCGACAACGGAGACTTCGGCTTCATTGATTCGGCCGGCGCGGGGCACAGGGGCAGGCGCAACATCGTCTGCGAGTTGACCCTTCGCAAGGGACGCCCCGTCTGGGATCTCAACGCCCGCGCGGCGGAGAACTGGCAATCGTTCCCATACCAGAAAAAGCCCTGGACGAAGTAGCAGAAGCTGTGAGAGCCCTATTCCTTATGGCCGCCGCGTCGCGCCTCGCCGCCGGGGCGGCGCCCGTCATCGTGGATGACTCGGCCTTCTACGAAAACATGCCGAAGGGGACGATCATCACCCAGTCCGGAGGCCGTTCCGGGATCAGCGGGTGGCTGTTCAACAACACCGGGCTTGTGATGCGTTCCCAGGCCTACCTGCACGCACGCGCCGACATTCCGCGCACGGGCCGGTATCATCTCTACGTTCGCAGCCACGGCGAAGCGAAGTCGTCGTTCCGCGTCACGATAGGGGACCGCCAGACCACCGAAATCTTCGGCAACGCCCCCCTTCGCCTTCAGGCGGGCGGAACGTTCGACCTGGATCGCGGACCGGCCGACATTGTGCTCAGCCGCGTCGTGCTCGGGGGAGCGGCCGGCTCGACGTTCGACGTGCTGGTCCTGACCCCGGAGGCGTCCTTCACCGAAGAGGACCTCAAGCCGCATGAGCTGCCCGGATACGTGCGGCTCCTGAAGGAGTACACGCTGCCCGGCCGCACATCCGCCGTCAAGTTCGGCGACGTGGACGGTGACGGCAAGTCCGACTTCTTCGCGCTCAGCGGCAACTACGACGGCGCTGTCTTCAACCATGAGGGACGCCGGTTGTGGGGTTACGTCAACGCGGAGGAAGGAATGCGGAAACGGGCCGGTTTCGAAGCCCCGGGGCTCGTTTGGGACTTCGACCGTGACGGGAAAGCCGAAGTCGTCCACTACCGGTTGGAGGACGGCAAGGAGTGGCTGGTCCTGTCGGAGGGCGCCACCGGGGCCGTCCGCCGCCGCGTGGAATGGCCCGCGCCGGCGATGCCCCACGAGTACAACAACCTCCGGCTCGCGGTGGCGCGGCTCGAGGGGGACTACCCGCGCCACATTCTCGTGTTCACCGATTCCGGCGGCCTCATCTCGATCACCGCCTACGACAGCTCCCTGGAGCGGCGTTGGCAGCACGTCGAGACGCGGCTGAAAGACCACCTGGGCCACTACGTCTACCCCGTCGACCTCACCGGGGACGGAATCGACGAAGTCGTCGCCAGCCCCCTTGTGCTCGACGCGCGCGGTCGGATGATCTGGAACCGCTTCGGCCTGCTCGACGACAACCACGACCATTGCGACAGTTTCCGTTTCCACGACCTGGATGGCGACGGGCGCCCGGAACTGCTCGCTCCGGTGAGCGAGATCGGCGTGATGGTGTTCGGCGCCCGCGACGGGTCCCTGCTGTGGCGGCGCCCCGCGGAACACGCGCAGCAGCTCGAGGTGGGCCACTTCCTTCGCGGCGTTCCCGGCCCGCACATCGCTGTGACCGCCCGCACCTACGCGCGCAACGGCGAGGCCGGTCTCGGCGGGCAGGTCCACTGGTTCGACGCCCGGGGCAACCTGCTGTCGAAGTGGCCGGCGAATCCCCTCAATGGAAATCCCGATTTCGTCAAGGGCGACTGGCGCGGCGACGGCACAGAGCGGCTGTTCTGGTACAAGTTCTGCATGGGAGATGACGGGAAGGGCACCTTATGTTTCAAACAGGATGTTTATCATATGTTTGATTTTCTGGGCCTCGGATACGACCAGGTCATCGCCCGCGGGGGAACGAGCCTTCTCGTGTATGGTTACCGGGACGCCCGGCCGAAGCCGTCCGCGCGCGATGTTGACTATCGCAAGCGGGTGGCCAACCACACGCACTATTGAGAGCCGCCCGGCGCTCTTCTATCATGGACGGTTGTGACCCGCCTGTCGACCGCCATGATGTCCGGCCTCATCGCCTTCGCCTCCTGCTCCGGCTCGCGGGATTCCAGCGCCCGAAAGGAGAACAAGCCTCTGGCCACGACGACGAAGGTCCTGTGGGGACATACCGCCGGCGGTGCGCCCGTCGAGCTGTACACGCTCACCAACGCCAATGGCCTGAGGGCGCGGATCACCAACTATGGCGGAATCATCGTGTCGCTCGAAGTCCCGGACCGGAACGGCAAACTGGGCGACGTGGTGCTCGGGTTCGATTCGCTCGACGGCTACCTGGGGAAACATCCCTACTTCGGCGCGATCGTGGGCCGGTACGGAAACCGGATCGGCAAGGCGCGGTTCACGCTCCACGGCAAGACCTACCAGCTTGCCGCGAACAACGGCGTGAACGCCCTGCATGGCGGATTGCGGGGGTTCGACAAGGTTGTGTGGGAGGCGCAGGCGTCGCCCGAGGGTTCCGTGGTTCAGCTCAATTACCTCAGCAAAGACGGCGAGGAAGGGTATCCGGGAAACCTCTCCGTGCGCGTGATGTACGTTCTCACCGACGACAACGAACTGCAAATCGAGTACTTGGCCCAGACGGACAAGGATACCCCGCTCAATCTCACCAATCACACCTACTTCAATCTGGCGGGCGGCGGCGACGTGCTGAAGCACAAGATGCAGATCCTGGCCGACCGGTTTACGCCGGTGGACGCCGGCCTGATTCCGACGGGCGAGTTAAGGCCGGTCGCCGGAACGCCGTTCGACTTCAACACGCCGGTCGAGATCGGGGCGCGGATCTCGGCGGATGACGAACAGATCCGGCTCGGCGGCGGCTACGACCACAACTTCGTGCTGTCTTCAGGGGGAGGCAAACTCGCCCTGGCCGCGCGCGTCGCCGAACCCGCGACCGGACGCGTGCTCGAAGTGTCGACCACGGAGCCGGGCGTGCAGTTCTACACAGGCAACTTTCTTGATGGCTCGATCACAGGAAAGGGCGGCGTCCGCTACGGGAAGCGTTCCGGCTTCTGCCTGGAGACGCAGCATTTCCCCGATTCGCCCAATAAGCCGGAGTTTCCGTCGGCGATCCTGCGCGCGGGCCAGCAATACAAGTCAGTGACGGTGTTTCGCTTTACTACACAGTGAACGCGCCCGTCATTTGACAATGCGTCGCTGAAACAGAAGAATGATTGCATGCTCTGGAGACTCACGCTACTGGTGTCTATTCTTTCCGCGACCTTGTTGTCGCAAGTTGAAACCTCAACATCGATTCGCGGCCTGATCACGGACCCGACCGGGGCTGCCGTGCCCGGAGCGCGCGTGACCATTCGCAACACGGCGACCGGCGAGGAACGGTCCGCGACGTCGGACACATCCGGGTCTTATTCGTTTCCTTCGGTGGTGCCAGGGACCTACGACATCACGGTTTCCCAGCCGGGCTTCAAGCGCGGCGAAGTGAAGAACCGCGTCGCGCAGGTGACGCAGCCGGCGCAGGTGGACGTCGTGCTCCAGGTGGGTGAAACAACCGAGTCGGTGACCGTGTCGGCGACGGGCGCGGAACTGCTCTCGACCACCTCGGCGGAAGTGGCCGGCACGATCGAAAACCGGCTCGTCAAAGAGCTGCCGCTGAACGGCCGCAACTTTTTCGATCTGGCAGTGACGCTGCCGCACGTCTCGCTTCAGAACCTGAGCCCGCAGGCCTCCTTCGCCGCGTTCTCGGCGAACGCGGTTTTCGGCGCCAATCAGACAAGCCCGATCTTCCGGCAGTCGGGCATCTTCGCCGCGGGCAACCGGGACTCGGCGACGAACGTCGCGGTGGATGGCGTCAACATTCAAAGCTCGGTCTACCGGCAGGCGACCCCGCAAACGCCGCCGTCGGCGATCCAGGAAGTCAAGATCCACGTTTCCGGCATGAATGCCGAGTTCGGCAACGGCGTGGCGGCGGTGAACGTCATCACCAAGGGCGGTTCGAACGAATTCCACGGCGAGGTTTACGAGTACCTCCGCAACGAGAAGACCGACGCGAACTACTTCTTCAACAACCTCGCCGGCCGTCGGCGGAATCCGTTCCGGCAGAATCAATATGGCGGCGCGGTGGGCGGCCCGATCGCGCGCAACAAGCTGTTCTTTTTCGGGGCGTACGAAGGATTCAAGGTTCGCCAGTCGAGTTTCTCCTTCGTGACGGTTCCGCCGGACGACATCCGGTCGGGCGACTTTTCGCAATTCCGGTCGCCGGGGCCGGGTGGCACGTTCCTGCCGACTCCGATCATTTTCAATCCCTATGCCCGGGATCCGGCGACCGGGTTGCGGCAGCCGTTTCCGGGCAACCGCATTCCACTTTCGCAGACGAACCTGTGCGCGCCGCGGGCGGGCTGTGGGGACCCGGTGACGGTGAAGTTTCTGAACGACTTCGTTCCGCGCTCGAACACGGTGATCGACGGCATACCGCGTTTCGCCGGCGACTCGCGGCAGGTGATCGACAGCGACCAGGGAATCCTGCGCTTCGATTGGGCGAAGAGCGAGAAGGACCGGGTTTACGGACGGTGGTCGAAGACCGTGGTTCCGAGCCGGAACCTGCCGATTGAGAATCTGGCTGGACTTTCGCAGAACGGCCGCGACCAGAATTCGAGCGTGCACTGGACGCGGGTCGTGTCAAACAGCGTCGTCAACGATTTCCTGCTCGGCTATTCGCGTCCGTACTGGCTCTACAGCAAGGATCTCAGCACGCCGAACGTGGCCGAGGCGATCGGCCTGAGCAACACCTCCGGCCTGGGAGGAAGCCCCGGCTTCGGCGGCACGGGCTACAGCATGAACGCGTCGCTCAGCTTCTATCTCGAAGGCACGGACAACATCTACCAGCTCGGCGACGACTTGTCGGTGATCCGCGGGCGGCACAATCTGAAGTTCGGCGGGCAGGGGATCGAGCGGCGGTTCTACTACGCGTCGCAATCGAACGACAAGGGCAGCTTCACGTTTTCGCCAGTCTACACGGCGGCGTGTCCGGACGGCAATCAGACGTGCGTGGCCGCGCGGAACGCGGCGGGACTGCCGGCGGGAGGGAACGCGTTCGCAAGCTACCTGCTGGGCGCGCCGACGAACATCCTGTTCCAGCTGAACAACGCCAACTACCGCGGCCACAAGCGCTACTACGGCTTCTACGCGCAGGATTCGTGGCGGGTGTCGCGGGCGCTGACGCTCAACGTGGGACTGCGTTACGAGCACTGGACGCCGTGGCTGGTTCCGCGGAACTCGGTGGCGACATTCGACGAGGTGAACGGCAACCTGATCTACGCGCTTCAGAACCCGCTCGACTACCTGGACCCGTCGAAGGGGTTTGGACGCAGCGCGCCGCTCAACCCGGCGATTCCGCGCGAGGCGCACCGCACGTCGACGCGGGACTTCGCGCCGCGCATCGGCCTGGCCTACCAGGTGAATTCGACCACGGTGTTCCGCACGGGATACGGCATCTACTACGATGGCAACAGCAACACGAACCAGTTTTCCGACATCAGTTCGGCGATGGGTCCGTTCCGGCTGCGTTATGAGCCGGTGGCCTCGACCAACGAAGCGGTTCCGAGCATTGCGGTGAACGGCCAGTTCCCGATTCCGGGGCCGACGGCGATTCCGCAGCCGAACGCGAATCCCCGGGCGACGTTCCGTTTCGTGCCCACATACTATCCGGTTTCACAGGTTCACGAGTGGTCGGCGAGCATTCAGCGGAGGCTGCCGGGGAACTGGGGCTCGGAGATTTCCTACCAGGGGACGCACGCGATCCACCTGCCGCAGTTCGTCGACATCAACGCGCCGCGGCTGCCGCAGGGTTCGCTGGCGAACGTGCCGATCAACGACCGCCGGCCGTTTCCGCAGTGGGGCGTGCTGGGTTCATGGAAGCCGATCGGCTACAGCCGGTACAACGGGCTGGCGGCGAACATCCGCAACAGCGACTGGCACGGGCTGACGATCCAGTCGAGCTTCACCTTCGCCAAGAACATCGCGAGTTCGATTCTGGGAACAAGCGACCAGGGCAACGCGCACGGCGCTTTCCCTTACATCTGGGAGGGACCGGCGGAGCTGACGCCGCGGCTGCGGAGCGTGACGGCGTTCTCCTACGCGCTGCCGTTCGGGAAAGGGAAGAAGTTCGGCACGGACATCAGCCGGGCAGCCGATGTGATCGCGGGCGGGTGGACGGTGGCGGGGATCGCAGACTTCACCACGGGCGCCTGGCGGCGGGTGACGACGAACGACGTGTCGGGCACGGGCTACGGCGCGCACCCGGACCGCATTTGCGATCCGCGCAAGGTGCCGGGCGGACGCGACCGCTTCCAGTGGTTCAACACGTCGTGTTTTGTGAACCCGGCGTTCGCCACATGGGGCAACTCTCCGATCGGGGTGTTCGAGGACCCGGGCATCAACAACTGGAACCTGTCGTTCCAGAAGCACGTGAAGCTAAACCTGCTGACGGAAGGGGACCGGATCGAGTTCCGGCTGGACCTGTTCAACGCGTTCAACCACACGCAATGGGGCAACGCGTCCAACAGCACGCTGCAATCGGGGAACGTGAACTCGGGGCGGATTCTTTCGACGCGCGCTCCGCGGCAGATGCAGTTTTCGCTGAGCTTCTTTTTCTGATTCGCGGGGCGCGTCAGCGGACGGCGGCAAACAGCGCGATCGTTTCGCGGATGAGTTTCTCGGCCGCGCCCTTGCCGTAGGGCGTGCGGTCGACTTCGTAGCCGGCGTGATCGTACTCGGTCTCGACCGGCATATAATCGCCACCTTCGCCGGTGGAGTATCCGCAGAACATCGTGACAGCGAAGGGCGAGGCTTTCTTGACGGCGACGCCGATCTCGGCGAATGGTTCTCCGGGCATCGCCACGAGGACGGTTTCTCCGATGCGGAGCATCTGGACGCGGACGCGGACGGGGGCTCCGGTGGGAGGCCGTTTCCACTTGGCGAGGAGGTCCTGGAAGCGGCGGTGGCGGGCTTCGGCGGCGTGGAGTTTCCAGGGGTCGCCGGCCTGCCGGGCCGATTTGAGGGACTCCTCGGCCTGGCGGACCATGGTTTCCATCCGGTCGATTTCGACGGGTGTGTAGACGCGGCCGGGGAGGTCGAGGACTTTGGTGGCGAAGCGGAGGGTGGCATCGCGAGGTCCGGCGACGCGCCAGGGCTGGCGGGCGATGTAGGCGGTGGATTCGACGAAGCCCTCGAAGACAGGGGCGCGGCGCGTGGTCTCGGTTTGCAGAGCCAGCGCAGCGGCCTGGTGTCCGAGAATGCGGCCGAGACGATGGGCGACGGCAAGGTCGCCGGTGAAGCCTTCGGCGGGGCCCTGGTTGCCGGCGGCGCCCTGGAAGAAGAGGCAGAGCGCGCCAGGGAGGGCGGCTTCTACGGTCTTGCGCATCATGCCAGGCCAATCCGGGGAGATGTACTTGTTCTCCCAGGCCATGACCGTGCCATGGCACTGGAAATTGACGAGCACGGCGAGCGGATTGCCGCCCGCGCCGTCAATGCGGATGACGACCAGATCGCGGTCGACAAGACCGTCGGGATTCCGGCCGACGGCGGGCGGCGAGGCGTTTCCGGCGCGAATGCGGCGGTTGACATTGATCGTTCCGAGGCCTTTCATTCCGCCGACGTGAGCCGGGGCGAGCTTTGAGTCCGCCTCGATGATCGCACCGGCGACCTTTTCGGCGACCGAAGTCCAGTAGTTGTCAAAGCCCGGCTTGTAGACGGAGAGGTCGATGCCGACGGGACCCTTTTCCGCGTTGAGGAAGGGGCCGGCGTGGGTGTGGGTGGCGCCGAGACGGATGTGGTCGTTCGGGATTCCGGTGCGGGCCGAGGCGATCTTTCGCGCGGCGTCAATCTGGGTGGCGAACAGCGCGTCGACGTCGACCATGGCGAACTTCTGTTTACCGTCGCTGAGAACGAGCGCGGTGGCGACCATGCCCGCGGGATCGATGCCGACGGATGCGACGTGGGTCTGGGCGCCCCAGTTCATCTGGGGGATTCCCACCGGGGGCGTGATGTCAGCCCGGGCGACGCCGGCGAGCAGGCCGCTCGGAGGGGAGTTCTTCGCGGTGTGCTCCACCACGTCGCAGAAGGCGGCCGAGGCGGCCAGGATGGCGAGAGACCAGCGCATGCACTCTATCTGATCGTCCGGCGGCGTCCGCTGTCAACTGCCGCCGCTCCCGGACGGCCGGGCGGGCCGGCGTCATTCCGCTGATTCCAGTTCTGTTATCTCGAAATCGGGTTCGTTTCGCACGGCGGATGGGGCGGATTCTTCCGGGGGCTGGCCGGCGCCGCCGGGCTCCGGCTCCACCGTCGAGGAAGGCGGCAGCGGTTTGGCGATGAGGGCCAGGAGAGTCTTGAGGGCGCTCTCGTAGGCCCTTCGGTGCTGGCTTTCGGCGCGGACGAGAGATGGAAACATGTTGTTCTCCGAGCAGCAGATATGAAACGCCGTGGCGAGCAGGCGGCGGGCGGCCCGGTCCGGATCGTCACCGGGGAAGTCGGAGGAAAGGCGCTCGGGCGAGGATGCGACATTCCTGTCGTAGATGTTCTCGCAGGCGAGGTCGAAGAACCCGGCTTCGATATTGGCCGCCCGCTGCAAGCGCCAGTGGGACGAGTGCAAGGTTTCGATGGCGTCGGCGACGAGCGGATTGCCGGTGGCAAGCGCATCCCGAAAGAATCGGGTGTAGCGCTCCAGGTGGGCCTGATAGTCATCGGCCGTTTCGCCGAGGAACTGGCAGACGGGGTCCAGCGCGTAGAGCCCGTGGGTGGTGGCGTTGCGGGACGAGCGGGCTTTGCCGGCGGGCGTGCGTGGCCCGGTGGATTTGCGGGCGTTGGCGCGGTTGGACTCGCGCAGTCTTTTGGTGGTCAAGGTGTGGCCTCCTCCGCTCCGGTTGTAGCGGGGCAGCGGGGTCGAGGGAGCGAGGAGGCGCTACAGGACGCTGATTCGGCGAAAGATATATTTCCGGCGCAGCGGTAACCGGGCAGACTTCAGCAGCGGCGTCAGCGTGAGAAGCCGAAGAAACACAATCGGACAGGCAATGGAGGATGTCTCGCCGGCGGCTTGGCACGTGGTGAAGCACGGGCCTGGCCTGCTGTTCTGACGGCCTGCGATACCATCGGAAGAACACGGGACCATCGCCCAGGGGCGTGATCCGTGGGGACACTTTCCGGAGAGAATGAGATCCGGAACAAACGCGGAGGGACGGGATGAGCTTATGGATTCTTCTGGCGCCGGTTCTGTTCAGGGTGGCCGCGGCGGCGGCCGAACCGGAGCAACTCTTCAATGGCCGGGACCTCACCGGCTGGCGGATGACGGGTCCGGGGCGTTTCGACATCGAGAACGGGATGCTGAAGACGGTGGGCGGCATGGGGCTGCTCTACTACGAGCGGCGCAAGATCGGGAACGCGACTATCCGGGTGGTTTTCAAGACGACATCCGAGCGGGACAATTCCGGCATCGTGATCCGGATGCCGGAGGCGCCGCCGGACCCGTGGTACGGGGTGCACAACGGCTACGAGGTTCAAATCGACGGGGCGGGCGACGAATGGCACTCGACGGGAGCGATTTACTCGTTGAGCAAGGTGACGAGCCGGCGCCAGAGGGCGGCCGGGGAGTGGAACACGATGGAGATCCAGTTGAAGGGGCCGCTGACAGTGGTGTCACTCAACGGCGAGGTCGTGAACCGGTTCGACCCCAGCCAACCCGTGCCCGAGCGCAAGCTGTGGCACGAGCCGGTACGAGGACCTCGGCCGGACGCGGGGTTCATCGGCATTCAGAACCACGATGAGCGCTCGACGATTTATTTCAAAGAGATCTCGGTGACCGAGGCGGAGCCGTTCAGGGGTCTGAGTTCGCGCGACAGGAGCTGGCTGATGAGCTACCTGCACGCGACGCGGAAGCAGTATCTCGACGTGGCGGAAGGCGTGACGGACGCGCAGTGGGCTTACAAACCGGCGCCCGACAAGTGGTCGATCGGCGAGATCGCCGAGCATCTGGCGGCAACGGAGCGGTTCCTGGCCGATTACGCGCTTTCGGGATTGAAGAACCCGGCGCCGGATCCGGGCGGAAAGAGGCTCTCCGACGAGGCAATAGTGAAGGTGATGACGGACCGTACGAGCAAAGCAACGGCGCCGGAGCCGTTGAAGCCCGGCGGGAAGCTGACGCGCGAGGAGGTGATCTCGCGGTTCAAGAGGGAGCGTGACCGGAACATCCAGTGGGCGAGGACAACGGGCGATCCGGCGCGGGGGGCGTTCGTGCGGACGCCGCTGGGCACGCTGGACGTCTATCAGGTGATGGTGATGGTGGCGGCGCACACCGAGCGTCACCTGGCGCAGATGCGGGAGGCGCAGGAGTCGGCGGGCTATCCGGCGAAGTGAGTCAGACCCGGAAGTGCGGGCGGAGCATCTCCATGATCCCGTCGAGTTCGCGCAGATCGGCGGCGTCCATGGAGAACCGCCGCGTGTTGCGCATGACGACGGTGCGAAAGATGCCGCGGCGGCGGAGGATCTCCTTCTGGAGAACGTAACCTGTCCGGCGTTCAAGCACGGCGGAGAGGAGGAACTTCATGAACAGTTCGCGCGACTCCTTCTTCCGGCCGGCATGATACAGGTCCCAGATGGAGGCCTGAATATCGGCGAAGCCGGCGCCGGCCATGGTCCCGCCGGAGTTGCGCTCCATTTCATTTATGAGATTCATGGCGCCGCCGCCGGTGGACGGGATGACTTTGCGGCCCTGGTTGACGACCTTGGTGACGTCGAGGGGGACGTTGGATCCTTCGAGCTTGGCGATGCGGAAGGTGGGGATTTTCGGGACGAGGCTCAGGAGGAAGTCGGTGGTCATGCCGGGGTTGGAGACCTGGATGGAAAGGGGGAGCTTCGACACGGACGCGATGGAAGTGAAGTAGTCGGTGAGGATGGCGGGGTCGGAGGCGTCATCGGAGGGTCCGAGGGCGTGGAGTCCGTCAGCTCCGATCTTTTCGGCGTAGCGGGCATATTCCATGGCCTCAAACTTGTTGGCGCCATGGACGCCGATGAGGACGGTGACGCGGCCCTTGACTTCCTCGACGACGGCTTTGGAGTAGCGGATGCGTTCGGCATGGGAGAGCGATTTTGTTTCGCCGGCGCCGGCGGGCCAGACAACGCCATGAACGCGGCAGCGGGCGAGAAAGTCCGATTCCTTCCGGAGGGATTCCTCGTCGAGCTCAAGAGATTCGAGGAAGGGCGTCTGCATGATGACGAAGATGCCCTCCCACGTTTTGGCCGCGGGCGGGGCGGCGAGGGCGGGCGCAGAGGCGGCGAGCCCGAGGAAGCGGCGGCGGTCCACACGAGGATTCATGGCTCCATCGTAGCGGACGGGCCGCGGGAGTGCGGCGGAGGCGGAGGGCCGGGGGTCAGAAAAAGAAGCGCAGAGCAAACTGCATCTGGCGGGGGAGCCGGGCGGCGGTGAACTCGCCGAAGCGGGCGTTGACCTGGCGGCCCTGAGCGTCGAAGCGGGCGGCCGTGTCTACGGCGCTGAACTGGGTGTGATTGAAGGCGTTGTAGAGTTCCCAGCGGAGTTGAAGCTTCATCGGCTCGCGGACGGGGAAGTTCTTGAAGACGGCGATGTCCCAATTGTTGACGCCTGGTCCGCGCATAGTGTAGCGAGCGGCATTGCCGACGGTTCCGACGGCGGGCGGGCCGAAGGCTTCGGTGTTGAAATTGCGGCTGAAGGAGCGCTGCCCTTTGGGCAGGACCGGGTTGGCGAGAACGTTGACGCGGGCGCCCTGCGAGGGGGATCCGGTGACGTCGACCGGGTTTACGAAGTTCAGTCCGGCCGCGATCGGGGCGCCGCTGACGAAGCTGGTGATACCGGACATCTGCCATCCTCCAAGGACCTGCCTGGAGAGGACGCCGTTGCCGCGGGGGCGGGGGAGGTCCCACAGGTAGTTGATCTTGACGACGTGTGTCCGGTCGAAGTCCGACAGTCCGTAATTCCAGACGCGGACCGGGACGAGGGGGCTGACGGTATTCAGGTCTCCGCTGTTGTAGTCCATGGATTTCGACCAAGTCCATGAGCCGCCGAACTGGAGTCCGCGGGCGAAGCGGCGGTTGACGGTCAACTGCAACGAGTGGTAGTTGGACGAAGCGGCCCATTCGCGCTGAAGCACATCGTTGTAACCGACGATGCCGCGGAGGAAGGAGGCGGGAAGCGGGACGCGCGGGTTGGTGGGGTCTGCGTTCTGAGGGAGGAAGTTGGCGCCGAGGGGAATGGGGCTGAGATTCCGCTGCCAGAGCAGGTGGCGGCCGAGGGAACCGACGTAGCCGGCGTCGACGACGGCGCCCCAGCCGATGTTGCGCTGAACGGACATACTGAAGTTCATCACGTTGGGGACGAGGGAGCGGCCGTCGACGCCGAGGATGTCCTGCGGGAAGACGAAGCCGGGCGAGGAGCCGAGTTCGCGAATGGAGCTGAAGTTGATGAGCGGGGTGCTGACCAGGGGAGGTTGGCCGCCGAGGAGGCGCAGGAGCTGGAAGTCGCCGAGGTTGGTGAACATGCCGAAACCGCCCCGAAGCGCGGTGCGGCCGTTGCCGGAGAGGTCCCAGGCGAAGCCGACGCGGGGCGCGTATTGAAGGCCGGGGTTCCGGGTCAGACCGCGAGGATAGTTGGGGTCCGTGCCGGTGACCAGGCCGTTGGCGACATCACCGGTTCCGGGGGCGATGGCGCCGATGAGGGCCTGGGGAAAGGTCTGGCCGGTGACGGGATGCTGTCCGACGCGGACGCCGTTGACGATGGCGGGGCGGATGAGCTGAACCATCTTCGCGCGGTCAAAGCGCTCGAGAACGAAGCCGGAGACGCGGCCCTCCTTTTCGTACTGAGGGACGACGACGGCGAGACGGACTCCGAGTTCGAGAGTGAAGCGGCGGTGGAGCTTCCAGGAGTCCTGGGCGAACCACTCGAAGGATTTGATGAAGATGCTGATGTCGGGCCGCGAGGTGGCCTGCTGATAGGTGTTAAAGACGCCGAACATGGCGTTGGCAAAGGCGTGTCCGGCGTCGAGGGGATTGTTGACGTTGCGGCCGTAGTTGATGGAGGCGTTGAAGGCGGCCGGCAGCTGTGCCTGGCGGAGGTTGTGGTTGTAGAAGACGCCGGCTTTGAAAAGGTGGGAGGCGAAATTCCGGGTGAGATTGTTGGCGACGTTGTATGCGTATTGGGTCTGGTCGAGTGGAGTGCGACCATCCATGTTGAGGTTGACTGGTTGGCTGACGCCGCCGAAGGTGACGTTGGGGACGAGGTTGAGGGGGTTGGCGGCGGGATAGAGTTGCGGTCCGGTGAAACCGATGGTGGAGAGGCGATTGCGGTTGAGTTCGGACTCGGGGATGCGCTCGCCTTCCGGGCGGCGGGAATAGCCGAAGGTGAATTCGTTCACCAGGGAGGGTGAGAGGACCCATTGGTTGCGGGCGGAGAGGACGGTGCCCTGGGTCCAGAAGGTTTTGCTCATCTGCTCCCAGTTGGCGCCGCCGGTGGGAATGCCGAACGGGCCGGTCTGCTCGTCCTTGTGACGGGAAATGCTGAAGGCGATCTGGCTTTTAGGGTGGAGCTGGTAGTCGGCCCTGAAGGTTTCCAGGCGTTGGGGGGTGTCGACGGCGGTTTGCGAGACGTAGTTGTAGCGGCGGGCGGAAACGCCGAGGTCGAAGAAGTTGGGTTTCGGGAACATGTTGAGGATCGCGCGTCCGCTGGGATCGATGCGGCTGGCGGGCATGCGATTGCCGGGGAGCGGCTGGCGGTTGGAGGGATCGAGAATGGGGATGAGGACGCCGTTGAGTTCGACGGTTTGCGAGAAGTCGCCGGCGCGTTCGAGTTCAGTGGGGGTGGTAAGGGGTCCGACGCCGAGGGCGCTCGAGCGGGGCCAGAACTCCTGGGACCAGAAGAAGAAGAAATTTTCGCGATTGCGGTTGAAGAGCCTGGGGATGGAGACGGGCCCGCCGAGGTTGTAGCTGTAGGTATTGAGGCGGGTGCGGCCTTTGCGCAGGCCGACGCGGTTGTTGAAGAAGGAGTTGGCGTTGAACTGTTCGTGTCGCTTGAAGTAGCTCAACATGCCGTGGAAATCGCGCGTGCCGCTTTTGGTGACAAGCTGGACGTTGGCGCCGGACATGCGGCCGTATTCAGCCTGGTAGTTGGTGAGGAGGACCTTGACTTCGGCGACGGCGTCCATGCCGACGCTGACGGTGCCGCCGAGGTTGTTGCCGACGTCGACCATGGTCATGCCGTCGAGGGTGAGGTTGTTGGTGTTGTTGCGACCGCCCTGGACGTTGACGGTGAAGCCGCGGTCGATGGCGTCGCGGTCGGCGGTGTCGACGACGCCGGGAAGCAGCTGGAGGAGGGAAGTGACATTGCGGCCGCGGATGAGGATGTTCTCGACTTGGGCGCTGGTGACGACGCCGGCGCGCTCGGAGCTGGCGGTCTGGACTGTGGCGCCTTCGGCGGTGACGGTGACGCTTTCCGAAGCGGAGCCGATTTCGAGCACGATGTCGCCGAGGCTGAGGCGTTCGGAGGCGGTGAGGTTGAGGCCGCGGCGCTCGGCCTGCTTGAAGCCGTCGGAGCGGACAGTGAGGACGTATTCGCCCGGGGCGAGGCTGGCGAAGACGAAGGACCCGTTGTCGGCCGTGAGGGCGCGGCGCTCGAACCCGGTGGAGGGCTGGCCGAGCAGCACGGTGGCGCGAGTGATGGCGGCGCCACTTGAATCGAGGACGGTTCCCTGGATGACGCCGGTGACGGACTGGGCCGAGGAGGAGTGGGCGAAAAGGGCGCCGAGGAGAGGGGCCGGAAGCAGCCGGATGAGTCGCATGGAGGCAGCATATATCGGAGAAGGGAGGGGCGCAACGAAGGGAGGCGGGACAATCGTGGTGGTGGACTACAGGAGCGGGAATCCGCCGGCGGCGCATCCGGTGCTTCGGGCCTACCGTCTGAAGCAGCGCGAGGCGGGGGTCATTTCCTGCGGACGCCGCTTTTGAGCTTCCGGGGGTCACGGACGGTGTAGTCGAGGCGCCACGCTTTCGGGATGGCGGCCTGAAACCGGGCGATGGCGTCGCGGAGCCTGGCGACAACGTCGGGATACTGCGAAGAGAGCGACCGGGTTTCACCGGGATCGGCGACGATGTCGTAGAGTTCGGGCGGATCGAGAGCGCGGTCGCGATCGCCGACGTGCAGTTTCCATCTTCCGTCGCGGATCGTGGTGACGTTGTCGAGGTAGACCCAGAAGAAGGGCGCGGTGCGAGTGACGGACCCCTCGCCCGAGAGCAGGGGCCAGATGTCCTGGCCGTCGTAGACGCGGTCCTGGGGCAGCCGGGCGCCGGCGAGGCGGAGCAGGGTGGGGAAGACGTCGTAGGCGATGGCGGGCGTATCAACGGCGCGTCCCGGCGGAATGCGTCCGGGCCAGCTGGCGATGAAGGGGACGCGGAGACCGCCCTCGTGGGCGTCGTTGATGCCGCCGCGGAACGGCCCGGTGTCGCCGCCGACGCGCATGGGCCCGTTGTCACTCGAGAAGATGACGAGGGTGTTTTCGCGTAGTTTCAACTCGTCGAGCGCGGCGAGGAGGCGTCCGGTCTGCTCATCCATGTGGGTGACGGCGTCCTCGTAGAGATCGCGGCCCGGGGTGAGCGCGGCGGGCGGGAGGTTGAGCGGGGCGTGGGGGATGGTGTGGGAGAAGTAGAGGAAGAAGGGTCGGTTCCGGCTGGCGCGGAGGAAGCGAATGGCCTCGTCGACGTAGCGGACGGTGAGGGTGCGGACTTTGTCGCCCTCCAGATCCTCGATGATGGAGGCGTCGCGGTAGAGGTGGGTGGGGAGCATGTCCATGCTGTAGGGGAGACCGAAGTAGTGGTCGAACCCGTGGCGCGTGGGTAGGTACTCGGGGCGGTCGCCCAGATGCCACTTTCCGATGGCCTGGGTGGCGTAGCCCCGGGCGCGCAGGGCTTCGCCGAGCGTAATTTCGTCGTGGGGAATGCCGCCGGGACTGTCGGGCCGCAGGACGGCGACAATGCCGGTGCGGAAGGGCTGGCGGCCGGTGAGCAGGGCGGCCCGCGAGGGGCTGCAAACGACGTGGGCGATGTAGTACTGGGTGAGCCGGACTCCGGAGGCGGCAAGCTGGTCGAGGTGGGGCGTGCGGGCGCGTTTTCCGCCGTAGACGCCGAGATCGGCGTAGGCGAGGTTGTCGGCCCAGATCCAGACGATGTTCGGGCGGGGAACGGCGCTCTGCGCGCGGGCCGCGGCTGCACTGGCCGCGGTCCGCAGCCATGAACGCCTTGTCATCACCCGGTATGCTACCATTTCGCGTGATGAAACCCTGGAGCTTGAGCGCGGCGGTGTTGGTGTGGGCGTGCGGAACGGCGGGCGCGCAGACGCTGGACCTTTATTTCGTGGATGTGGAGGGGGGCAGGCGACGTTGATCGTGACTCCGCAGAAGCAGTCCCTGCTGGTGGACGCGGGGTGGCCGGGATTCGAGAATCGGGACGCCAAGCGGATCGTGGCGGCGGCGCAGAAAGCGGGCGTGAAGCAGATCGACTTCATGATGATGACGCACTACCACCGCGATCACGCGGGCGGAGTAGAGCAACTGGCGGGACTGATTCCGATCAGGACGTTTGTCGACCACGGACCGAATACGGAAACAGGGAAGGCGGCCGAGGACCTGTCGGAGTCGTGGAAGCGGGCGATGGCGGCGCACAACAGCAAGCACATGGTGTTGAAGCCGGGCGAAAAGATTCCGCTAAGGGGCGCGGAGGTGACGGTGGTGACGGCGCGCGGGGCGCAACTGGCGAAGCCGCTCAAGGGGGGCGGGCAGCCGAATCCGTTGTGCCCGACGGCGGCGCAGCGGCAGCCGGATCCGACGGAGAACGCGCGGTCGCTTGGAATCGCTGTGGATTTCGGCAAGTTCCGGTTCATCGACCTGGGCGATCTGACGTGGAACAAGGAAATCGAGCTGGTGTGCCCGAACAACCGGATCGGCAAGGTGGACGTGTACCTGACGACGCACCACGGGATGGACACATCGGGTCCGGCGACGATCGTGCACGCGCTGGCGCCGCGGGTGGCCATCATGAACAACGGGGCGCGCAAGGGGGGCGCGGCGCCGGCCTGGCAGGTGATCCGGAACTCGCCGGGCCTCGAGGACCTATGGCAGGTCCACTTCGCGGTGGCGGCAGGGGCGGAGAACAACACGGAGGAGGCGAAGATCGCCAACATGGAGGAGAAGTGCGCCGGGTACGGGCTGAAGGTGTCGGCGAAGAAGGACGGTTCGTTCAGCGTGACGAACGAGCGCAACGGCAACACGAAGACGTACGCGGCGCGATAGAAGAATGAGCTGGAGCTTCGACCTACTCGATCCGCCGTACGGGGGCGTTTCCGAAGGGCCCGTCTGGAACGGGTCTCACCTGCTTTTCACTCATATTCAGCAGAGCCGGATCCTGCGCTACGATCCCGCCACGGGCGCGGTGACGACGGAGCGGGAAGGGACGAATTACGCAAACGGCCTCGCCTATGACGACGCGGGGCGGCTGTACGCGTGCGTGGGAGGAGGCGACGAACATTCGCGCCGTGTCGTCCGATACGAGGCCGGCGGCGGCGAGACGGTGCTGGCGGACCGTTTCGAAGGCAAGCGGCTGAACATTCCGAACGATCTGGTGGTGGATCCGCGGGGGCGGGTGTGGTTCACCGATCCCTTCTATGAGGGGGCGGCGGGGCCGTGGAGCAAAGACCGCACCCACAAGGACCTTGACCACGACTCGGTGTACCGGCTGGATCCGGCCGAGGGCGGCAGGTGGGACATCACGCGCGTGACATTCGACACAACGCGGCCGAACGGGCTGCTGTTCTCGGCGGATTTCCGGATCTTGTACGTGGCCCAGAGCGGACGGACGGCGGAGGAGAAGCGGCAGTTGCGGGCGTATCCGGTTCGGGAGGACGGGACGCTCGGGGAGGCGGCGGTGCTGCACGATTTCGGGGCGCACCGGGGAATCGACGGGATGTGCCTGGACGCGGAGGGGAACATCGTGGCGACGGCGGGCTGGGAGCAGGGTGGTCCGGGGCCGTCCATCTACGTGTTCGCGCCGGACGGGGCGGTGCTCGAGCGGCACCCGGTCCCATGTACGCGCCCGACGAACTGCTGTTTCGGCGGGGCGGACATGGAGACGCTGTTTGTGACGACGATCGAGGGGCACCTGCTGGCGGCGCGGACCGGCCGGCCGGGCCACCTATTGCCGCCGCTGAGCCGGCGGTGAGGTTCCGGGCGGGCGGAAGTCGCGGACACATCTAAAGCCCTGGTTCTCGAGCCTGGTGCGTCTCTCCGTCGAATTGAGATCAGAGACGCGAAGATCGCCGGGCTCGGACCAGAAGCTGCCACCGCGGACAATGCGGTACTCCTCGAGAAGGCGGCCATTGTCATCCTGGTCCGGCACCGGCGTGGCGTTCCGCGCGGCGTCGAGATCGGCGGTCCACTCGGCGACATTTCCCAGGGCGTCATAGAGACCTCAGGCGTTGGGATCCTTGAGGGCGACGGGATTGGTCTCGTACCGGGAGTTCGTGCTCAGCCAGGCTATGTTCCTGAGCAGGCCGTAGCGCGAAGTCCCGTCACCGGCGCGGGCGGCATACTCCCACTCGGCTCCCGTCGGGAGCCGTCCGCCGGTCCAAAGGCAGAAGGCGTTCGCGTCGTACCAATCGACGTTAACAATGGGGTGGTCGGGTTTGGACCAATCGGCGTTGAAGTACGGCGTGCGCGGCATCGCGCGGCGGGTGGCGGCGGCGAAGGCGCGATAGGCCGCAACGGTGACTTCCGTCTGTCCGATCTCGAACGGATGATCGAACCGGGTCTCGCGGGCCGGGCTCTCATCGGGGTCGCAAGCGGAATCTCCCGGCGAGCAGCCCATCTGGAAAGAGCCGGGCGGGATGCGCATGTAGCGCAGGCGGTCGGCGGGGCGGGAAGGCGGCGGCGCCGGCGGCGCGCCGACAGCAGCGGAAGGGGGCGAGGCGACACTCAAGACGAGGTCGTTCGGCTTGTAGCCGCCGACCTCGTGATAGGGCACCTGCTTTCCATGCGGTCCGATATCGAGCGCGACGCGGCGCGGAACGTGGTCCTCGAGATAACCGACGAGAGATCCGAGGGTCACCTCACCGCGCGGGTTGGCGGCCCGGCCGCTCAGCGCCTCCTCGATAGCCATGGAGAAGTAGCCCCGGCCCGAAGACGCGCTTTCCCAGGCGCGTTCGCCGACACTGGTCGCATAGAGCACGGCGAACGCGGACACCTCGCGATTGCGGACGTCGAAACGGAGGGCGTTCGTGAAGGCGGCGGTGAGGGGATTGGGAGCGGCGGCCCGGCCGCCCGGGTTGTTGCGGCAGGCGTCGAGCAGCACGACGACCTGGCGGATTCCGGACTCGCGCAGGATCTGCCGCACGCGGGTCAGGCTGACGGAGACATCTCCGAGCAGCCGGGGATCGTCGCTGAGGGCGGCATCGGAGGGCAGCAGGAACGCCTCGCCGCGGCGCTCGATGCCGTGACCGGAGAAGCTCAGCAGGAGCAGCCCGTCTTTAGGCGCCGCGCGCGCGATGTTGGACAGGCGGGTGAGGATCGTGGCGCGTTTCGGGAGGTTCGAATCGGGTTCGCCCGACGCCAGCAGGACGACGCGGTCCTCGTCGAAGCCGGCGTGGGTGATGAGGGTCCTTTTGAGCGCGCGGGCGTCATTGGCCGCGGCCGTGAGGTCGGGGATGTTGCCGTCGTCGTACTGGTCGACGCCGATGAGCAGGGCGTAGCGGCCGGCGGCGGGAGGCAGGCTGGCGATCTCATCGTGGACGAGATCGCGCTGGGCGACGGTGACGGCGGCGCCGACCAGAAACGAGGAAACGATCTGGAGGGCGATCCGTGTCCGGCGCATTCCCAAAGGGTACCGCGGCAGACGGGCGAAGGCGAGAGGCGCAGGAAAGGCGGATAATCGGGGGATGGCGAAGCGGGTATTGGCGGTTCTGGCCGTTTCCTCCGCGGGCTGGACGCAACCGGCGGCGGTGATCGACGGCAGGCTGGAGGAAGCGCACTGGCGGAGCGCGAGCGCGCAGCCGATGACGGATGGCGGCGGCGAGGTGAAGCTGGTTGTGGCCGGGCGGACGCTGTATGCGGGCATCCGGATGCCGGAGCCGACGGGGCGGTTCACGGCGCGTTCCATCGGCCGTAATCCGCACTGGGAGGAAGAAGACATGGTCCGGGTGACCGCGGGATCGTACCCGGACTGGACGGTGATCGTGGGACCGCTGGGCGCGTGGGGCGTGGAAACCAAGGGCACGCCGATTCACTCGGAGAAGTTTCTGGGCGCGGCGACACGCAGCGCGACGGGCTGGACGGCGGAAGTGGCGATGCCGATGAACGAGTTTCGCGCGGCGCGGCCGGGCGAGATCACGGTGACGATTGAACGGGTGCGGGCGATGCGGCCAGGCGAGCCCGAACGGCGGCACCGCTGGCCGGCGCTCGGGGTGGCGGGGCGAATTCCGCGAGCGATTTCCGAGGACACACCGGCGCCGGTTTTCCGGCCGGAGCCGATCGGCAACAAGGAAGCGCCGCTTGAAGTGGGCAGGCAGGAGGGCGGGGAGCTGCACCTGCTGCGCAACGAGCCCAACCCGCGGCATCCGCGGGCGGCGACGGCGGTGAAGCTGCGGCACGACGGCGAGACGCTGACGGTGACGGCGCGATGCGAAACAGGCGGGGAGGGGGCCGTTCCGGGGGACAGCTTCGGGCTGTACCTGGCCACGACAGGGTCGTCTTACGCGCAGATCTTCGTGGATCCGGCCGGCACGATCACGGAAGCGGCGGGCTTTTCGGGCGGACAACGGATCTCGCGGCCGCGGACGGACTGGCGAAGCGGGGCCCGCGCGGTGGTCGACAGCGGCGGGACGCGCTGGACGGCGCGGCTGGACATTCCGCTCCGCGCGGTGGCGGCGGTGCTCGGCGAGGAGAAGCCGCCGGCCGAGTGGCGGGTCCTGTTTGTGCGATCGCGGCCGGGCGCGGCGGGAGAGTTACGGGAGACGAGCGTGCTGCCCGTAGTGCGAACGGATACGCTGGTGTGTCCGGCGCGCTACCGGCGGATGGTTCTAAGGGAGAAACCGGGGCCGGCGCAGGCGGCGGGCAGGACGGAGTGGGGTCCGCGGTTGCTGAAGACGTCCGGGGCGGGGATGGTCGACCGGCAGCAGAGGGAACGGATCCGGCGCATCCTCGAGGAGGAGCGGAAGGAGTGGGACCAGGTCCGGTCACGCGAGGCGTGGGAGCGTTTCCGCAATCCGCGCATCGCCGCGCTGCGCGAGTCGCTGGGGGCGTTTCCGGAGCGGGTTCCGTTGTCGACGATCGTGAGCAAGGAGTACCTGGGGGCGGGATACCGCCGGCAGGATCTCGTCTACCAGAGCCGCGCGGACCTGTGGGTGACGGCGAACCTGTACCTGCCGCGGCCGGCGCGGGCGCTCCAGCCGGGGCTGGTGATCGTGCACAGCCACCACCGTCCGCGGACGCAATCGGAGCTGCAAGACATGGGGATCCTGTGGGCACGGTCCGGGGCAGCGGTGCTGATCATGGACCAGATGGGGGCGGGCGAGCGGCTGCAAAACCATCCGTGGAATCGCGAGGCGTACCATTCTCGCTACGTGATGAACATGCAGCTGGGCCTGGCGGGGGAAAGCCTGATCCAGTGGATGGTGTGGGACATCCTGCGGGGCGTGGACCTGCTGCTCGAACGAAACGACATCGACCGGCGGCGGATCGGAGTGCTGGGGGCGATGGCGGGCGGCGGAGACCCGGCGGCGGTGGCGGCGGCGCTCGATGAGCGGATCACGATGGCGGCGCCGTTCAATTACGGGGAGTGCACTCCGGAGAGTCCGCGGTTCCTTCCGGAGAAGAACCGGTGGCCGCGGGACCTGGCCGATCCGGGAAGCGGCAGCTGGGAATGGACGCGGAACATGCGGCGATCGATCGCGGACCAGTTTTTTCCGTGGGTGGTGTGCGCGTCGCTGGCGCCGCGGCGGTTCATCTATTCGTTCGAGATGGGATGGAAGGTGGAGGAGCTGCCGGCGTGGGAACGTTACCGGCGGGTGTTCGGGTTTTACGGAGCGCTGGACAATCTTGATGAGGCGCACGGGTTCGGGCCGTTTCCGGGACCGGGCGAGTGCACGAATATCGGACCGGCGCAGCGCAAGACGATGTACCCGGAGCTGGAGCGGTGGTTCGGGCTGAAGCCGCCGGAGCGGGAGCCCGACGACCGGCGGCCGGAATCCGAGCTGTCGGCTTTGACGGCGGAGACAGCGCGCCGGATCCGGATGAAACCGGCGCACGCGCTGGCGGCGGAGCTGGGCCGGGAGCGGCTGGCGCGGGCGCGGCAGGCCGGGGGAGGGCTGAGGGAACGGCTGGCGGCGAAGCTCGGGGACATCGCGCCGAACCCGGCGCCGGCAGCCACGGCGACGCCGGTCGAGGGCGGACAGGGTCTGATCATCCGGGTGGAGGATGGCATCGAGGTTCCCGCGCTGCTGCTGCTGCCGGGGCGGACCGCAGGGAGGAGAGCGGCGGTGATCGGCGTGGCGCAGGGAGGGAAGGACCGGTTCCTGGCGCATCGGGGCGCGGAGATCCGCGAGCTGCTCGAGAAGGGGATCGCGGTGTGCCTGGCGGACGTTCGCGGCACGGGCGAGACGGCGGCGGACGCGCGGAGGGGTCCGAACTCGAGCGGAATCGCGCAGGCGGCGACAGAGCTGATGTTGGGGAACACGATGACGGGGGCCAGGTTGAAGGATCTGAGGACGGTGATCGCCTATCTGGCGACGCGGGACGACATCGACGCGGGACGGCTCGCGGTGTGGGGCGAGTCGTTCGTTCCGCCCAACGGCGTCATCGCGCTCGATGAACTGCCGAACTGGCAGACGGGTCCGGACCCGCAGGATCAGGCCGAGCCGCTGGGCGATTTTCTGGCAGTGCTGGCGGCGTTGTACGACGAGCGGGTAAAGGGTGTTGTCACTTCGGGGGGGCTGAACGCGTTTTCGTCGGTGCTCGAATCGCCCTTCGCCTATGTTCCGCAGGATGTGATCGTGCCGGGTCTGCTCGAGGCGGGGGACATCGAGGACATTGTGCGGGCGGCGGGATCGAAGGCGGTGAGGCGGCTCAACGTGGTCGACGGCCGCAACCGGCTGACACAGGGTGAAAGCAAAGTTTCGATTGCGGATACGATAGGGAGGCTGCTCCAATGATGGCGCGAAGAACATTTCTAGGCCAGATCGCGTTGGCGCTGGAGGCAAACCGAGCCGACCGGGCGTTCGAGGTGGTGCGGCGCGCGGTGGAGAGAGGTGAGGCCGGGGCGGCGGCGGCGGTTTTCCGCCAGGGAAGGTCGTCAAGGAGCATGGGGTTCGGGAAGGCGCAGGCGGACACCGTCTTCCTGCTGGCTTCGATCACCAAACCGATGACGGCGGTAGGAGTGATGACGCTGGTCGAGAGCGGGGCGGTCAAGCTGGAAGACCCGGTGAGGAAGTACATCCCGGAGTTCGCGGGCGGGGATCGCGACCGGGTGACGGTGCGGCACCTGCTCACGCACACGTCGGGGCTGCCGGACATGCTGCCGGAGAACGAGGCGTTGCGGCGGAGGCACGCGCCGCTCAAGGAGTTTGTCGCGGGGACGTGCCGCACGCCGCTGCTGTTCGCGCCCGGGTCGAAGGTTCAATACCAGAGCATGGGGATTCTGCTGGCGGCCGAGATCGCCGAGCGGGTGACGGGAAAGCCGTTCCGGACGCTGCTGAAGGAGCGGGTGTTCACGCCGCTCGGGATGAGCCAGACGTCGCTCGGGCTGGGCGGGCGGGCGATTCCGTCACTGGCGCAATGCGAGGTGACGGGCAACGAGGACTGGAACTGGAACAGTCCCTACTGGAGGGATCTGGGAGCTCCGTGGGGAGGAGCGCACGCTCCGGCGGGCGACGTGGCGGCATTCCTCGAAGCGTTTCTGAGGCCGAAGGGGAAGGCGGTCAAAGTGGAGACGGCGCGGCGGATGGTGACGAACCAGAACGAGGGTTTGAATGAACCATGGGGCATCGGCTTCATGGTGAACGGC
>Ga0073934_10002553_pt1 | contig 37275 bp, 33 predicted proteins | sample LarsenN4metaG_FD_76834 | JGI IMG/M metagenome (GOLD analysis project Ga0073934, IMG submission 76834) | Hot spring sediment bacterial and archeal communities from British Columbia, Canada, to study Microbial Dark Matter (Phase II) - Larsen... ... | reverse complement strand
TGCTCGACGAGCCGAGCATCGGCCTGCACCCGCGCGACATGAACCACATCGTGCAGGCCATGCACCGGCTGCGCGACGCCGGCAACACGCTGGTGGTGGTGGAGCACGACCCGGCCGTGATGCTGGCCGCCGACCGCCTGATCGACATGGGCCCGGGGCCGGGCGAACGCGGCGGGCGCATCGTCTTCGACGGCCTGCCCGAGGACGCGCGCCGCGCCGACACGCTGACCGGCGCCTACCTCGGCGCGCGCAAGCAGGTGGGGCTCGGCTTCAAGCGGCCGGTGAACGACGCCGCGCCCAAGCTGCTGCTCGAAGGCGCCAGCGAACACAACCTGAAGCAGGTGAGCGTGGCGCTGCCGCTGCAGCGCCTGGTGTGCATCACCGGCGTGAGCGGCTCGGGCAAGAGCACGCTGATCCAGGACGTGCTCTACCCCGCGCTGGCGCGCCACTTCGGCAAGCCCACCGACACGCCGGGCGCCCACGAGCGCCTGCTCGGCGCCGAGCAGCTGGCCGACGCGGTGTTCGTCGACCAGAGCCCGATCGGCAAGACCGCGCGCAGCAACCCGGCCAGCTACGTGGGTGCCTTCGACGCGCTGCGCGAGATCTTCGCCAACGTGCCGCTGGCGCGCGAGCGCAGCTACGGCAGCGGCACCTTCAGCTTCAACGCCGGCGACGGCCGCTGCCCCACCTGCGGCGGCAGCGGCTTCGAGCACGTGGAGATGCAGTTCCTCTCCGACGTGTACCTGCGCTGCCCCGACTGCGACGGCCGCCGCTACCGCGCCGAGGTGCTGGACGTGAAGGTGCTGCGCGGCCCGATGCAGTTCTCGGTGGCCGACGTTCTCGACCTCACGGTGGCCGAGGCCGTGCACTGGTTCGGCAACGACCGCGAGGTGGTGGCGCGCCTGCAGCCGCTCGTCGACGTGGGCCTGGACTACCTGCGCCTGGGCCAGCCGGTGCCCACGCTGTCGGGCGGCGAGGCGCAGCGCCTCAAGCTCGCCGGCTTCCTGGCCGAGGCCGCCGCGGGCGTGAAGCCGGCGATGGGCAACAAGCCGGCGAGGAAGGGCACGCTGTTCCTGTTCGACGAGCCGACGACGGGCCTGCACTTCGACGACATCGCCAAGCTGATGCGCGCGCTGCGCAAGCTGCTCGACGCCGGGCACTCGCTGATCGTGATCGAGCACAACCTCGACGTGATCCGCGCCGCCGACTGGCTGGTCGACCTCGGCCCCGAGGGCGGCGAGGCCGGCGGCGAGCTGGTGTGCACCGGCACGCCGGAAGAGGTGAAGAAGCACCCCGCCTCGCACACCGGCGCCGCGCTGCGCGAGTACGAGTCCGCCCTCGGCCTGGGCGTGGCGCGTGCCGAGGAAGGCCGGCCGCTGCAACGGGTGCTGCGCGAGCGGCGCGCCGAGGACGATGCGGTGCGCATCGTCAACGCGCGCGAGCACAACCTGAAGAACCTGAACGTCGACATCCCGCGCGGCAAGTTCAACGTCATCACCGGCGTGAGCGGCTCGGGCAAGAGCACGCTGGCCTTCGACATCCTGTTCAACGAGGGCCAGCGGCGCTACCTCGAGAGCCTCAACGCCTACGCGCGCAGCATCGTGCAGCCGGCCGGCCGGCCCGAGGTGGACGCGGTCTACGGCATCCCGCCCACCGTGGCCATCGAGCAGCGCCTGTCGCGCGGCGGGCGCAAGAGCACCGTCGCCACCACCACCGAGGTGTGGCACTTCCTGCGCCTGCTGTGGGTGAAGCTCGGCCTGCAGCACTGCGTGCACGACGGCACCCCGGTGCGCGCGCAGAGCGCCGAGAGCATCGCCGCGCAGCTGCTTCGCCCGCCCGAGGCCGGCGGCCACCGCGGCGAGCACGTGGGCCTGCTGGCGCCGCAGGTCATCAACCGCAAGGGCGTGTACACCGACCTGGCGCGCTGGGCCAAGGCGCGCGGCCACAGCCACCTGCGCGTCGACGGCGAGTTCCTGCCGGTGAGCCCGTTCCCGCGCATCGACCGCTTCAAGGAACACGTCATCGAGCTGCCGGTCGGCGACCTCGTCATCACGCCTGACAACGAGGCCGAGCTGCGCACGCTGCTGTCGAAGGCGCTCGACCTGGGCAAGGGCGTGCTGCACCTGCTGCACCCGATCGACGGCCTGGCGGCCGACCTCGAGGACCAGGGCAACGGCAAGGGCATCGGCCAGGTGACGGTGTTCTCCACCAAGCGCGCCTGCCCGCTGTGCGGCACCAGCTACCCCGAGCTGGACCCGCGCATGTTCAGCTACAACAGCAAGCACGGCTGGTGCACCACCTGCGTCGGCACCGGCCTGAAGCTGACGCGCGAGCAGCGCCGCGCCTACGACGACACGCAGCGCGACGACGACAACAAGGGCCGCGAGCAGACCTTCCCCTCCGAGGAGCCCGAGGTCGAAGGCGTGGTCGACGAGCCCTGCCCCGACTGCGGCGGCGCGCGCCTCAACCCGACCTCGCTGGCGGTGACCTTCGACGGCCGCGACATCGGCACGCTGGCGCGCGGCTCGGTGCGCGAGGTGCGCGCCTGGATCGAGGGCCTCGAGCTCGAAGGCCGCATGAGCCAGCGCGAGAGCGGCATCGCACGCGACGTGGTGGCCGAGATCAAGAGCCGTCTCGCCTTTCTCGAAGAGGTGGGCCTCGGCTACCTGACGCTCGACCGCGCCGCGCCCACGCTCTCGGGCGGCGAGGCGCAACGCATCCGCCTGGCGGCGCAGCTCGGCAGCAACCTGCAGGGCGTGTGCTACGTGCTCGACGAGCCGACCATCGGCCTGCACCCGCGCGACAACGGCATCCTGCTCGGCGCGCTGGCCAAGCTCGGCGAGGCCGGCAACACGCTGGTGGTGGTGGAGCACGACGAGGACACCATCCGCCGCGCCGAGCACATCATCGACATCGGCCCCGGGGCCGGCAAGCGCGGCGGCAACCTGGTGGCGCAGGGCACGGTGGCGGATCTCTCGCGCCACGCCGATTCGGCCACCGGCCGCCTGCTCGCGCACCCGCTCGTGCACCCGCTGCAGCCGCGCCGCGCGGTGGCGGCCGACGCGCCGGCGCTGCTCGTCAAGGGTGCCTCGCTGCACAACCTGCGCGGCATCGACGTGCGCGTGCCGCTCGGCCGCCTGGTGGCCGTGACGGGCGTCAGCGGCTCGGGCAAGAGCACGCTGGCACGCGACGTGCTGCTGGCCAGCGTGCAGGCCGCGCTCGCCGGCGGCAAGGAGCGCCCGGGCTGCGCCGCGCTCGTCGGCCACGAGCAGCTCGACCGCGTGCTCGAGGTCGACCAGACGCCGATCGGCAAGACCCCGCGCTCCTGCCCGGCCACCTACATCGGCTTCTGGGATGCGATCCGCAGGCTCTTCACCGAGACGCTCGAGGCCAAGGCGCGCGGTTACGCCGCCGGCCGCTTCAGCTTCAACACCGGCGACGGGCGCTGCCCGGGCTGCGAAGGCCAGGGCATGAAGACCATCGCCATGAGCTGCCTGCCCGACGTGAAGGTGCCCTGCGACGCCTGCCACGGCGCGCGCTTCAACACCGAGACGCTGGCCGTGAGCTGGCGCGGCAAGAGCGTGGGCGACGTGCTGCGCATGGAGGTGGACGAGGCGGTGGCCTTCTTCGCCAGCATGCCCGCCATCGCCCACCCGCTGCAGCTGCTCAAGGACGTGGGCCTCGGCTACCTCACGCTCGGCCAGCCTTCGCCCACGCTCAGCGGCGGCGAGGCGCAGCGCATCAAGCTCGTCACCGAACTGAGCAAGGTGCGCGACGACGTCACGCGGCGCGGCAACCGCGCACCGAAGACCCTGTACGTGCTCGACGAGCCCACCGTCGGCCTGCACATGGCCGACGTCGACAAGCTGATCCGCGTGCTGCACCGCCTGGTCGACGGCGGGCACAGCGTGGTCGTCATCGAGCACGACCTCGACGTGGTCGCCGAAGCCGACTGGGTCATCGACCTCGGCCCCGAAGGCGGCGCCGAGGGCGGGCTGGTGGTCGCCGAAGGCGCGCCCGAGGCGGTGGTGCGCGCCGGCACGCACACGGGCAAGGCGCTGGCGCCGGTGTTGATGCGCCGCTGAGGCCTGGGGCGAGGCCGCCCGGGCGTGGCCGCGGGCGGCCGTGCGGGTCCCCGACTGCCGCCGCTCAGTGCACCGCGGCGACGATCGGCGTCAGCGCCGCCTCGATGCGCGCGCCGTGCGCGGCCGTGATCATCGAACCGAGCAGCTCGACGAAGCGCGGGTCCTGCACGCCGGAGACGATGTACTGCCCGCGGTAGGCGGCGAGCATCGTCGCGCCGATCGCCTGGGCCTCGGCGTCGTCGAACGGCCGCCCGGCCACGCGCACGAAGTATTCGGCGTCGGCCTGGGCCTGCATCTGGCAGATGCCGTCCACCGCGCCGACCAGCCCGATCAACTCGCCCACCGCCTGGTCGCGCTCGGCCGCGTCGATCTTCTCGTTCTCGCGCAGCCACTCCATCTCGTCGAGGATCGCGTGCTGCGACTCCTCCTTCCAGTGGAACAGGAACACGTCCTTCCACAGCGGGTCGATCTGCGTCTCGGGCTCGATGCTGCTGCGGTAGTGCGCCTGCGAGAACAGCTCGATGTCGCACACCAGCGCCAGCACGGCCCAGGTGGAGGCGGCGAGCACCGCCTGCGCCACGTCGTTGGGCTGCGGCAGGAAGCGGTAGCCGGCGGGCATGCCGGGCGCCATCATCGTCTCCAGGCGGCGGAACATCTCCTGGTGCTTGAGCTCCTCGTCGGTCAGCCGCACCAGCGCTTCCAGCGCCACCTGGTCGCCCAGCCAGTGGCCGCGGCTGATCTCCAGCACCTTGGCGCCGATGAAGCGCTCCACCAGCGCGAACATGTTGGCGTAGGTGCGGCCCTGCACCTGCGAGAACAGGCGCCTCTCGGCCGCCGACAGGAAGGGCAGCCGGCCCGCCTTCGACAGGCCCTCGGGCAGGAAGCTCCTGCCGAAGTCGAAGGCGCGGCCGCGGATGACATCGCGGTCGGTGTCCCAGCGGATGCGCTTGGAGACCTCGACGCACTTGGCGTAGCGCGCAGAATCGGTCGAGTGCTGGGTGACGTGTGACATGGCAGTGCCTCCTTCGAGCTTGGGGGGTGGGACGACGGGGCGCCCACGACCGGTGAGCGCCTGGGCACACTCTGCCCGGCGGGCCGCGGTGCGTCTTCAAGCCCGGGTCAAGCGTTCTCAAACACCGTCAAACCGCCCGGGGCCTGCATGACCGCCGCTGCTTGCGACACCTGGCTGCGCTTCGGCCACTTCGAGCTGCATCCGGCCGAGCGGGTGCTGCGCGTGCAGGGCCAGCCGGTGTCGCTGGGCAGTCGCGCCTTCGATCTGCTGCTGGTGCTGGCCCGGCATCACGAGCGCCTGGTCACCAAGCAGGAACTGCTCGACCTGGTCTGGCCCGGCCTGGTGGTGGAAGAGCACAACATCGCCACCCAGATCAGCACGCTGCGCAAGCTGCTCGGCGCCAAGGCCATCACGACGCTGCCCGGCTACGGCTACCGCCTGACGGTGCAGCGCGATCCCGCACCGGAGGCAGCCGCCACGGCGGCCGCGCACGACGTGGCCGCGCCGCCCCACCACAACTTGCCCGACGCACGCACGCGCTTCATCGGGCGCGAAGCGGCGCTGGCCGATCTCGCGCGCCTGCTGCCGTCGACCCGGCTGCTGACGCTCACCGGCATCGGCGGCTGCGGCAAGACGCGCCTGGCCCTGCAGTTCGCGCGCCTGCAGCTCGACGCCTTCGCCGACGGCGTGTGGTTCGTCGACCTGGCGCCGCTGAAGGAGGCCGCTCGCGTGGCCGCCGCCTGCGCCGGCGTGCTCGGCTTGCGCGAAGAGGGCGAGCGGCCGCTGATGCAGCGCCTGCTCGAGCGCCTGGCAGGGCGCCGCACGCTGCTCGTGCTGGACAACTGCGAGCATGTCATCGAAGGCGTGGTCGCCCTGGTGGATGCGCTGCTGGCCGATGCCTCCGGCGCGACGCTCCTCGCCACCAGCCGCGAGGGGCTGGGTGTCGCGGGCGAGCAGATCTACCCCGTGCGCTCGTTGTCGTTGCCGGCCACCACGGCGCTGGCCGACGTGCGCGGCGCCGAGTCGGTGCACGTCTTCGTCGATCGCGCGCGCCTGGCGCTGCCCGACTTCGAGGTCGATGCCGGCAACGCCGCCGCGCTGGTCGAGATCTGCCGGCGGCTGGACGGCATCGCGCTGGCGATCGAGCTCGCCGCGGCGCGCGTGCCGGTGCTGCCGGTGGCCGAGATCGCCGCCCGGCTGGGCGACCGCTTCCGGCTGCTGACCGGCGGCAGCCGCGCGATTCCGCGCCACCAGACGCTGCACGCGGCGATGCAGTGGAGCTACGAGCTGCTGACGCCGTCCGAGCAGCGCCTGCTGCGCCAGATGTCGGTGTTCGCCGGTGGCTGGAGCCTGCAGGCGGCGGCCGAGGTCGCGCAGACCGCCGACGAGTACGAGGCCCTGACGCTGCTGACCGCGTTGCACGACAAGTCGCTGATCAGCGTCGACCGCGACGTCGTGGGCGGTCGCCCGCGCTATCGCATGCTCGAGACCGTGCGCCAGTACGCGCTGGAGCGCCTCAACGAATGCGGCGAGTCCGAGGCCGCGCGTGGCCGGCACGTGGCCCACTTCATCGCGCTGGCCGAGGCGGCCGAGCCGCACGTGCGCGGGCCCGAGCAGGACCTCTGGATGAGCCGCTTCAAGCAGGAGCAGGAGAACCTGGTGGTGGCGCTCACCTGGTGCTGCGAAGGTCCGCTCGATCCGCAGGCCGGCCTGCGGCTGGCGGCAGCCACCGGCTACTACTGGGGCTGGAACAGCGTGGAGCTCGGCCACCGCTTGGTGCGGGCCGCCTTCGAACACGACGGCACTGCCGCCGCCACGCCGGCCCGCGAAGGCACGCTGCGCGCGTTGGCGCGCCTCAGCGAGTTCCTCGGGCGCTACGAGGAGGCGCTCGCCTACGCGCAGCAGGCCTTGGCGGTGGCGCGGCAGCTCGGCGCGCCGCCGGCGATGGCCTGGTCGCTCAACGCAGTGGGCTCGGCCCTGGCCACCTTGGGCCGCAGCGAGGAGGCCCTGCAGGCCAAGCAGGAGGCGCTCGAACTGGCCGGCCGCCTGGGCGACGGCGTGCTGACGTTCACCCTGCTCAACAACATCGCGTCGACCCGGCACCAGGCCGGCGACCTCGTCGCCGCCGAACGCTGCTACCGCGAGGCGCTCGCGCACGCCCGCCAGCACGTCGGGCGCGTGGGCCAGGTGGTGGTGCTCGACAACCTGATTCGCGTGCTGGTCGCGCGCGGCGAGCTGGACGAGGCCCGGCAGCTCGCCATCGAGTGCCTGCCGCTGGCGCGCCACGAGAAGGTCGGCGTCGACCTGCTCGAAGCCACGGTCGGCCTCGCCTCGCGCCGCGGCGAGCATGTGCTGGCCGCGCGCTTCTGGGGGGCGTCGGACCGCCAGCTGCAGGCCTGGGGATACCGGCACGAGCCCGGCGAGCTCGCGCACCTGATGCCCCTGCTCGAGACGACGAGCCGCGCGCTGGGCGATGCCGCGTTCGACGCCGCGCAGGCGGCCGGGCGCGCCCTGCGCTTCGAAGAGGCGTTGACCGAACTCGAGCAGTGGCTGCACGGCGCGCCGTGAGCGCGCTGGAGCCGGTGCCGATGCGGCGCTGACGTTCAAGCGCCGTCGGCCTCGCGCCGCACGGGCATGCGGTGGCCGCGCTCGGCACGGTGCGACGACGCACATACGCCGGCGGACGGGCGGGCCAAGATGGGTGGATGACCCCTCTGCGCGCAAACGCCGGATGAACCGCCTCGCGCTGATGTTCCGCTCGTTCCCGCCGGTCCTCGCGCTGCGCTTCGCGGTGGTCTACGCGACCAAGCGGCTGTTCGACGCCCACGCTTCCATCAACTACAGCCAGACGGGGGAGGACGCCGTCATCCGCTCGCTGCTGGACGAGACGCGCCAGGGCTTCTACGTCGACGTGGGTTGCCACGACCCCATCCGGTCCTCGAACACGCTGTCGCTGTATCTGCACGGGTGGCACGGCGTGAACATCGATGCCAACCCTCGGCTGATCGAACGCTTCAGGGCCACGCGCCGGCGCGACATCGCGGTGTGCGCCGCCATCTCGGACCGCGAGCACGACGTCGTCTTCCACGAGTTCGACGACGAGCTGGTCAGCACGCTCAGCGCCGAGGTGCTGCCCGAGTGGCAGGGCAAGTGGAGCAAGCGCGGCGAGCGGGTGGTCAGGACGCGCACCCTCGACGCCGTGCTGCGCGAGCATCTCGAGCCGGGGACGGAGATCGACCTGCTGTCGGTGGACGTCGAGGGACACGATCTCAACGTGCTGTGCTCGATCGATCTCGAGGTGTTCCGCCCGAAGCTGATCGTGGTCGAGATGCACCACCTCGACCTGCCGCAGCTCCCGCACAGCCCGATCCACCGCCATCTCCAACGGCGGGGCTTCCGGCAGATCGGATACGACACGCTCAACGGCTACTTCGTGGACACCCGCGGTGCGCGCGCCGGCCTGCGTCTGCCATGAAGGCCCGGCGCCCTCAGTCGAGCTTGATCCCCAGATCCACCGCCACCTTGATCCACACCGGCACGTCGCGCTCCCAGTCGGCCCGCGTGCCGGCCAGGTCCTTGGGCTTGTTGGGGATCGCGAAGGCCTCGCGCAGCTGGGCGGCGCGCGCGGTGTCGGCGCCTTCCACCACCACGCGCGAGAGCGCCTGCAGCACCGCCTCGGGCGTGCCGGCCGGGGCCATCAGCGGCAGGCCGCCTTCGAGCTGCACCAGGCGGCCGGGCACGCCCTGCTCGATCAGCGTGGGCACGTCGGGCAGCTTGGGGCAGCGGTAGGGCCCGGTCACGCCGATGGCGCGTACGCCGCGCGTGGCCACCGTGTTGAAGGCCTGGTAGCTGCCGATGGCCACCTGCAGCTGGCCCGAGGCCACGTCCACCCACATCGGCGACTCGCCGCGGTAGTTCACGGTCACGATCTTCGTGCCCTCGGTGCGGTTGGCCTGGTCGGCCACCATCTGCGGGTAGGAGCCGGGCGCGTAGCTGCCCATGTTGGTGTTGTGGCTGCGGGCGTAGTCGATCAGCTCGCGGTAGGTCTTGATGCCGAGCTTGTCGGGAACCCCCACCACCAGCGGGCCGGAGGGGAACACGGCGACCGGGACCAGGTCCTTGTCCAGGTTGTAGGGCAGCTTGCTGTAGAGCACGCGGTTCTGCCACACCGTGCCCGAGGTGGTCATCAGCAGCGTGTAGCCGTCGGGCGGCGCCTTGGCCACGGCGTCGATGCCGATGATGGCGCCCGCGCCGGGCTTGTTCTCCACCAGCGTCGTGACGCCGTACTTGGCGGTCAGCTGGTCGGCGTACAGGCGCGCGTAGGCATCGGTGAGGCCGCCGGGCGGGAAGGCCACCACGATGCGGATCGTCTTGTCGGGCCACTCGCCGGGGCGGCGTTGAACGGGCTGGATCTCGCGCGTCTGCGCGCGCGCCGGCGGCAGGGCCGCGGCGGCACCGGCGGCACAGGCTAACGCCAGCCATTGGCGGCGCGATCGGTCTCGGGGCTGGTGCATGGTTCCTCGGGCGTTGCGTTCGTGCGGGGCAGGCGATGGTGCGTCATCCCCGAGGCCCTGGCCATCGGGGTGAGGCCCGGTGCGCCGCTTGGGCGGAGCGGCGCTCGAGCGCGCGGACGTGTCGGCGCGGCCACACCTCGGGCCGCGAAGGGCGCCGCGGGTTGAGCCCGGTCAAGCATCGCGCGAGCCTGCGCGCACCGGGCGCGCCGGCAGGCGTAGCGTGAGGGCAGGTCCGGCAAGACCAAGACCGGAAAGGAGCCTGCGATGAGAACCAAGATCCTCGCTGGCGTCGTCGCCATCGGCTGCGCGGCATGGCTGCCGGCTGCCATGGCCCAGACCGACCCCGGTGCCTGGGTCAGCGCGCCCGAGGGCACCGTCACCGTCTTCCAGCGCAAGAGCAGCGGCAGCTACGGCACCTTCGAGGGCGAGGTGAAGTGGACGCTCGGGCTGCGCGACTGGAACGGCCGCACGCTGCTGGCCGCCGCGTCGGAGCGGCACGGCATCACGCTGCACGACCCGCTGACCCACGGCGTGAAGGTGCTGCTGAACAGCGCCGGCCATCCGCTGACGAGCTTCAACCCCGAGATCCGGCACGAGTGGCCCCTGGTGGTGGGCAAGCGCTGGACCAGCGTGCACGAGATGACCGACTACCGGGCGGCCATGGTGCGCTCGCTGACCATGAGCTTCGAGGTCGAGGCCTACGAGGACGTGACGGTGCCGGCCGGCACCTTCAAGGCCTTCAGGGTGATGCAGGCCAGCAGCTTCGGCGAGGTGGAACGCAACTGGGTGGTGCCGTCGCGCGGCCTGTCGACCGTCAAGCGCATCAGCGACCGGCCGTCTCTGCACCCGCTGGGTGCCGGCCACCTCGAGGCGGTGCTGCTCGTGCGCAGCGAGCCGCCACGCTGACGCGGGCGGCGCGCGCGGCCGAGCCCGCCTTCGCGCCCGCTCCCCTGCTTCCCTTTAGCGCGGGCGCGGGCGCGCGCAGCGAAAGCCGATGTAGACCACCGCCGTGTCGGGCGGCTTGGCCTGATGGTGGTCGCGCCGCATCTGCGCCGCGCCGTACCACCACGAGCCGCCGCGCGTGCGCCGCTCCTCGGCGCCGCGCGCGCCGGGTGGGTCGTCCACCCACTCCCAGGCGTTGCCGCCCATGTCGAAGAGCCCGTTCACGCCGGCCGGCGTGCTGCCCACCCGCGCGTGGCCGTGGCCGCGCAGCAGCGTGGCGCCGTGGCGCACGGCGCGCTGGCGGGCCTGCGCGCCGCAGTCGTCGAGGCACTGCGCGCCGGCCGCCGACTCGCCGGTGGGCAGCGCGTAGGTGCGCGCGCGCTCGAACGGCGGCGGCGGGCGCTCGCGCTGCTCGGTGTAGGCGCCGCCCGACCACTGCGCGTCGCTCGGCAGCCGGCCGCCGGCCCAGCGGCAGAACGCGGCCGCCTCGTGCCAGGTGACGTGCACGGCCGGCTCGTCGTCGGCCACGCGGTGGCCGGGGCCGAACGGCGCACGCCAGGTCCAGCCGGGCTTCTTCACCCAGCCGGCCTCGTAGACCTCGCCGCCGCCGCGGCGCTCGGCCAGCGTGACGGTGCCGGTGGCCTGCACGAAGGCGCGGAACTGCGCCACGGTGGTCTCGGTGCGCGCGATCTCGAAGTCGGCGACCGGCTGCCAGTCGATGGCCGCGGGGTCGGTGGCGGCTGCGGCGGCACCGCCGACTGCGGCGCCGACGAGCAGCGCCGAAGCGCACCGCACGAGGAGACGAGTCCTGCCTCTCACGCACACCCCTCAGGCCGCGATCTCGATGCGGTTGCCCTCGGGATCGAGCACCACCGCCTCGTAGTAGCCGTCGCCGGTGCGGCGCGGTCCGTCGAGCACCGGCACGCCGGCGGCGCGCAGGCGTGCGGTGCAGTCGTCCACCGCCTGCGGCGAGCCGAGCGCGAGCGCCAGGTGCGTGAGCCCCATGCGCTGCGCGCCCGGCGCGGCGCGTTGCGGCGCGAGCGTGGTGGTGCTCATCAGCTCGATGCGCGCGCCGTCGTCGAAGGCGAGGAAGCGCGACGCGAAGCCCTTGGCCGGGTTCTCGTAGCGCGTGCCGATGCGGGCGCCGAAGTGCGCGGCGTAGAAGGTGCTCATCGCCTCCAGGTCGTCGACCCAGAGCGCCACGTGTTCGATGCGGACCATGCGGTGAAGTCGGCGCGATGTCGGGCCGCGATCATCGCGCATGCTGGCGCCGGCCGTGGGCCAGCAGCGCGCGGCGCAGCGGCGCGATCCAGTGCCGCGGCGCGAGCAGCCGCGCCGGCGGCCCGAGCCAGGCCACCAGCTCGCGCACGCGTTCGAAGTCGTTCTCGCCCCAGGTGAAGAGCACGCGACCGCGGCCGCGCGGCGTGAAGCTGCCGAGGCCGAAGTACCAGTCCGCGGCCAGGCGCGCGGCCTGCGCGGCGGACAGCTCCAGCTCCACCGGCGAGGCCGCGGTCCAGCTGCCCATCGCCTCGGCCAGCCAGGGGCGCGCGGTGTCGGGGCGCCAGGAGGGGATGCGCGCGAGCTTCATGCGCGGGCCGGGTTCGATGCCGAGCACGCGGTCGGCGCGCAGGTGGCGCGCACGGCGCAGCGCACCGGCGGGGAAACCGACCAGGTACCACAGGCCGCGGTCGACGATCACGCCGGCCGGGTCGAGCACGAAGGGCGCCTCGCGTTCGCGGTAGGGCGAGTGGTAGTCGATGGTGAGCGTGCGGCCTTCGAGCAGCGCGTCGATGAAGACCTGCGCGGCGCGGCTCGTGCGCGCGGCGTCGGCGGGCGCGGCGCTGCGCTCGGGGTGGAAGGTGTCGGGCGCCGGCGGCTCGATGCGCAGCCAGCGCGCCAGGTCCGCCAGCAGCTCCGGCCGAGCGACGGCCGCCGCGCCCGCGACCTTGCGCGCCGCGCTCTCCAGCTCGGCGCGGTAGGGCAGCGTGGGCAGCGCGGCGAGCGTGCGCACGGCGATCGAGAGCACGATGGTCTCGCGCGCCGTCAGCCCGAGCGGGCGCAGCCGGTAGCCGGGCGCCAGCAGCAGCCCGCCGCCGCGCCCCGGCGCGCCCTGCACCGGCACGCCGGCGGCCTGCAGGCGCGCCACGTCGCGGTAGACGGTGCGCAGCGAGACCTTCAGCCGCTCGGCCAGCGCCGGCGCCGAGACGGGGTGCCTCTCGTCCAGCGCGAGCAGCAGCGCGAGCAGGCGTTCGAGCGCGACGTTCGGGTTCGGCACGCCGCGATCATCGCGCCATGCACACCGCCTCGAGGTTGTTGTTGTCGGCGTCGATCAGGAAGGCGGCGTAGTAGGTCGGCCCGTAGTCGGGGCGCGGGCCGGGCGCGCCGTGGTCGCGCGCGCCGGCGGCCAGCCCGGCGGCGTGGAAGCGCTGCACCGCCTCGCGCGTGGCGGCGCGGAACGCCAGGTGCACGCCGCCCGGCGGCGTCTTGGGGCTGGCGTGCAGCCACAGCGGGGTGTGCTCGGCGTCGCCGAAGCCGGCGTAGTCCTCGCCCTGGTGCTGCAGCGTGAGGCCGAGCGGCTCGAGCAGGGTCTTGAAGAAGGACACGGCGCGCGGAAAGTCGCGCACGCGCAGGCCGACGTGGTCGAAGTGGGGGGACATGGCAGGCTCCTGGAAAGGCGTTGGGGGAGGACGCCAATCTAGCGAGCGGTCGTGCCAGCGCCCTGGCAGGGTTTGCGGCGACGCCGCCGGCTGCGCCGCGCCTCAGGTGGCGGCGGCGCCGCGCGCGGCGCGCGAGTCGGTGCGCCAGCGCAGCACGCGCCAGCCGAGCAGCACGCCGAGGATCGCGGCGTACACGGCCACTTCGGCGAAGTCGTTCTTGCCGGCGCGCATCCAGAAGAAATGCAGGATCGCCAGGCCCGCGATGGCGTACACCGCGCGGTGCAGGCGCTGCCAGCGCGCCGCGCCGAGCGCCTTGATGGCGCGGTTGAACGAGGTGGCGGCCAGCGGCACGAGCAGCAGCAGCGCGGCGCTGCCCACCAGGATGAAGGGCCGCTTGGCGATGTCCGCGACGATCGCCGCGAGGTCGAATCCCATGTCGAGCCAGGCGAAGCACAGGAAGTGCAGCACGGCGTAGAAGAAGGTGAAGAGGCCGAGCATGCGGCGCAGCCGCGCCAGCGCCGGCCAGCCGAAGGCCTGGCGCAGCGGCGTCACGGCGAGCGTCAGGCACAGCAAGCGCAGCGTCCAGTCGCCGGTGCCGCGGATCAGCGCCTCGGCCGGGTTGGCGCCGAGCCGGTCGGCCAGCGCGCCGCCGAGCAGCCACGCCAGGGGCAGCAGCGCCAGCACGAAGACCGCCGGCTTGGTGGCCCGGTGCAGCAGCAGGCGGTTCATCGGCGTGCTCGCGTGTCGGGCCGCGGGGTCGCGTTCAGTCGTTCAGGCGTTCAGGCGTTCAGGCGTTCAGAAGAAGCGCCGCAGGTCCATGCCGGCGTACAGCGAGGCCACCTGGGCCTCGTAGCCGTTGAACATCAGCGTCGGCCGCTTCTTGGCGAACAAGCCGTCCTCGCCGGAGCGGCGCTCGGTGGCCTGGCTCCAGCGCGGGTGGTCGACCTTCGGGTTGACGTTGGAGTAGAAGCCGTACTCGCTGGGCGCCGCCAGCTCCCAGCTCGTCTTGGGCTGCCTGTCGACGAAGCGGATCTTGACGATCGACTTGCCCGACTTGAAGCCGTACTTCCACGGCACCACCAGGCGCAGCGGCGCGCCGTTCTGGTTGGGCAGCACCTCGCCGTAGAGCCCGAAGGCGAGCAGCGTCAGCGGGTGCATCGCCTCGTCCAGGCGCAGCGCCTCGACGTAGGGCCAGTCGAGCACCGACGACGCCAGGCCCGGCATCTGCGCACGGTCGGCGAGCGTCACGAACTGCACGAACCTGGCGTTGCCGGTGGGCTCGACGCGCCGGATCAGTTCGGCCAGCGACCAGCCCACCCAGGGGATCACCATCGACCAGCCTTCCACGCAGCGCAGGCGGTAGATGCGCTCCTCCAGCGGCGCGAGCTTGAGCAGCGCCTCGATGTCCCAGGTGCCCGGCTTGGCGACCTCGCCTTCCACCGCCACCGTCCAAGGCCGCGTCTTCAGGCGGCCGGCCAGGCGTGCCGGATCGCTCTTGTCGGTGCCGAACTCGTAGAAGTTGTTGTAGCTGGTGACGTCGTCGTAGCCCGTGAGCTTGTCCATCACCAGCGCGCCGGCCACGCCGGTCTTGCCGCCGGGCAGCGGTGCGAGTTTGTTCGGGCGCGCGGTGGACGACGCGCCGGCGGCGTGTGCGGGGAGGGCCAGGGCCGACAGCGCGGACAGCGCCGAGGTGCCCGCGACGCCGGCAGCGCCCAGCAGCAAGCGGCGCCGGTCGAGGTAGATCGCCTTCGGCGTGATCTCCGAAGCGACGGGGTGGACGAATCCGCGGTCTTTGAGCAGCAGCATGGCCGAGCCTTCACGAGCACCCGTGGTGGTCGGATGCTGCCGCGCGAGCTTACAGCCCGCTCGCGTCAGGGGCGCCCGGCGGCCGGGCTCAGCGCAGGCCGGCGATGTAGTCGGAGACGGCCTTGAGCTCGCGGTCGTTCATCTTGGCCGCGATGGTGTTCATCATCGGGCCGTTGACGCGCTCGCCGGAGCGGAAGGCGAGCATCTGCGCCTCGGTGTAGTCGGCGTGCTGGCCGGCCAGGCGCGGGAACTGCGCCGGGATGCCGGCCCCCGTGGGGCTGTGGCAGCCGGCACAGGCCGGCACCTGCTTGCCGGTGATGCCGCCGCGGTAGATCTGCTCGCCCAGTGCGAGCAGCTCCTTGTTCTTCGCGAAGCCGGGCTTGGCCTGCTTGCCGGCGTAGAACGCGGCGATGTGCTTCATGTCGTCTTCGGACAGCGCGGCCACCATGCCGGCCATGATTGCGTTCTTGCGCTTGCCCGACTTGAACTCGGTGAGCTGCTTGAAGATGTACTCGGGGTGCTGGCCGGCGATGATGGGGTTGGCCGGCGCGCCGCGCGAGCCGTCGGCGGTGTGGCAGGCCACGCAGGTGCCGGCAAGCTGCTGGCCCTTGGCCGCATCGGGCTTGAACGCGGGCTTGGCTTCGGCGGCCAGGGCGCCCGTGGCAAAGCCCAGCGGGGCGATCAGGGCGATCAGCAGGGCGATCAGCGGTGCGGCAGCGGGCGACTTCACGCAGGTCATGCAGGGCCTTCTTCGGGGTCGGTGTCCGGGGGAGCGCAACTGCGAATCTTACAATGCGCCATGACGGCCCTTCCTGACACGTCTGACCCGCGCCACCCGGCTGCCGAGGCCGGCCACGCCAAGCTGGCCCTGGCCTGGACGCATGGCGCGCGCTTTGCCGTCACCGCCAGCCGCCTGGACCAGCTGCCGCCGCCCGGCCTGCCCGAGATCGCCTTCGTCGGGCGCAGCAACGCGGGCAAGTCGAGCGCCATCAACGCGTTGGCGCGGCACAAGCGCCTGGCCTTCGCGTCGCGCACGCCCGGGCGCACGCAGCACATCAACCTGTTCGAGCTGGGGCCGAAGGACGCGCCCGACGCGTTGTTCGCCGACCTGCCCGGCTACGGCTACGCCGCGGTGGAACGGGCCGCCAAGTTCCGCTGGCAGGCCGTGATGGCCGATTACCTGGAGCGCCGCGAGAGCCTGGCCGGCGTGGTGATGCTGGTGGACGCGCGGCTCGGCTTCACGCCGCTCGACGAGCAGCTGCTCGCGCTGATCGCCCCGCGCGTGCAGGGCGGCGCGGTGCGCCTGCTGGTGCTGCTGACCAAGGCCGACAAGCTCAACCGGCGCGAGGCCGACGCGGCACTGCGCCGCGCCGAGGCCGTGCTCGCCGGCCTGGCCAGCGACGAGGCCGACATCGGTGTGACGCTGTTCTCGGCCCTGTCCGAGCAGGGGCTGGCCGACGTGGCCGAGGTGCTGTGGTCGTGGCGCAGGCAGCCTTGATCCGCGAGTCCGACGTCGAGACCGCGCCCGGCATCACGCTGCGCTGCCGCGAGGCGGGCACGCACGGGCCGCGCGTGCTGCTGCTGCACGGCTTCCCCGAGGCCGCCTTCGTGTGGGACGAGCCGATGCTCGCGCTGGCCGGCGAGGCGCGGTGCCGCGCGCCCAACCTGCGCGGTTTTGCCGGCTCGTCGGCGCCGGCCGATGCGTCGGCGTACAAGCCCAAGGCGCTGATCGGCGACCTGGCGGCGCTGATCGAGGACTTCGGCGCGCCGCTGGATCTGCTCGTCGCGCACGACTGGGGCGGCGCGCTGGCCTGGGGCCTGGCGGCGCAGCGGCCGCAGCTGCTGCGGCGGCTGCTCATCGTCAACGCGCCGCACCCGGCCACCTTCCTGCGCGAGCTGCGCGGCAACCCGGCGCAGATCGCGGCCAGCGCCTACATGAACTGGCTGTGCCGGCCCGACGCCGCGGCGCGCCTGGCGGAGAACGGCTACGCGAGGCTGTGGCCCTTCTTCGGCGGCGGCGCCTGGCTCACCGAGGCGCTGAAGGCGCGCTACCGCGCGGTCTGGGACCTGGGGCTCGACGGCGCGCTGAACTACTACCGCAACTCGCCGCTGCGCCCCTCGACGCGGCCCGACGACGCCATCCACACCCTCGTGCTGAGCGACGAGGCGGTGACCGTGAAGGTGGCCACCCGCGTGCTCTGGGGCGAACGCGACGAGGCCCTGCTGCCGGCGCTGCTCGACGGCCTGGAGCGTTGGGTGCCCGAGCTGCGCGTGGAGCGCGTGCCCGACGCCTCGCACTGGATCGTGCACGAGCAGCCGCAACGCGTCGTGCGAGCCATCCGCACCGCACTGGCAAGTTGATCAAGGCCATGCGCGGATCCGGCTCCGCCGGTCCGCCGCATGAGCCCCCTCGGGGGGTGGCGAGGATCGCGGCGCAGCCGCGACCACAGCCTGGGGGCCGCTATGCCGCGCCGCGCGCCGAGAGTTGTTCCTGCACGCGCGCCGCCGCGCTGCCCACCAGCGAGCGCATCTTCAGCGTCTTGGCCAGCCCGCTGGAATGCATCATCACCAGCGCGCCGCGGCGCACGGCCCAGGTGGCGTCGCTGGCGCCGTCGCCGAACAGCCAGACCTCCCTCTTCTCGCCCGGCCACAGCAGCTGCGCCTGCACCCAGCGGCCGCCCATCAGCATGCGCACCCACTGGCCGGCCCTGAGCTTGTCGAGCCAGATCTCGCTGGCGCTGGCGGCCGCGGTGGCCGGGTCTTCGGGCATCAGCTCGGCCGGCACGGTCTCCATGCCGGGCGCGTCGAGCACGCCGTCGAAGGCGCCGGGCACGGTGTTGTCCACCTCGATCTGGTTCTCGAACTTCTGCAGCGCGCCGATCTGCGTGGCCACGCCGGCGCAGCGCCGCGCCAGGCGCTGGCGCAGGAACTCCTCGAGCTTGGCGAGCGCGTTGCGGTAGAGCTGGGTGCGCTGTTCGGTCTCGTTGGCGATCTGCTCGATCAGGTGGTGAGCCAGGCGCAGCAGCCGCATGCGCTCGGGGTCGCCCGGGTCGGGTGCCATCTCGGCCTCGTAGGCCAGCATGTGCACGAAGCGCCACAGCGGGTGTTCGTCCTTGTCGAGCACCTTGGGGTCGCGCAGCACGAGGCGCATCGCCGGGCCGTTCAGGCGCGCGACGAGCTGCAGCACGTCGGCCGGCACGCGGTCGTCCTGCAGGATGGCCTCGATCAGGCGGCCCACCAGTTCCACCGACTGGCGGTCGGCCCGGTTGCCCACGCCGCGCGCCACGTCGTGCCAATGCTCGCGGCGCGGCGCGCCGCCCGGCAACTGGCCCTGGTAGGTGAGGCCGCCCTGCGTGCTGTCCAGCGGCGCGGGCATGGACTCGCGCATGCGCTGCAGGTCGGGGCTGAAGGTGGTCTCGACGCTGCGCGAGCGGCGGCTGCCGCTGGGCATGATCACCGTGCGGTAGGTGGCCGGCTCGACGCCCATCGACTCCAGGCGCGAGCAGGCCGCGGCATAACTCTGGCGCAGCAGGCTGGCCAGCGCGGCCGACGACCAGCGCATCAGCGTGATCTGGTGGCCCCGCGACAGCGGCATGGCCTGCGCCGCGGCCCACAGGGCGCGCGTGTAGGCGTCGGGGCGGAAGGGGTTGTGGTCGGTGGCGACGTCCATGTCGCCCACCAGCGCGGCGATGAAGGTCGAGAGCTCGCGCAGCTCGTGCTCGGCGGTGCTCTTGATCATCTGCACCATGTGCGACAGCTCGACCTCGAGCGCCACCGTGTCTTCCTCGACGAGCGCGAGCGACATCGCGCGCGGCTGCAGGGCGGCCGGCGCGGCGGCCGGCTGCGGCGTCTTGTCCAGCTCCTCGGCGACCTGGCCGCGCAGCGCCTGCGCGAAGCGGTCGGCCAGCCGGGCCCGCTGTGCCACCAGCACCTGCATCAGCTCGCCGGCGGCGTTGCGCTCGAAGCTCGTCATCGAGGCCAGGTTGCGCCGGCCGTGCTCGATGGCGCCTTCGACGGTCTGATCGAAGAGCAGCGGCGCGCGCAGCAGTTCGTCGTCGACGTACTGCCTGAGCGCGGGCGAGATGCGGACAGGCGCCATGGCGCCGGCATTATCGAGCCGCCGTTGCGGCGCGCGGAAAGAAAAAGGCCTGCGCGGGCGGCGCAGGCCTTTGGATGAGGGCGCGGTGCGGGGGCTTGGGGCCCGCACCGCAGGCGCGGGCACGGGGCCCGCGCCGGACTCACATGTCCATGCCCATGCCGCCCATGCCGCCCATGCCGCCGCCGCCGGGCATCGCCGGCGTCTCTTCCTTCGGCGCCTCGGCCACCATGGCTTCGGTGGTCAGCATCAGGCCGGCCACCGACGCGGCGTTCTGCAGCGCGGTGCGGGTGACCTTGGTCGGGTCCAGGATGCCCATCTCGATCAGATCGCCGTACTCGCCGGTCTGGGCGTTGTAGCCGAAGTTGCCCTTGCCTTCGAGGACCTTGTTGATCACCACGCTCGGCTCGTCGCCGGCGTTGAAGACGATCTCGCGCAGCGGCTGCTCGACGGCGCGCAGCACGATCTTGATGCCGGCGTCCTGGTCGTGGTTGTCGCCCTTGAGCGAGCCGGCCGACTGGCGCGCGCGCAGCAGCGCGACGCCGCCACCGGCCACGATGCCTTCCTCGACGGCCGCGCGCGTGGCGTGCAGCGCGTCCTCGACGCGGGCCTTCTTCTCCTTCATCTCGACTTCGGTGGCGGCACCGACCTTGATCACCGCCACGCCGCCGGCCAGCTTGGCCACGCGCTCCTGGAGCTTCTCGCGGTCGTAGTCGCTGGTGGCTTCCTCGATCTGCACGCGGATCTGCTTGACGCGCGCCTCGATGTCGGCGGCCTTGCCGGCGCCGTCGATGATGGTGGTGTTCTCCTTGGCCACTTCGACGCGCTTGGCCTGGCCGAGGTCGGCCAGCTGCACCTTCTCGAGCGTCAGGCCCACCTCTTCGGCGATGACCTTGCCGCCGGTCAGGATGGCGATGTCCTCGAGCATGGCCTTGCGACGGTCACCGAAGCCCGGCGCCTTGACGGCACAGACCTTGAGGATGCCGCGGATGGTGTTGACCACCAGCGTGGCCAGCGCCTCGCCTTCCACTTCCTCCGCCACCACGAGCAGCGGACGGCCGCTCTTGGCCACCTGCTCCAGCGTGGGCAGCAGGTCGCGGATGTTGCTGATCTTCTTGTCGTAGAGCAGCACGAAGGGGTTGTCGAGAACGGCAACCTGCTTGTCGGGTTGGTTGATGAAGTAGGGCGAGAGGTAGCCGCGGTCGAACTGCATGCCCTCGACGATGTCGAGCTCGTTGTCGAGCGACTTGCCGTCCTCGACCGTGATCACGCCTTCCTTGCCGACCTTGTCCATCGCCTTGGCGATGATGTCGCCGATGCTCTGGTCGCTGTTGGCGGAGATGGCGCCGACCTGGCTGATCTCCTTGCTCGTGGTGGTGGCCTTGCTCTGCTTCTTCAGCTGCTCGACCAGCGCGGTCACGGCCTTGTCGATGCCGCGCTTGAGGTCCATCGGGTTCATGCCCGCGGCCACGTACTTCATGCCCTCGCGCACGATGCTCTGCGCGAGCACGGTGGCGGTGGTGGTGCCGTCACCGGCGGCGTCGCTGGTCTTGGAAGCCACTTCCTTGACCATCTGCGCGCCCATGTTCATGAGCTTGTCCTTGAGCTCGATCTCCTTGGCCACCGACACACCGTCCTTGGTGACGGTGGGGGCGCCGAAGCTGCGCTCGAGCACGACGTTGCGGCCCTTGGGGCCCAGCGTGACCTTGACCGCGTTGGCCAGGATGTTCACGCCCTCGACCATGCGATGACGGGCGTCGGAACCGAAGACGACGTCTTTAGCTGCCATGTTGCTTTCTCTCCGAATACAAAGTCATTTGGCGAGGGGCCGGCGAACCCGATCCGGGTCTCCCGGTCGGGTTCGAGCCCCCTCGGGGGGTGGCGAGGACCGCGGCGTCAGCCGCGACCGCAGCCTGGGGGCTCGTCCTTACTTTTCGACGACCGCGAAGAGGTCTTCCTCGCGCATCACCAGCAACTCGTCGCCGTCCACCTTGACGGTCTGGCCGCTGTACTTGCCGAACAGGACGCGGTCGCCGACCTTGATGTTCAGGGCGATGAAGTCACCCTTGTCGTTGCGCTTGCCCGGGCCGACGGCGACCACCTCGCCCTGGTCGGGCTTCTCGGCGGCGTTGTCGGGGATCACGATGCCCGAGGCGGTCTTGGTCTCGTTTTCGAGGCGCTTGACGATCACGCGATCGTGCAGGGGACGCAGCTTCATGCGGAAAACTCCTTGAGTCTTGACAAGCCATCCGGCGAGGAGCCATCAAAGTTAGCCCTCGCTGACGATTGGAGACCCGGGGTGCCGGAGGACGGAGCCTCGGGCTTTCGGCTCATTAGCACTCGGTCTCGATGAGTGCTAGCAGAGCATTATAGGGATCGCACTTGACCGTTCAAGACGGCGAGCGAGTCCGGGAAAACCCGAGGCCCGGGGTCAGGCCGCGGCTTCGAGCGCCGGCCGACCCTCGGCGCGCCAGCGCAGCATGCCGCCCGCCAGGTTGGCCACCTGGCCGAAGCCGGCGCGGCCGAGCAGCACCGCCGCCTGCGCCGAGCGCGCGCCCGAGCGGCACACGGTGACCACGGGGCGCGCGGCGTCCAGCTCGCCCCGGCGGGCCAGCAGCTCGGCGAGCGGGATCAGCCTGGCCCCGTCGATGTGGCCGAGCTCGGCATGCCACTCCGCCGGCTCGCGCACGTCCACGATCTGCACCGCACCGGCGCAGGCCAGCAGGTCCTCGGGCGCGATCTCCCAGATGCCGCCGAAGGTGTACGCCAGCGGCGCCCAGCCCGGCTCCGCGGGCAGCCCGCCGGCGGCGGCCGGCTGGCCGCAGCGCAGGTTGGCCGGCACCGCCACGTCGATCAGCTTCGGGTGCGGCAGCCCGAGGTGGCGCATCGAGCCGGCGAAGTCGCCCTCGCTCGAGTCGCCGCCCAGGCGCGGGTTGAAGCGCCGCTCCTCGCCGACGCTGCTGACGGTGAGGCCGCGGTAGTCGTGGCCCGGGTAGACCAGGCAGGCCTCGGGCAGGCTGAAGATCTGCTCGTGCACCGAGCGGTACAGCCGTGCCGCACTGCCCTGCTGGAAGTCGGTGCGGCCGCAGGCGCGGATGAGCAGCGCGTCGCCGGTGAAGACGGCGCTGCGGTCGTCGAGCACGAAGCTCAGGCAGCCGTCGGTGTGGCCGGGCGTGGCGCGCACCTCGAGGTGGCGCGCGCCGAAGGCGAGCCGCTCGCCGGGCACGAGCAGGCGGTCGGCGCCGCTCACGCCGGCCGCCGCCGCCACCGCGATGCGGCTGCCGCAGCGCTCGCGGTGCAGCCAGGCGCCGGTCACGTGGTCGGCGTGCACGTGGGTCTCGAGCGTGGCCACGAGGGTCAGGCCGAGCTCGCGCAGCAGCGCCGCGTCGCGCCGCACCTGCTCGAACACGGGGTCGATCAGCACCGCCTCTCCGCCGTCGGCCAGCAGGTAGGTGTAGGTGGACGAGGTGGGATCGAAGAGCTGGCGGAAGACGAACATGGTGCCCCCGAGCGTGCCACAGACAAGGCCTTGGCCGTACGATGACCACGATGGACCTGCACCGCCGCCTGCACCGTCGCCATTTCGTCCTCGGCGCCGCCGCCACGCTGGTGGCGGGCCGCCTGCGCGCCGCCAGCGCGCTGCCGGTCTTCGACGCCCACCTGCACTACAGCCACGACGCCTGGGAGCGCCTGAGCCCGAAGGAGGCGGTGGCGCTGATGCGCCAGGCGGGTCTCAAGCGCGCGATGGTCTCGTCGAGCAGCGACGACGGCACCCAGAAGCTCTTCGCCGAGGCGCCCGACCTCGTGCTGCCGGTGCTCAGGCCGTACCGCACGCGCGGCGAGATCGGCACCTGGATGAACGACGCGACGGTGATCGCGCACCTCGAGGCGCGGCTCGCCCGCCACCGCTACGTGGCGATCGGCGAGTACCACCTGTACGGCGCCGACGCCGACCTGCCGGTGCCGCGCCGCGTGGTGCAGCTGGCGCGCGAGCATCGCCTGTGGCTGCACTCGCACTCCGACGCCGACGCCATCGAGCGCCAGTTCAGGCAGGACCCCGAGGCGCGCATCCTGTGGGCCCACGCCGGCTTCGACCAGCCCGACAACGTGCGTGCCATGCTGCGCAAGCACCGCCGGCTGGCCTGCGACCTGGCCTTCCGCAGCGACCACGCCAGCGTCGACCCCGACCCCGCCAAGGGCGGCAAGGTCGACCCCGCCTGGCGCGCCGCCTTCCTCGAGTTCCCCGACCGCTTCATGGTCGGCACCGACACCTTCACGCCCGAGCGCTGGTTCTACGTCGTCGAGCACGCGCGCTGGTCACGCGCCTGGCTGGCCGACCTGCCGGCCGACGTGGCCGAGCGCATCGCGTGGAAGAACGGCGAGGCGCTGTTCGGCTCGATGCTCGCGCGGCGCCCGGCATGAAGGCGGCGCTGGCGGTGCTGGTTGCGCTGGCCTTGCTGCCGCTCGTGCTGGCCGCGGGCGGCGCGGTGGCCTGCACGCTGCCGCCAGACGCCGGCAGCGTGCTCGGCGAAGGCACCCTGCGCCTGGCCTGGCGCGCCGCGCCGCCGACCCTCGCCGTGGCCAGGCCGTTCGCGCTGCACGTCAGCACCTGCCCGGGCCTGCGCCTGGTGCGCGTCGACGCCACGATGCCCGAGCACCGCCACGGCATGAACTACCGCCCGAGCCTGCACGCCGACGGCGACGGCCGCTGGCGCGCCGAGGGCCTGCTGTGGCACATGGCCGGGCGCTGGGAGCTGCGCTTCGACCTCGTCGACGCGGCGGGCGCACAGCACGTGCTGCGCCAGACGGTCGAACTGCGGTGAGGCGGGGCGCGGCGCGGTTCGTCGCGCGGGCGGCGGCGGCTGCCGTCGCGCGGGCGCTCGGCGCGCTGACCTTCGTCACCCTCATGGCCCTGATGGCCCTCATGGCACAGATGCCCCTGGCCGCCTTCCCCGCCGCCGCGGCCGGCGCTCCCTCCGCCCCTGGCCTGCTCGACTTCACCGCCGACGAGCGCGCGCGCATCGCCTCGCACGGCCCATGGCCGCCGCCGCCGGAGCGCGACCCGTCCAACCGCGTCGACGGCAAGCCGGCCGCCATCGCCTTCGGCCGCGCCCTCTTCTTCGACCGCCGCCTCTCCGAAGGCGCGCGCCTGGCCTGCGCCGACTGCCATCGCCCGGAGCGCGCGTTCCAGGACGGCGAACGCGTCGCGCGCGGCCGCGGCCAGGGCCTGCGCAACACGCCGAGCCTGCTCGACGCGCGCACGCGCCGCTGGTTCGGCTGGGACGGCGCGCACGACTCGTTGTGGGCCGCCAGCCTCGCGCCGCTGCTCGCCGAGAGCGAGATGGCCCGCCGCGTCGACACGCTCGCTGACCAGGTGCGCGGCGACGCGCGGCTCGCCGCCGGCTACCGGCGCGCCTTCGGCGAGGCGCCGGGCGACGACGACGAGCGCATCGCCGTCGATCTGGCCAAGGCGCTCGCCGCGTTCCAGGCCACGCTGGTCTCGCCGCGCAGCGCGTTCGACGACTTCCGCGACGCGCTGCTGCGTGGCGACAGCCGCGCTGCGGCGCGTTATCCGTTGGCCGCGCAGCGCGGGCTGCGCCTCTTCATCGGCGAGGGCCGCTGCAGCGTGTGCCACGCCGGCGCCACGTTCAGCAACGGCGAGTTCGCCGACATCGGCGTGCCCTTCTTCGTGCCGGGCGGCGTGGACGCGGGGCGCCAGCGCGGGCTGCAGCGCCTGACGTCGAGCCGCCTGAACCGGCTCGGCCCGCACAACGACGCCGGCGCCGACGACCCGCGCGCCGTGATCACGCGGCACGTCGTGCTCGAGCACCGCCACTTCGGCGAGTTCCGCGTGCCGGGCCTGCGCATGCTGGCGCGCAGCGCGCCGTACATGCACGGCGGCAGCCTGGCCACCATCGAGGACGTGGTGCGCCACTACTCCGAGCTGAACGAGGAGCGGCTGCACGCCGACGGCGAGCGCATCCTGCGCCCGCTCAAGCTGAGCGCGGCGCAGGCGGCGGACCTGGCGGCGTTCCTGCGCAGCCTGGGCCGCTGAAGTCAGCGCTCTCAGCGCGTTCGCGTGACCTTGCTCAGGTGCGGCGGCGCGTCGGGGTCGCGGCCGCGCTGGCGCGCCAGCGCTTCGGCCATCAGGTACAGCGGCAGCGCGGTGGCGATCGGGTCGAGGTCCTCGTGCAGGCTCGCCGGCAGGGGCAGCGGCAGCGTGGTGTCCGATGCGCCCACCGTGCCCGGCGGCGCCGCCAGCAGCACCGCCGCGCCGCGTTCGCGCAGTTCGCCGGCCAGCGCGAGCAGGCCGGCCTGTGCCGGCCCGCGCGGCGCCAGGACGAGCACCGGGTAGCCCGGCTGCACCAGCGCCATCGGCCCGTGGCGCAGCTCGGCGCCCGAGAAGGCCTCGGCCTGGATGCCGCAGGTCTCCTTGAGCTTGAGGGCGGCCTCGAGCGCCAGCGCGAGGCCCGTGCCGCGCCCCACCACGGCCATGCGGGCGGCGCCGGCGAGCGGCCCGAGCGGCCCGAGCGCGCCCGACCAGTCGCAGCGCGCCGCCGCGTCCAGCGCGCCCGGCAGGCCGGGCAGCGCGGCACGCAGCGGCGCATCGGCGGCATCCTCCCAGCGCGCCACCAGCGCGGCAGCGGCCACGAGCTGCGCGACGAAGCTCTTGGTCGCCGCCACGCTCGTCTCGACACCGGCGCAGAGCGGCACGCACCACTCGGCCGCGGCGGCCAGCGGCGAGGCCGCATCGTTGACGAAGGCCACGCTGCGCGCGCCGGCCCTGCGCAGCTGCGCCAGCGGCTCCACGAGATCGGGGCTGCGGCCCGACTGCGAGAAGGCAAAGGCGACGAGCCCCTTCGTGTGCAGGCGCGCGCCGTGCAGCGTGATCAGCGACGGCGGCAGCGAGGTGACGAGATGCCCGAGCCGGCTCGTCACCAGGTAGGCGAAGTAGTGCGCCGCGTGGTCGGAACTGCCGCGTGCGAGCGTCAGCATGGCCCGCGGCGGGGCCTTGCGCAGCGAGCGCGCGAGCGCGTCGATGGGGGCTGGGTCGGCGAGCAGGCGTGCCGCGGCCTGCGGCGCCTCGAGCGCCTCGCGGCGCATGTGGGTCACGCGTTCAGCCGGCCGGCCCAATGTGCTCCCCGTCGACGCGCTCCCCCTCGACCCAGGTGCCCTCGAGGCGCAGCCCGGCGTCGAGCCGCACGACGTCGGCCCAGGCCCCTTCGACGAGGCGGCCGCGGTCCGGCAGGCCCAGGTGGTCGGCGGCGATCGTCGAGCAGCGCCGCGCCGCGTCGGCCAGCGGCAGTCCGACTTCGAAGACCAGGTTGCGCAGCGCCTGGTCCATCGTCAGCGTGCTGCCCGCCAGCGTGCCGTCGGCCAGGCGCACGCCACCCAGGCACTTGTGCACCACGTGGCGGCCGAGGCGGTACTCGCCGTCGGGCATGCCGGCGGCGGCGGTGCTGTCGGTCACGCAGTACAGCTCGGGGATGGCGCGCAGCGCCGCGCGCAGCGCACCGGGGTGCACGTGCAGCAGGTCGGGGATGACTTCGGCGCGCACGGCATGCGCCAGCGCGGCACCGGCCAGGCCGGGCGCGCGGTGGTGCAGCGCGCTCATCGCGTTGAACAGGTGCGTGAAGCCGCTCGCGCCGGCCGCGAGCGCGGCCACCCCCTGCTCGTAGCTGGCCGCCGAGTGGCCGAGCTGCACCACGAAGCCGGCCGCGCGCAGTGCGACGATCAGCTCGATGTGCCCGGGCAGCTCGGGCGCCAGCGTGACGAGGCGGATCGGCGCGATGCGGTCGAGGGCGCGCACCTGCTCGAGCGTGCCGGCGGCGGTGAAGTCGGGCTGCGCGCCGAGCTTCTCGCGGTTGATGAAGGGGCCCTCGAGGTGCACGCCGAGCACGCGCGCGGCGTGCGCCGGGCGCGTGGCGATGCAGGGCGCCGCGGCGGCCAGCGCCGCCTCGATCTCGGCGAGCGGCGCGGTCATCGTGGTCGCCAGCAGCGCCGTCGTGCCGTGGCGGGCGTGCGTGCGCGCGATCTGCGCCAGCGCGTCGCCGGCGGCCATCGTGTCGTGGCCACCGCCGCCGTGCACGTGCAGGTCGACGAAGCCGGGCAGGATCAGCGGCAGGCCCGCGGCGGCGCGGCGGCGCGCCTCGGGCTCGTCGACCGGCTTGCCTTGGATGCGCCGGATGCGCGTGTCGTGCTCGAGCGTGCCGTGCACGAAGCCGGCCGGCGTGAGCACCAGGCCCTCGAGCATCGGCGTCTCAGTGCCGCGACTCGGGGGGCGGCGCCTCGTCGGGCAGCCCGGCGCTGTCCGGCGGGCTCACGGCCGGCACGCGGAACGACTCGCTGGCCCAGGCGCCGAGGTCCACGCTGCGGCAGCGTTCGCTGCAGAACGGCCGCCACGGGTTGGACGCGGCGTACACGGCGTCGCCGCGGCAGGTGGGGCAGGGCACGAGGCGGGGCTTGCTGCTGCTGCTCATGCGGCACTCATCCGGCACTCATCCGGTAATCACGTGGCACTCAGGCGCACAGCGTGAGCTCGAAGCCCGCGTCGCCGCCGGCCGGGCGCAGGCGGCCTTCGGCATCGGGCCGCATGAAGCGGATCGAGACGAGCAGCCGGTGGCCGCTGATCTCGGGCACCAGGCCGTCGTCGACGCGCACGCGCAGCAGCTGCCAGGCCTTGCCCTGCTGCAGGCTCTGCTGGTAGTGGCCGCCCGGCGCCAGCATGCGCTGCGCGTGGCCGCTCTCGCGCAGCAGGCCGAGCAGCACGTGCAGCGCGTCGGCCAGCGGGGCCAGCGTGGCGGCCCAGCCCGCGAGGTCCTCGCGCCGCCGTTCGGGCGCATGCTGCTGCCAGGCGTAGTAGGCGGGCAGGTCGAACTCGCAGGTGCCGCCGGGGATGTTGATGCGGCTGCGGATGCTCATCAGCCAGTCGTTGCCCGCCAGCGTCTGGCCGGCCTTGCCCTGCAGGCGGTTGAGGGCGTCGAAGGCCTCGTCGATGCGGCCGACCACGCTGGCCAGCGCCTGCGCCGACACGCTCGGGTGCCCGGCCAGCGCCTGGTACTGCGCCTTGTGGCGCTCGAGTTCCTTGAGCAGGTCGCTCTTCAGGTCGGCGCGCGAGGCCACGTCCATGATCTCGAAGATGGTGGCCAGTGCGAAGTGGTGGTCCACCGCCTCGTCGCGCGCGCGCAGCCGCTGCAGGCGCTCGAACAGGTGTTCGAGCCTGAGCATCGTGCGGATGCCCTCGTGGAACGGGTATTCGTAGAGGACCAAGGTGGCGCGGATTGTTCCACAGCGGTCCTGCACGACCGGCGTGCCACTTGGTGCGAAGGACTACGCGGCGAACCACCACGCCGCGAGGGCGCGCACCTCGCCGGCCAGCGCATCGAGCGGCAGGCCGTCGTTGAAGATCACCGCGTCGGCGATGGCGCGGCGCCGCTCGCGCGGCGCCTGCTGCGCGATGACGCGGCGCGCCGACTCCTCGTTCCAGCCGGCGCGTGCGGCCACGCGCTGCACCTGCGTGGCGGGGCTGCAGTCGACGACGAGCACACGCTCGACGCGCGCGCGCCAGTGGCGCGACTCGGCGAGCAGCGGCACGTCGAACACCACCGGCCGCGTGCCGGCCTGCGCCGCCCGGCGCGCCGCCTCGGCGCCGATCAGCGGGTGCAGGATCGATTCGAGCCGCGCCTTGGCCGTGGCGTCACCGAAGGCGAGGGTGCGCATGGCGGCGCGGTCGAGCGCGCCGTCGGCACCGATCAACGAGGCGCCGAAGGCCTCGGCGATGGCCGGCAGGGCCGCGCCGCCGGCCAGCGTGAGCTCGCGCGCGATGGCGTCGGTGTCGACGAGGTGGCAGCCGGCCTGCACGAGCAGCGCGGCGACCGTGCTCTTGCCGCTGCCGATGCCGCCGGTCAGGCCGATCGAACGGACCACGTTCACACGAGGCCGAAGCTTTGCGCCAGCGTGATCCCGAGGTCGCGCAGCGGCGCGGCGAAGAAGATCGCCACCAGCCCGCCGAGCGCGAGGTAGGGGCCGAAGGGGATCGGCTTGTCGCGCCGGTGCCCGCCGAAGGCGATCAGCGCCACGCCGACCACCGCGCCGAGTCCGGCGGCGAGGAACAGCACGCCGGGCAGCACCTGCCAGCCGAGCAGCGCGCCGATGCCGGCCAGCATCTTCATGTCGCCTTCGGCCATCGCGTTGGCCTTGCGGAAGACGACCTGCCAGAACGCGCCCAGCGCCCACAGCACGCCGTAGCCGAGCAGGGCGCCGGTGGCGGCATCGCGCCAGCTCACGCCGCTCCAGCCGGCGCCCGCGGCGACCAGGCCGAGCACGACGAGCGGGATCGTCAGGCTGTCGGGCAGCAGCGTGGTGTCGAGGTCGACGAGCCCCATCACGAGCAGCAGCGCCACCGCGGTGCAGGCCACCACCGTCATCGCCTTGACGCCGAAGGTTACCGCGCAGGCGGCGAACAGCCCCGCCGTGACCAGCTCGACGAGCGGATAACGCGCCGAGATGCGCGCCTTGCAGGCCGAGCAGCGGCCGCGCAGCGCGAGCCACGACAGCACCGGCACGTTCTCGCGCGCCAGGATCACGTGGCCGCAGTGCGGGCAGCGCGAACGCGGGCGCGTCAGCGTGAGCGGCGCCTCGGCGTCCAGCCGCGCGACGACGGCCGCGCTCGCGGCGGCGAGTTCCTGCGGCGGCTCGGCGCGCGCGCCGAACGCGGCGCGCCAGCTGCGCGGGTCGGCGAGCGCGAAGTCGGCGAGGTCCCAGCGCCACCAGTCGCGCATCACCATCGCCGGCAGGCGATGCACCACGACGTTGAGGAAGCTGCCGATCAGCAGCCCGAGCAGGCCGAGCAACCAGGGCGACAGCAGCACTGTCGCCCAGTCGGCCGCCGACATCAGACGACGGAGCCCAGCTTGAAGATCGGCAGGTACATCGAGACCACGATGCCGCCGATCAGCACGCCCAGCACGACGATGATGAAGGGCTCCATCAGGCTGGACAGGCCCTTGACCATCTCGTCGACCTCGTCCTCGTAGAACTCGGCCGCCTTGGACAGCATGTGGTCGAGCGCGCCCGACTCCTCGCCGATGGCCGCCATCTGCAGCACCATGGTCGGGAAGACGCCGGTGGCGGTCATCGAGGTGGTGAGCGCCGAGCCCGTGGACACGTCCTTCTGGATCTGCTCGGTGGCCTCCTGGTAGACCGCGTTGCCCGAGGCGCCGCCGACCGAGTCGAGCGCCTCGACCAGCGGCACGCCGGCGGCGAACATGGTGGCCAGGGTGCGCGTCCAGCGTGCGATGGCCGACTTGTTGAGCAGGTCACCGAAGAGCGGGAGTTTGAGCAGCAGGCGGTCCATCGACTTCTGCATCTTCGGGCTGCGCTTCCAGCTCTCGAAGAAGAAGTAGCCGCCCAGGCCGATGAAGCCGAAGATCGCCCACCACCACCTGACGAAGAACTCCGACATCGCGATCACGAACAGCGTCGGTGCCGGCAGGTCGGCGCCGAAGGAGGTGAAGACCTCCTTGAAGGCCGGGATCACGAAGATCATGATGACCGTGAGCACGACGAAGGCGACCACGATCACCGCGATCGGGTACATCAGCGCCGACTTGATCTTCTGCTTGATGGCGAGCGTCTTCTCCTGGTAGAGCGCCAGGCGGTCGAGCAGCGCCTCCAGGATGCCGCCGGCCTCGCCGGCCTCGACCAAGTTGCAGTACAGCGCGTCGAAGTACATCGGGTGGCGGCGGAAGGCCGCCGACAGGCTGGTGCCGGTCTCGACGTCGTTGCGGATGTCGGTCAGCAGCTTGGTCATGCGCGGGTTGGTGCTGCCGCGCGCCACGATGTCGAAGGACTGCAGCAGCGGCACGCCGGCCTTCATCATCGTCGACAGCTGACGCGTGAAGATCGCGATGTCCTTCTGCTTGATCGAGCGGCCGCCGGTGGTGCGCCGCTTGCGAATCTTGTTGACTAGGATGCCCTGGCGGCGCAGGCTGGCGCTGACCACCGCCTCGCCGCCGGCGCGGATCTCGCCGCGCACGACCTTGCCGTTCTTGTCCTTGCCCTCCCACTCGAAGATGACTTCCTTCGGGGCCTTGAGTGCTGCTGCTGCGGTTGCCATGGTCAGGGTCGGATGGGGTGGGGTCTGGCGGGGCGGGCGGGCGGGCGGCGCTTCACTCGCTTCACTCGCTTCACTCGCTTCACTCGCTTCACTCGTTCGTGACGGTGATGACTTCCTCGAGCGTGGTCATGCCGGTGCGCACCTTCACCAGGCCGGCCTGGCGCAGGTCGCGCACGCCTTCGACCTGGGCCTGCTTGGCGATGTCGAGCGCGGTTCCCTCGCTGAGGATGATGCGTTGGATCGCTTCGGTTATCGGCATCACCTGGTAAAGGCCGACACGCCCCTTGTATCCGTTGTTGCAACTGCTGCAACCGACTGCGCGGTACGGCTTCCAGTTGCCGTCGAGATCCTCGGGCTGGAATCCGGCCTTGAGCAGCGACTCGCGAGGGTAGTCCGCCGGCTTCTTGCAGTTCTCGCACAGCCGGCGCGCCAGACGCTGCGCCGTGATCAACAGCACGCTGGCGGCGATGTTGAACGGCGCCACGCCCATGTTCATCAGGCGCGTCAGCGTGGTCGGCGCGTCGTTGGTGTGCAGCGTGCTCATCACCAGGTGGCCGGTCTGCGCCGCCTTGATCGCGATGTCGGCGGTTTCCAGGTCGCGGATCTCGCCGACCATGATGATGTCCGGGTCCTGGCGCAGGAAGGCCTTGAGCGCCGAGGCGAAGGTGAGGCCCGCCTTGTCGTTGACGTTGACCTGGTTGATGCCGGGCAGGTTGATTTCCGCCGGGTCCTCGACGGTGGCGATGTTGACGCCGGGCTGGTTGAGGATGTTCAGGCAGGTGTACAGCGACACCGTCTTGCCGCTGCCAGTGGGCCCGGTGACGAGGATCATGCCGTAGGGCCTCTGCACCGCGAGCAGCAGGCGATCCTTCTCGATCTTCTCGTAGCCCAGCGCCTCGATGCCGAGCTTGGCGCTGCTCGGGTCGAGGATCCGGATCACCACCTTCTCGCCGAACAGCGTGGGCAGCGTGCTGACGCGGAAGTCGATCGCCTTGGTGCCGAACTTCAGCTTCATGCGGCCATCCTGCGGGACCCGCTTCTCGGCGATGTCCATGCGGCTGATGACCTTGATGCGCGAGGCCAGCTTCTCCTTGATGGCCAGCGGCGGCTGCGTGATCTCGCGCAGCTCGCCGTCGATGCGGAAGCGCACGCGGTAGTGGTACTCGTAGGGCTCGAAGTGCAGGTCGGAGGCGCGTGCGTTGATCGCGTCGATCAGCATCTTCTGCAGGAAGCGCACGACCGGCGCGTCCTCGACCTCGGTGTCCGGCGCCTCGGAGGTGGGGGCGGTGTCCTCCTCGCTGACGTCGAAGTCGAACTCCTCGCTGGCGAGCGACTCGAGCGCCTCGCTGGCGCTGGTGTTCTGCGCCTCGAGCTGGCGCATCAGCTTGTCGAACTCGACGATCACCCACTCGGGCGTGAGCTGGGTGGCGAACTTGATGCGCTCGACCGCTTCCTGGTCGGTCGGGTCGGCGGCGCCGATGAAGAGCCGGTTGCCGCGCTTGCCGAGCACGACGATCTGGTACTGGTTGGCGATCTTCGCGTCGACCAGGTTGCGCGGCAGCTTCTGCTGGTCCACCGCGTTGAGGTCGAGCAGCGGCAGCGCGAGCGACGTGGACAGCGTGTGCGCCAACTCGTCGGACTTGATGGCGCCGGCGTTGACCAGCGCGGCGACGAAGCTGGTCTTGCCTTCGCGGGCGCGCTTGACGAGGTCTTCGGCGGTCTTGGCGTTCAGGCGGCCGGCGTTGACCAGCACGCGGGCCACGCCGGACAAGGCGGCTGCCTGGGATTCGGCGGTGGCGACGGATTCTCCGGCCATGGTTCTCGGGGTGACGGGCGGTGCGTTGACGTCAGGTCACACGCATCATCGCCGATCCTCCGCGGGGTGTAAACGCCGAAAGAGTGCGCACTTACCTGTTGTTCCAGGCTTGCGCCGCAAAGAACTGGTCGGGGTGAGAGGATTCGAACCTCCGGCCTCTACGTCCCGAACGTAGCGCTCTACCAGGCTAAGCTACACCCCGATGGGACCTTGCCGGCCGCTGCACGCGCCCCGAGGCAGGCCTCAGGACGAGCGGTGCACCGACCGAACACACAATTCTAGCAGCGCCTCCCGCGCCCGCGACGCGGGCAGTGCGGCGAGCAGCGCGCGCGCCTTGTCGGCCTCCTGCTCGGCGGCCTTGCGCGTGGCGTCGAGGGCGCCGGTGCGGCGCACCACCGCGAGGATGTCGGGCAGCTTGTCGACCTCGCCGTGCTCGATGGCGTGGCGGATCAGGTCGCGGTCGGCCGGCTCGCCGCGTTCCATGGCCAGCAGCAGCGGCAGCGTGGGCTTGCCTTCGCGCAGGTCGTCGCCGACGTTCTTGCCCAGTTCGTCGGTGTGGCCTTCGTAGTCGAGCAGGTCGTCGACGAGCTGGAACGCGGTGCCGAGCGAACGCCCGTAGTCGGCGCAGGCTTCTTCCGTCTGCGGATCGGCGCCGCCGAGCACGGCCCCCAGGCGTGCGCTGGCCTCGAACAACTTGGCGGTCTTGTAGCGGATGACGCGCAGGTAGTCCTCGACGGCGACGTCGGGGTCGTGCATGTTCATCAGCTGCAGCACCTCGCCTTCGGCGATCACGTTGGTCGCGTCGGCCAGCACCTCGAGCACGCGCATGCGGTTCACCGACACCATCATCTGGAAGGCGCGCGAGTACAGGAAGTCGCCCACCAGCACGCTGGCGGCGTTGCCGAAGATCGCGTTGGCGGTGGCGCGCCCGCGGCGCAGCGACGACTCGTCCACCACGTCGTCGTGCAGCAGCGTGGCGGTGTGGATGAACTCGACGATCGCCGCCAGCTCGTGGCGCTCGGGGCCGTCGAAGCCGAACGCCTCGGAGAACAGCAGCACCAGGCGCGGCCGGATGCGCTTGCCGCCGGCGCCGACGATGTAGCGCGAGATCTGATCGATCAACGCCACCTTGGACGCCAGGCGCTCGCGGATCAGCGCATCGACGCGGCGCAGATCGGCCTCGACGGGGTCCGCGGCGGCGGAGGGAGTGGGGGTGTCCAGCAAGGGGCGGCGGGCTCGCGACGAGCGCAGGCGATTATAGGAATCGACCCCGCGCGGGGCTGCGGCACCGCGCGCGCAGGGGCGCCGTCCCCACCGCCCGGGCGCCGGTGTGACCCCCCGTGCTATGATCGCGGGCTCTGCGCAGCGCCATGGGCGCCCGTGCAGTCCACCCTCCCTTTCCTCCGAGAGGTTCCTCATGTACGCGGTCATAAAAACCGGCGGCAAGCAGTACAAGGTTGCGGCCGGCGAGAAGATCAAGGTAGAACAGATTGCTGCGGACGTGGGCCAGGAGGTGACGATCGACCAGGTGCTCGCCGTCGGCAGCGGCGCCGAGCTGAAGGTCGGTTCGCCCCTGGTCGCGGGTGCCAGCGTCAAGGCCACGGTCTTGGCCCACGGCCGGCACGACAAGGTGCGCATCTTCAAGATGCGCCGCCGCAAGCACTACCAGCGCCACGGCGGGCATCGCCAGAACTACACCGAGCTGCAGATCAGCGCGGTCAACGGCTAAGGAGCGCGAGCCATGGCACAGAAAAAAGGCGGCGGCTCCACCCGCAACGGCCGCGATTCCCAGCCCAAGATGCTGGGCGTCAAGGCCTACGGCGGGGAGAAGGTCAGCGCCGGCGCGATCATCGTGCGCCAGCGCGGCACCCAGTTCCACCCGGGCCGCAACGTCGGCATCGGCAAGGACCACACCCTGTTCGCGCTGGTGGACGGCGCGGTGTCCTTCGACGTGAAGGGCCCGCTGAACCGCCAGACCGTGTCGGTGACGCCGGCCTGAGCCGTCGCTTCGCCTGACCCGCGAAGCCCCGGCCTGCCGGGGCTTCGTCGTTTGGAGCATCGAGCCCTGCCATGAAGTTCGTCGACGAAGCCCTGATCGACGTGGCCGCCGGCCACGGCGGCGCCGGCTGCGTGAGCTTCAGGCGCGAGAAGTTCATCCCCTTCGGCGGCCCCAACGGCGGCGACGGCGGGCGCGGCGGCAGCGTCGTGGCGGTGGCCGACCGCAACATCAACACCCTCATCGACTACCGCTACACGCGCCGCTTCGAGGCCGCCAGCGGCGAGCCCGGGCGCGGCTCGGACCAGTTCGGCGCCGCCGGGCGCGACATCGAACTGCGCATGCCGGTGGGCACCATCGTCAGCGATGCCGACAGCGGCGAGCGGCTGGTCGAGTTGCTCGAGCACGGCCAGCGCGTGGTGCTCGTCAAGGGCGGCGACGGCGGCTTCGGCAACCTGCACTTCAAGAGCAGCACCAACCGCTCGCCGCGCCAGAAGACACCGGGCTGGCCGGGCGAGGCGAGGAAGCTCAGGCTCGAGCTGCGCGTGCTGGCCGACGTGGGCCTGCTCGGCATGCCCAACGCCGGCAAGAGCACGCTGATCGCGGCGATCTCCAACGCGCGCCCGAAGATCGCCGACTACCCCTTCACCACCCTGCACCCGCACCTGGGCGTGGTGCGCGTCGGGCCCGAGCAGAGCTTCGTCGTCGCCGACATCCCGGGCCTCATCGAAGGCGCCAGCGAAGGCGCCGGCCTCGGCCACCAGTTCCTGCGCCACCTGCAGCGCACGCGGCTGCTGTTGCACATCGTCGACGCGGCGCCGTTCGACGAGGGCGTCGACCCGGTGGCGCAGGCGCGCGCCATCGTCGCCGAGCTGAAGAAGTACGACCCGGCGCTGCACGCCAAGCCGCGCTGGCTGGTGTTCAACAAGATCGACATGGTGCCGGCCGAGGAGCGCGAGCGGCGCCTCAAGGACTACGTGCGCCGCCTGCGCTGGAAGGGGCCCTGGTTTGCCGTCTCGGCGCTCGCCCGCGAGGGCCTGGACGAGCTCGTGCGCCGCGTCTACGAGCACGTGGCCGCCGAACAGCGCGACAAGCCGCTGCCCGACGTGCGCTTCGCCGAAGGGCCTGCCGAGTGAGCGTGGTGCAGGCGGCACGCCGCATCGTCGTCAAGGTCGGCTCGAGCCTCGTCACCAACGAGGGCCGCGGCGTCGATGCCGAGGCCATCGGCAACTGGGCCCGCCAGCTCGCCGCGCTTGCGCAGCAGGGCCGCGAACTGGTGATGGTGAGCAGCGGCGCCATCGCCGAGGGCATGAAGCGCCTGGGCTGGACGACGCGGCCGCGCCAGGTGCACGAGCTGCAGGCCGCTGCCGCGGTGGGCCAGATGGGCCTGGCGCAGATGTACGAGACGCGGCTGGCGGCGCACGGCATGCAGAGCGCGCAGGTGCTGCTCACGCACGCCGACCTGGCCGACCGCGAGCGCTACCTCAACGCGCGCTCGACGCTGCTCACGCTGCTCGGGCTGAAGGTGATCCCGGTCATCAACGAGAACGACACCGTCGTCAACGACGAGATCAAGGTCGGCGACAACGACACGCTGGGCGCGCTGGTCGCCAACCTGGTCGACGCCGACGCCTACGTGATCCTCACCGACCAGCGCGGCCTGTACGCGGCCGACCCGCGCAAGGACCCGGCGGCGCGCTTCGTCGACCGCGCGCGCGCCGGCGACCCCACGCTCGAGGCGATGGCCGGCGGCGCCGGCTCGGCGATCGGCCGCGGCGGCATGTTGACCAAGGTGCTCGCCGCCAAGCGCGCCGCCGGCAGCGGCACCAGCACCGTGATCGCCTCGGGCCGCGAACGCGACGTGCTGCTGCGCCTGGCCGCCGGCGAGGCGATCGGCACCGAGCTCGTCGCCGGCACCGCCAAGCAGGCGGCGCGCAAGCAGTGGATGCTCGACCACCTGCAGCTGCGTGGCCATGTCGTCGTCGACGACGGCGCCGCGGCCAAGCTGCGCGACGAGGGCAAGAGCCTGCTGCCGATCGGCATCACCGAGGTGCAGGGCGAGTTCGTGCGCGGCGACGTGATCGCGGTGCGCAACGCGGCCGGCGCCGAGCTCGCGCGTGGCCTGGCCAACTACTCGGCGGCCGAGGCGCGCCTCATCGCGCGCAAGCCCTCGTCGCAGATCGAGGCGCTGCTCGGCTACGCCAACGAGCCCGAGATGATCCACCGGACCAAC
>Ga0073934_10002552_pt1 | contig 37279 bp, 29 predicted proteins | sample LarsenN4metaG_FD_76834 | JGI IMG/M metagenome (GOLD analysis project Ga0073934, IMG submission 76834) | Hot spring sediment bacterial and archeal communities from British Columbia, Canada, to study Microbial Dark Matter (Phase II) - Larsen... ... | reverse complement strand
TTCGAGACGTTAGTCCCGTCCTGGCTGTGCGACCTCCGCAGGAAATGTCCAAACTCCAGGGCGCGGTCTATGACCGCGCATCGACAATTGGTCCTTGACGCATTGTCGATAGTCTGAGTACGATTGTCGATGTTCTAGGGTTATCGTCAACACCGGAAATTCAAATGCCGAAGCCGTCCGACTTGCTCCAAGGAACTCTCGATCTGCTCATCCTGAAAACGCTCTCGCGCGGACCGCTGCACGGCTGGGCCGTCGCCAAACGCATTCAGCAGCTTTCCGACGACGTGCTTTCCGTGCAGCAAGGATCGCTCTATCCCGCGCTGCACCGGCTGGAACAACAAGGCTGGATCACGGCCGAGTGGAAAGACACGGAATTCGGCCGCAGCGCCAAGGTCTATTCGCTGACTCGCGAAGGCCGCCGGCAGCTCGCCCGGGAGCTCGATAACTGGGCGCGGCTTTCATCCGCCGTTCAACTTTTACTCCAGCGCGCATGAGACGCCGTATCCGAATCCTGGCCCAGCGTCTTCGCTCTATTTTCCGCAAAGACCAGATGGACGCGGAGCTCCACGAAGAGCTTGCCTTTCATTTCGCGCGTCTCGTCGAAGAAAGCATCGAATCGGGCGTGGGGCCGGCGGAAGCGCGCCGAAGGGCTCGAAGGTTGATGGGCAATACCGCGGCGTTCGCTGAAGAATGCCGGGATCAACGGCGCGTTGGCTGGCTGCACGACTTCTATCACGACCTGCGATACGGCGCGCGCATGCTGCGGAAGACCCCGGGCCTCACTGCAGTAGCGGTCGCATCGCTCGCGTTGGGCGTCGGCGCGAATACTGCAATCCTGGGCGCGGTGGATCATGTCCTGTTCGGTCAAATTGCTTTGCCCGATGCGGACCGGCTCGTCGTCATTCGCACGTATCCGCTCGACAATCCGCAGCAGAACAACAATGCATCCGTCCCCGACTATCTCGCGTGGGAAAAACAGAATCGAAGTTTCGAAGCCTTGGGAGCGTCCCTCAATAACCAGCAGGACTTCGGCGCAGACGAGAGCGGCGCATCGGCGGAGCGCCTTGCCGGACAGCACGTGACGCCGAGCCTGTTCAAGGTCCTGGGCGTCGAACCGATCCTGGGCCGCGTGTTCGCGCCCGATGAAGGCGGCGTCGACAATCCCGTGCGAGTTATCGTTCTGAGTTACAGGGTATGGCAGCGGCGCTTCGGAGGAGACCCCGGCATTCTTCAAAGGAAAGTTCGATTCGGCGGAGAGAATTGGAGCGTGATCGGGGTAATGCCGCCAGGCTTCCACTATCCGCATGAAACGTCCGACTACTGGCTTCCGCTGACTTTCAATCGGCCGCAACTGCAAGGCTCGGCCCGCTACTTCATGGTGACGGGCCGCCTGAAGAACGACGTAACGATCGGCCAGGCCCAGCTCGAAATGGAAGCGATCGCGTCGCGCCTGGCTCAAGATTTTCCCAGCTGGCATGGCGGATGGGGCGTGCGCGTGCAAAGCTTGAGGGACGCCTGGTTTGGCTGGACGAGGCAGCCGCTCGCCGTGCTCGAAGGCGCCGTCATTCTGGTAATGCTGATTGCGTGCGCCAATGTCGCGACGCTCCTCCTGGCTCGTAACTCGGCCCGGCGCGCGGAATTTGCAATGCGCGCGGCGCTTGGCGCAACGCGCGGCCGAACCGTCCGGCAGTTGCTTGCGGAAAGCATGCTCCTATCCGCGCTGGGCGGTGCGGCGGGGCTGATCCTCGCTCAATTCGGTCTGAATGCGCTGGAAGCCATGACCGCTCCGCCGGGCGCGGCGCGCATCGGCGATCTCAGCCTGAACTACCGCGTCGTTGGACTCACGGCGGCGTGCTCCATTCTCACCGGCCTCATGTTCGGCATTGCTCCGGCAATAGCAGGAATGAGATCCCGAAACCTGGCAAAAAATGCGTCGGCGCGAGGCTGCCGGCAGCGCGTGCGCGGAGTACTTGTTGCGGCGCAGATCGGACTGGCGCTGATGCTGCTGGTCGGGTCCGGGCTTCTGATCCACAGCTTCGTTCGTCTGGTGGGAACCGAACGGAATTTCGATCCGGATGGGATTCTTTCGTTCGACTTTCGCATTCCCATACAGCAGTACTTGAACGGCGTGGGGTCCTATCGAGGCTTTCCGGCGTCGGACGTGAGTCCGCCGACTCTCGTTTTGCAGCGCATCTACGAAAGGCTCCGTTTGCTGCCGGGCGCCGAGTCGGTGGCGGGAGCGTCGTTCCCGCCAGTCGACAGTCTGGTTGTGCCTTCGATGCGCATCAAACTCGAGGGCAGGAACCCCGACGAGGCGAGCGCGGCGTACTTTCTCGTAACGCCGGACCTTTTTCGGACAATGAAAACGCCTCTGGTGAAGGGCCGCGACATCGGCAGCGGCGACACAGCGGCGACGCCGTGGGTGGCAGTCGTCAACGAAACGGCGGCGCGCCGGTTTTGGCCGGGAGAGGATCCCATCGGCAAGCGCCTGACGCTGGATGCGCTTTCCGGCGAAAGGTCGAGAGAAGTGGTCGGCGTGGCCCGCGACGTTCCGCTCGCGTACGCGCACGCCCAATCGGATCCCGTCGTCTACGTTTCCTATCTTCAGCAGCCGGCCCGCTACTATGGTCATCTGGCCAACATGTTCGGCCAGATGACGTTTCTTGTCCGGGCGAAGGGAGATCCGCTGAAGTTCGCGGCGTCGGCGGGGCACGCGGTCGCCGAAATCGAACCGGATCGGCCGATCGCCAACGTTCACGTGATGAACCGGTATGGCGGCGACTTCGTCCGCGATCGGGGACGCCGGGCGATTGTCGTTGGCGTATTCGCTCTCACTGCGACGTTGCTGGCCGCAATCGGAGTCTATGGCGTGATGGCCTATTCCGTCGCGCAGCGCGCAAACGAAATCGGAGTACGTCTTGCGCTCGGCGCCGGCGCCCGGTGCATCGCGTATTTGATCGGACGGCAGGCGCTGCTGCTGATTGCTGCCGGCGTCGTTTTGGGGCTTGCCGGCGCCGCAGCCCTGATGCGGTTGATCGCCTCACAATTGTGGGGAGTGACCCCGACGGATCCCACGACATTCGCCGCAGTGACTGCGCTCCTGACCGTCGTCGCGTTGTGCGCCTGCATCATCCCGCTGCGCCGCGCTCTTCGCGTCGATCCCGCCGCGACGCTGCGGAGCCAATAGGGCGGCGACATCCGGTAACATAGCGGGTGCGAGGCGCCAATGAAACCAGCGATGAAAGTATTCGTATGTTTGATTCTGGCGGTGGGCGTGATCCGCTTTGCCTTAACCATCGCCGGCCTGTCTGATGACGTCGTGAAGTACGCCAGCATGACCGTCGTCATCCTGGCGGGGGCGGTCTACTTCGCCGTTGCCGGCCGGACGCATAAAGAGCGGCTCAAAGATGCATACCTGCTGATCCTGCCGTATATGGCCATCGAAGTGGCGGCCCTCGGCTTTACGTGGGCAACGGGAGTTCAAACGATCTTTCATGTTTCCGAGTATTCATTTGGAATGAGCATCGGGTATCACACATTGGGGCATCTGGTGGGCGGACTTACCTGGGAGCCGCTCGGGTTGTTTGTGGTGATGGAGGCCGTGTGGGCCGTCTACACCGGCGGCGGGGCTTTGGTTCGCGCCGTCCGCTGAGATCTCACTAGCGCAGCACTGGTGACGTGAGCAAATCGAACGTGAGCCCGTTTTGATAGCAAGGCCTTTTCTCCCCCTTCGAGGGGGAGAGCCGCCGAAGGCGGCAGGCGGTCAATAGAGACGTCCGCGCCATCAAGCCTATGGCAACGTTGCGCCGCCGACTACTCGTTCAACAACTTTCGCCACGAAAACCACGGCGCGTCTCCCGCTTCCTGGACGAAACGGCTCAGGGCGCGTTCGAACGGCGAGTTCTTGATATTGAAGCCTTGATGGTGGGGAATGTCCGACCACGCAAACGGGATGATGAGGTGTGGACGGAACGCGTAGAGTTCATGCAGTTCCTCGAGATAGTAGGCGTCGTCCGAACTCGGCCGCCCGCCGGCGCGCGGCATCGATGGGTTGTATTCGAGCACGCCCCAGTGATCGCCGGCAGTAAAGAGCTTCGAAAACAGCGGAGGATCTGCAGTCTCAGAGTGACCGTAGCCGTTGAAGACATTGAAAGCCGTGACTCCGGGAGAACCCGAAGGGTGAATGAACGCCGTCTCGACAGGACTGGCGGAGGTCTGCAACCGCAAATTGTCGGGCTTGCCAAAGAGGTAGTCGGCGGGAATCTGGTGGGAATAGTACCGCGCCGGAGGAATTGTATATCCCGTTGCGGGATCCGGCGACGTCGTTATCCAGTATGCAAAATCGCGGACCCAGTTTGCGACCGCCTGCCTGCGAAAACGCAGCCAGGCTTCCCACAGCGGATCGTCCGGCGCCGCGCGCCGCGGTGCGTCGAAGCCCCCGTCGATGAAGAAGGCGCCGGATTCCGGAAGCTTTTCTTTCATCTTGAAGTACTCTGCAAACGGAATCGGGCCGCTCGCGTCGTAGTATCGAAGCCGCCAGGTGCGAAAGTCGCGGCGGTAGTCCCGATTGAATACGCGTCCGTCGCCATTCTCGTCGGTCGCCGGACTCAGGTCGCCTTCGTAGCCGGCGCGAAGCCAGTCGCGAAATTCTGCGACCATGAAGGGACTATAGTCTGCGTAAATCACCTCCTGCCTGTCGGCGTACTGCTCGGCCGCCCCCAGAAAGTTGCGTTCGTACGTCAGCTCCGTTTCACCATCGCCGCCGACGGTCACGAGCGTTTCAGGTGATGCCGCCATCTTGCCCGCCAGACCCCGCCCAAGAATGCGTATGGCTTCTTCAACTCTCGCATGCAGAGGGAAGGCGTAGCGCGACGGCGTGATCCACGCCGTGCGCGGCGGCGCCGACGGATCTTTGAGATCGGCTTCCGGAGCGATCCAGCCGTCGGCGAACCACTGTGCATTGCGGACATCCTGACGGATCGCGCTTTCGCGGAGGGCATTCCAACCGTGAAAGAAACCGGAGACGATCGAGATGTGGGTGACCAGACCGTTGGCTTTGGCCCGCTCCACCACCGTGTCCACTTGCGCCAACACCGGTCTCATAAAGCCGTCGGGCAGCGGTCGATTCAAATCCACGGCCGGAAGATCGAGATGGATGAAGGCGGAAAACCCCAGCAGCACGTGCTTCGCGGCGCCGAGCCGTCGTTTCAGCTCGGCCGCCTCTTCGCGGAATTTCTCTTCGGAATCCGCCAGGTAGTTGACATACATGGGCGCAAGTATCAGGGAGTTGTCGAATGACGGCGCGTGCGAGTCATAGGCGAAGCGGTGCGCTTTCTGGATGAATGGCGCCTTGAAATGAAGACCCGGCCCGACGACGCCGTTCTTCACCGGCAGCCCGAGTTGTGTGATGGCCGCCCGCTGTCCGGTCTTGACAAAGAAAACGCTGTCGGCGAGTGCGGCGGCCGCGAAGAGGGCGCACGCGGCCAATGCGGTCCAGCGTAACAATGTTTTCATCGAGGTTTGATGCAGCAGTCGCAACTTCGCTGCCGGCCTTTGGGCGGGCATTCTGACCCCCTGCCGCCTTCGGCGGCTCTCCCCCTCAAAGGGGGAGTAAACGCTTCTCAAGCAAGACCTTTTCTCCCCCTTCGAGGGGGAGAGCCGCCGAAGGCGGCAGGGGGTCAAACTCCGCTAAATCGGCATTCGTTCACACTTTCATAGACCGCGCAACCGCTTGTACAATCGCGCATCACGCCACAACGATATTCAGAATCTTTCCTTTGACGTAGATCCGTTTGCGGATTGGTTTGCCGTCGAGATGACGCGCGATGTGGGGATCGTTCCGGGCCGCGTCGAGCACGGCGTCTTCAGCGGCGTCTGCGTGGACGTGCACCGTGCCCCGCATCTTTCCGTTCACTTGAACGGCGATCTCCACCGTGTCAAATGTCGTGTACGCCGGATCCCATTTCGGCCACTGCGCATGAAAGACGCTCGGCTTGCGTCCGGTCCGCTGCCACAGTTCCTCGGCGAAATGCGGAGCGAAGGGAGCGATCGCGATCAGGAACGCCTCGACGGTTTCCCGGTCCGGCGCCTTGCCGAGCAGCATCATTTCATTGATGAACTCCATGAACGCGCTCACCAGCGTATTCATCCGGAAGGACTCCAGGCGCTCCGTTACGTTCTTCACGAGCAGGTGGCGCTGCACAAGGACTTCGCGGTCCGGCGACTGCGCCCAACGGCCGTTGTGCATCATCACCCAGTGCCAGGCGCGTTTCAGGAAGCGGTGAACGCCTTCGATGCCGTTGTCGTTCCACTCGGCGTCGAGTTCCGGCGGGCCCACAAACAGCTCGTACATGCGCAGCGAGTCGCAGCCGTAATCGCGCACAAGATCGTCGGGGTTGACAACGTTGCCCTTGGACTTCGACATCTTTTCGGCCTTGCCGCTCTTGCCGACGTACGTGATCATTCCCTGATTGAACAGTCGCGTGAAGGGCTCTTCAAATCCGACGACGCCGATGTCGCACAGAAACATCGTGTAGAACCGCGCGTACAGCAGATGCAGGATCGCATGCTCCACTCCGCCGACATAAAGGTCGACCGGCAGCCACGTTTTCCCTTGCTCGGTAATCAGCGCATCCGATGCGTGCGGGGAGGCGTAGCGCAGGAAATACCAGGAGGAGCCCGCCCACTGCGGCATGGTATCGGTTTCGCGCTTTGCAGGAGCGCCGCACTTCGGGCACGGAATGTTGACCCAGTCCTGAATCGCGGCCAGCGGCGACTCGCCCGTTCCTGTGGGCTGATATCTTTCAACGTCCGGCAGCCGGACAGGCAGATCCTTCTCGTCGACGCCAACCATGCCGCACGACGCGCAATGGACGATCGGAATCGGCTCGCCCCAATAGCGTTGACGTGAGAACACCCAATCCCGCAATTTGTAGTTCACCGTACCGCGTCCCAAGCCTTGCGATTCCAGCCATTCGACGATCTTCTTGCGCCCTTCCTGCGACGGCAGGCCCGTGAATGCGCCTGACTGCATCATCACGCCGTCCCCGGTAAAGGCTTCCTGCGCGACGCCCTGGCGCGACGAGATCACTTCGCGGATTTCGAGCCCGAACGTTTTCGCAAACTCGTAGTCGCGCTCGTCGTGCGCCGGGACGGCCATAATGGCGCCGGAGCCGTATCCCATCAGGACGTAATCGGAGATCCAGATCGGAATGCGTTCCTGATTGACCGGATTGACGGCGTATGCGCCGATGAAGACGCCCGTTTTCTCCGTCTTTGAAGCGCGATCAACATCCGACTCGCTCTTCGCCCTTGCGATATACGCCTCCACCTCGGCGCGCCGTTCCGCAACCGTGAGCGCGTCCACCAATGGATGCTCCGGCGCCATCACCATGAAGGTAGCGCCGAAGAGCGTGTCGGGCCGGGTCGTAAAGATCCGCAGCTCGCGCCCGGCCCCGTCCGGTCCCATCGCGGTGAACGCGACCTCGGCGCCTTCGGATCTTCCGATCCAGTTGGTCTGCATGGTCTTGACCTTTTCAGGCCAATCCAGATGCTGAAGCCCTCCGAGCAGCCGGTCCGCATACCGCGTGATCCGCAACATCCACTGGTTCATCTCCTTCTTCGTCACTTCCGCGCCGCAGCGCTCGCAGCGGCCATTGACGACGTCTTCATTGGAGATGCCGGTCTTGCAGCTCGGGCACCAGTTGATGGGCATGAACGCCTTGTAGGCGAGACCATGCTTGAACATCTGCAGGAAGATCCACTGCGTCCACTTGTAGTACTCGGGATCGGTAGTATTGATCTCGCGAGACCAGTCGTACATGGCCCCGATTTCCTGCAGTTGCCGTTTGAAATTCGCGATGTTGCGCTCCGTGCCGACGCGCGGATGAATGCCCTTCTGGATGGCGTCGTTTTCCGCGGGGGACCCAAAAGCGTCCCACCCCATCGGATGAAGTACGTTAAAACCCTGCAGCAGCTTGTATCGCGACCAGCAGTCGGGAAGCACATAGCTCCGCCAGTGGCCAACATGCAGACCCGAGCCGGACGGATACGGAAACATGTCGAGGCAGTAGTACTTCGGACGCGGATCGTCGTCGCGGGCTTCATAGATGCGATAGGAGGCCCAGTAATCGCGCCACTTCTGTTCGATCTGCGCGGGGTTATAGGCTTCTTCAGCGCGCGTCATGATTTCGATTATAGCTGAGGACCCCCTGCCGCCTTTGAAGGGAGGGGGAAAACATGCGTGAGAAAGTCAAGAGAACGGGGAATTGGAAATTGGACGAATCCTGCATTTCAAATCCGAAATCCGAAATTTCTGATTGGACTGGCGCCGAAACAGTCCAATCTGCAATTTCCGATTTCGGATTTGAAATGCAGGATTCGTCCAATTTCCAATTCCCCGTTCCCTTACTTAACGGATTCTCCGGGTAGGTTAATGCCCAGCGGCACGGGATCCTTCCCCGCAATCCCCGCCCGCAGCTCATTCAACCGATCGGGGGCGCCTGTGAACAGATCCTCGGGAAACCGGCGGTAGACGAGCATCCCGGCGTAGATGTCTGCGGCGTCGTCGCGGTTCAACGCGAGACCGGCCAGATACTGCATGCGGAGATTCCCATCGCGATTCACTTCGGCGTCTCTCAACCACCCCGCCAGATCGGATCTCCGGCCTGCATAGGTCGCAAGCAGATCCACTGCCGAGTTCATGCCGATTTCTGCGAGCGATTGCGCGACGCGGGCGTATTCCGGACTCCGCAGGCGCTCGTCGAGTTCGCTGATATCGATGCGCAATGGCTCGGCCGCGCCGAGCAGCACGATGTCGTGACCGCGGCCCTCGTAGGTGTTGCCCCAGATGACCCCATTCGGAAAAGCTTCGAAGAACGCGGCGACGCCGCTCTTGACGGCCTCGAGATTCGTCTCGAAGAGCTGCATGTACATGGTTACGACTCCGCCGGGATGGAGCCGCTGCTTGACGGTTTCGAAGAATTCCTCTGTGTAAAGATTCGCTGCGCCTTTCACCCACGGATCGAGCGGATCCGCGGTAATTGCATCGAAAGTCTCTCTGGCCGTCAGAAGATAGTGGCGGCCGTCGTCGATACGCACGCGGACTTTCGGGCTCCGCAGCACATCGAAATTGTATGCACTGAAGAAGGCCTGGGCCGCCTGTGGAACTAGCGGCTCAATTTCGACGACGGTCACCTGTTGCACTCTCGGGTCGATCGCAACAGCGCCGGCCGTCACTCCTGCGCCGCAGCCGATGACGAGGACGGAGCTTGGGCTGCGTGAAATCAGCGAAGTCAGGTGACCGAGCATGCGCTGGAGGCGCATGTCGCGTGGGACATTCGAAGCCTGAATCTTGCCGGCAACGTGATACGTGAGCACTTCATTCGGAAAACTCGTGACAGCAACCGTGGAGTGCATGCCTTCCGCTGCATACACGACCTCGCCCTTGTCCGCCCACGTTGCGGCATATCGGCCGTGCGCCATCAGCGGCTTTGCGATGGGCGGCACAATGTAAATGAGAAAGACGCCGCCGGACAGCACGGCCGCAAGTCGCAGGCTGCGGGCGGCCCAACCGGCCCGGGAGGTCAGGAGCATCAGAGCCGCCGTCAATGACATCGCAATGAGCAATTGCTCCGACCGCTGCGATCCGATGCGCGGAACAAGAAACAGGCTTGCGCCGAGCGCTCCCACAATCGCGCCCAATGTGTTTGCCGCGTAGACGCCTGCGGCCGGCTTCGCCGGATCCCGGCTTGTCCGGACCGACGCGAGCGCCAGCGGGAAGCTTGCGCCCCATACGAGCGTCGGCGGCGCCAACGCCCAAAGCGCGCGATCCAGATCGAGCTGCAGCGTGAACCAGAAGTTGGAGGAAATCGACGGGTCGACCGGCCAGTAGGGGAGCGACGCCGCCAGATGATACGCCGTCCAGGCAATGGCGGCCGCAGCCAACGCTTGAGCGACGGCCAGTGCGGCGCGTGGCTGCGCGACAGTTCGGGCCAGGACCGAGCCCACGGCGCTCCCGATTCCAAGGCCGGCGAGGAAGACGGACAAAATGACCGCAAATGTGTAGACCGAACCGCCCAGGAGCAGTCCCAACAACCGGGTCCAGATCGTTTCTGCCGCCACGGCGCAAAATCCCGACAACGCAATCACTGCATAAACGTCCGCGTCTTTGCGCGCTGCGGGCTCATCTTTTTCTGTCGGGATAAGGGCGCTTGCGCGACCGTCCGAACGGGCCGGAGTCATCCATGAAAGTGCAAGCGCTGCGCCGCCGACAATTGCGTTGGCCGCAGCGGCGGCGCAAATCGCAGTTGCCGCGTCGTAAACCCGCAGCAGGTAGAAGCCCGCGAGCAGGCAGCCAAGCACTGCGCCGGCAATATTCGAAGCGTAAAAGAAGCCGACCCAGGAGGGCTGCGCGGCGCCGTCCTCCGGCGCGGCGCGTGCGAGCGCAGGAAGCGTTGCGCCCATCAACATGGTTGGAGGCAGAAGGCACAGAACGGCTGCCGCGCCGCGAAGCAGAATTCCTGTCAAGCCGTATCCGCTCCAGGCCGTGTAGACGCTGCCGATGATCGGCATGAGGAGTAGAGTCAGGACTCCCAGCACTCCGATGCCGAATTCTATTGATGCATAGGTTTTCAAAGGATGGCGGCGGGCGGAGACTGCATGCGGGAAGATCATGCTGCCCAGACACGCGCCGCCCATGAACACGGCAAGGAGCAATCCGACGGAGACGGCCGACGAACCGATGACCAGCTCCAGCATCTGGAACCAGGCGATTTCGTAGACAAGCGCGCCGGCGCCGCTGCAGAAGGCCAGAAAGGCCAGGACGTGGCGTGAGGCGAAACGCATCATCCGGTCGTGGATTTCGGACTTCGGATTGCGGATTTCGGATTCGGAGGCATGCGTGAGGGCAAGCTCGTTCCGCAATCGGCAATCCGAAATCCGAAATCCCCTCGCTCTATTTCTTTCCGGCCTGTTCTTCCCGCCGCGCGCCGACGAGGATTCCCGTCAGACCGTAATTGCCTTCATGGCACGCCGAATCGAAGATCATGTGGCGCCGGTCATCGGTCTTGCCCATCTCGATGAGCACTGTCCATGGCCGCGTCCAGGTCAGCGGGTCGTCGAAGGTGATTTCGCGGCGAAGATTGCTGGCATCGACGCGCCTGAAGCGTTCAATCATCCGGAAGGTCTGCGGATTCGAGCCCCGGAAGCCCGACGCGAAGTTCGTCGTTTCGACCACAAGCGTGTCGCCTTCCCAGCGGCCGATCGAATCTCCGAGGTAAGGCCGGACATTCGCAGGGAGGTGGGGGCGGCCGTCCAGGTAGATGACGCGATTGCCTCCTCCGGCGTGATCGTCTTCCATGTAGATGCCGACCGTTTTGGGGGACTGCACGATTTGCATCACCGTCCCTTGGGCGAATGCGGTATTCAAAGGAAGAAACGGCATCTGAACTCCCAGGCACCTCGGCGATTGTGCGGTGGTCTCCGGATTGTCGTTGACGCCGGCGCCGGGTGGAAGGCCGCGGCCTCCGCGGCCGCCCCGGCCCTGGCGCTGCTGGGCCTCCGGAGTTAACGGAGGAATTCTGCCGTCACGGGGATCGATGATCATCGAAGTTCGTTTGCTGGTCTTCAGAATCGAATTGAAAACCGCATTGTAGGCGCCCGAAACGTCTTGAGCGCTGTTGGCTGATCTGGAGTTACGGCCTGGATCGGTCGCCTTCCGGCGATCCAACTCTGCGACTTCCTCGTCCGTTAGAAACTCACGTCCCGCGTTGGCGGCGGAGCGTTCGAGCGGCACAGCCTCCATGACGAACCATGTGCCTTGCAGGTCCGGCTGGCCCCAGGGCATGCGCGGGGCCGGCGCAGGCTTAGCGGGAGGTTTCTGCCCGGCGGCGACTACGCCGGCCAACACGATGAACGGCGCTGCGAGCACGGCGACCCTGACCGGGCCCTTCAGTCCCTTCTGGACCCCCTGCGGTCGCTGCCGCCGAAGGCGGCAGGGGGTCAAGAAAGCCACGAAGCGCCGCGTGAGGGCTGCGAAAAATCTGGATCCCATGGCCTACTTCTCCGTATCCACGCCCGGCCGCTGCACTTCATAGGGCGCGCCCGTGCCGGTTGATCCGAGAAAGAGCTTCGTGCCGTCCGGGAGCGTGAGATCGCGGCCGTTGGCCCGAAGCGATCCATCCTTCGACTGGTAGCCTTCGACAACAATTTTCGTCCCGATCTTCAGCGTGTCCTTCGTGATGCCGCGCCGGAGCAGGATGTTCGGACTGCCGGCTTCTATCGCCCAGTTTTCAACGCGTCCATCGGGATGTTTCACATCCACCCAAATCCAGCTATGCGGATTGATCAACTGGACTCTCGTGACTGTGGCGTCCGTAAACTTGACCGGCTTCTCGGCGTCGAATTCCGCAGCGAAGGCGTGATGCGCCCACGCCGCATGCGATGACAAGAGAGCGGCGCCGGCCAGGACGGCGGCTGCAATGATTGGCTTGGCTCGCATGATCTCCTTGCTCCTTTCACTTAGCCGGCGGATTCCCCGAGATATAGCGCTCGTGAACGGCCTCGCCGGGCGGAATCGTACGCGTGACGTCGACAATCATGGTTTTGCCGACCCAGCGCTTGACGAGCTGTTCTTTGCGAAGATGTCCGTACATGGTTTCCTCGACCATCTCGACGCAGCGGAAATCCATCAACTGCGCGTTGGGCTCCAGCCTGCGGTACAGCGGCATGCTGATCTTCCACGGGCGAGTGAAGACCTGGGGATCCTCGATGGTGGCTTCGTATCGAATGACGTCGCGGCCCATGGGCGTGTATCGTTCGACGACGTGCAGCGCGTCGCTGTGAAAATTGCCGGACCTGTCGAACCAGGTTGCGTCTGTGAAACTCGTTACATCGACCACGAGCGTGTCGCCCTCCCAGCGTCCGACGGAATAGCCCATGAACGCTACGTTCGGAAACGGATCCATCTTGTCGAGATGGATCGTTCGCTGGGCGTTCGCAAACTCAAACACCATCATGATCTTTGTCGCGCTCTGGATGATCTGAAACGGGTGCGGCATGTACATGGCGCGCGGCACGCCCGGCTGAAAGCATTTGATTTCGGGGTCGCGGTCCAGCCAGTGTTCCAGATTCTCCTTCTTTCTAGCCGCGGCCCACGGCAGGTAAGGAATCTCCTCGCCCTCCACGACGCCCCGTCCTGCGGGAACCCAGCCCAACGCGCCCAGTCCGACAACGGGCGCCGCGAGAACGACGGAATTCGGGAACAATCCCGGTTGCGCAACCATCGGTCGCGCTTCGTGCGTCTGAAGATCCCAGTATGCCGTGTTGTTGGCTTGCCAGATTCCGTTGAAGTCCGGCTTCCCGCCCAGGCGGGGCAGCCCGCCCTGCGCCTCGACGCTCGACGGCGCGGCGCCCTGCATCATGAGGAATGCAATAAAGCCGGAAATCAACAGCGCAATTGCTGCAACGACGGTCCAGTCTGTGCGCCAGCCTCGCATTTGCGAGTTTTCCCTCCCCGGACGCGATCATCCGTCATGACTGAAATTTGGCGACGATTATAAAGCCGCGATGACGTAGATCCAAGCAGCGGCAACAGCGAGCAGTGGCTCAGCTTGAACGTCGTGCGTCAAGCACGTCGTCAAATGTCATATGGCATGTTGTCGAATGTCAAATGTAGTTTACCCACTGACCTACTGACCAAATCGCGCTCCGTTGGATCTGTGGAATCCTGAACCAAGACCCGCGCGAGTTTGACAAGTCTCACTAGCTATAGCTACTGGCAGACCCGATGCTATTCCAGATACTCCGCCTCGAGTTTCTGTTTGACCATTTCCATATTCTTCTCGGCGCCGGAGCGGACATGTCCTCCAATCATCGAGCGCTTAAGACCGGCGAATAATCCGCGGAGAGCGTCCGTGCGGGATCGATTCGTGTATATCAAGTATGAGCGCGACAGGTTCGGCTGCTGACTCCGAATGAATGCGGTCAATCCCAACGAGCCCTCGAGGTAGTGCGTGGCGTAGATTCCTTTCGAGGCGACGATCACGTCCGATGTTTTGCCTGGGGAACGTCCGTAGATAGTGACATGGGTCAGAGTGATGACGGGCTTGAGACCGAAGTCCTCCTTTGACCAGTAGACGAAATCTTCGACGTGCGCGGAACTCTTGGGGCGCGCCATGGGAAACTCTTCGAGATAGCGTTGGAGCTCCGGCATATATCCATACATGTATGACGCCGACTTCAGAAGCGCTCGCACTTCGTCTTCGATCTCGAGCGCGTACGATTTGTCCTCGTATTTTCCGAGCGCAGCATTACCGCCTTTCAAGTAGGCCTGAACATGCTCCAGAAGCATCACACGCAGGAGCCGGTTGACTTGGTCACGATAATTCGGCGCCGACCAATCCACTTCCTTGCGGAGCCTGTCGATTGACGCCGCGGACATCTTGAGCTCGCAGCTCTTAAGCCGGCACTTTTTGAGGGAGTCGATGTCGGCCTCGTCCAATGTCAGGTCCGCAAGGTCCTCCAGCCGTGGAGGACTACTGAACTTCGCGATCTGCAGCACATTGGCGCTTTTCTTGAACTTCGCAATGTCGCGCACCCTCTCGATAAAGAAATCACTGGAAACATCGAGCCGCGTGATGGCGAACGCAGCGACTTCACGCTTTTCCGCCGTCTTTGGAAGCTTGACGACGATTCGGCCTTTTTCCAGATTTGCGAGATCCGATGAAGAAAACTGGAGTTGCTCGCGCAGGAACTTGTATGGTTCGACCTGGGGCGTTTCCCCAGCCCTTGCCGCTGCGGACGTGATAAGGAGTCCTGCGATCAGCCCGCGTCTCACGGACATGTTCAACTTAGCCTCCTAAATACCTCCTAAATACATGGAGGGGCCGCCGCCTTGTGGCGACGCCGCACCATTCTGTCCGGACAGCTCGGAGATCATGGCTTCCGTGGTAAGCATCAGGGCTGCTATCGAAGCAGCGTTCTGCAGGGCGGACCGCTTCACTTTGACGGGATCGATAATGCCGGCCGCGATCATGTCGCCATCTCTTCCGACTGCATTCCTTCGACGATGTCGAGCATTGCGCTTTGACCGAGAGCCCTGGTTTGCGAGCTCCTCCAGCACGACACCGATATCGAGACTGTTCGGCATTCCCGCATTCTGACAACTGCCTTCGACTGCGGCTGTTCACAATTGACCATCCCTGCCGAAAGTTCTCCGTAAAGCAGGATTGGTCTGTCCACATGGCGCCGGCGGCAAGCAGTACGCCCAGGTCTGCGTTCCGTGAGGGCTGGGCTTGTGCACCTGCAGGGCCGGATGGATCCTCCTTCAGGTGAACCTTTGCATGATTCGCCTTCGAACCAATGCCGCGCGTCGATTCAAACGCGTCGACAATGCTTCCGCAATGATTTGTCAGCAGGTTAGTTAGCCAGGTACATTGGACATCGGACAACAGCCAACTGACATTTCACAACGTGGTCCTGAGCCAGGTGTGTCATTGCCGCCCCAATGACCTATAGGGGCTCGATGCGAAGGACCGCACCGGCGGTCTCGTCGGTCAGCAGATAGATGAATCCATCGGGCCCCAGGCGAATATCGCGGAAGCGCTGCTTGAGTTCGGTCAACATTCTCTCCTGAGAGACCGGCTTCCCGTCGGCGTCGAAAGCGGCGCGCACGACGGATCGGCTCATTGCGGCCATGAGCATGTTCCCTTTCCAGCCAGGAAACTTGTCGCCCTCATAGAAGATGAGGTTGCCGGGATTGATGGACGGAACCCAGAACAGCACAGGATCTTCCATTCCGGGCGCGTTGTTCTTGCCCTTCTCCGCCGCGACGCCGTTGTAGTGCGTTCCCTCGGTTACGACGATCCAGCCATAGTTCTTGCCGGCCTGGATGCGATTCAGTTCATCGCCGCCGCGCGGCCCGAATTCCGTGGACCACAACTCGCCGGTTACGGGATGAACGGTCAGGCCCAACGGATTCCGATGGCCGAGCGAGAAGATCTCGGGCTTGTAGCCTTCTTTTCCCACGAACGGATTGTCAGGCGGAACGCTGCCGTCGTCACGAAGCCGGACGATCTTACCGATGTGTGAGGCCGGATCCTGCGACTTCTCTCCATAGTTGCGGTCTCCAAGGGTGACATACAGAAAGCCATTCCTGTCGAACGCAAGGCGGGACCCATAGCTGCCGTCCGCAGGCCCTTGCCCACAACAACCTCGGGGCGCTCCGCGTCCGCCGTGATACGCATCGGCGACGAAGATGTCTGTTACGTCGGCGAGAGCGGGTCCGCCGTCCCAGCGTGCTCGGGCCACTGCGGTTGTTGCGCGCGCGGGCTCGTCGGCGCCTGGCTTCGAGTATGCGAGATAGAGCAGCCGGTTTTCCGAAAACTTGGGATGCAGCGCAATGTCCAGCAGACCGCCAAGCAGCGCCGCGCGCACGGCCGGCGTTCCGGCTATGGGAGCGGGGTCGAGCGAGCCGTTGCGGATGACGCGCAGCCGGCCCGGCCGTTCGGTCACCAGCATGCCGCCCTCCGGAAGGAACGCCATTCCCCACGGATGATCGAGTCCTTTAGCGACCACGGTCACGCGGACTCGGCCTTTTTCGGTGTCGAATTCCCACGGCCCGTCCCCGAGCGGGTTCGCGGCAGCCGCGCCCCGTCCGCGCCCTTGACCGCGGCCCTGCCCGGGACCGGCGCCTTGTCCCTGCGCCGGCCCCTGTCCGGGAGCTGGATTCTGCGACGCGGCGACGTGGACGCTCGTCGCCATTGCTGCAGCCAACACCGCACATGCGGCTGCCGTGGAAAGCCGCCTCGCTGGAGAATGCGTCATCGAACTCTCCTCAGATCAACGTGCGCCGGGAATGTACGCGCTAAGCATAGGGAGCGCGAAGCCGCAGCGCAAGCGTTACAATCCACTAAGTCATGCGGACAAGAATCGCCTCCATCCTCTTGATGATGGCTCTGGCAGCCCTTGTCGAATCGGGAATGGGGCGGCGCGTGTGGGGAACAGGCGGCGAGCCCGGCGCATGGTCGGGCGACGTTTGGAGCAAGCACAACTCTCAATTCGCCGCCGATCCTTACACATTCACCCACGTGTCACATGGGATCGCCTTCTACGGAGCGCTTCACCTGGCGGCCGGCGGCCTGCCCATCACTGCGCGGCTCGTCATTGCGGCAGGCCTGGAATCGCTTTGGGAGGTCATTGAGAATACCGACGCGGTCATCAATCGCTATCGCGCGGCGACGATATCTCTCGACTATTACGGCGACAGCATCGTCAATTCAATGTCGGACGTGGCCGCATGCATTCTGGGATTCCTGCTCGCATCGCGCCTTGGCGGCCGCGCCTCCATCGCCGTGTTTGTTGTCCTTGAACTCCTGCTTGCCGTCTGGATTCGCGACAACCTGTCGCTGAATGTTCTGATGCTCCTCTGGCCGAACGAAACGGTTCGAAATTGGCAGATGGGCCTGACAAATTGACAAAGTAGCTTCCGGAAGCTACTTTGCGCGCAGTCGGACTCAAGATCCTGAAGAATAGATTAAGCGAATACATTCGCCTTGCAGCCGGCGGGGAAACAATTCTTGTCACGGACAGGGACCATGTTGTCGTGGAAATCGGTCCGCCAAATGCGGCCCGAGGCGAGACGTTCGGCGACATTTTTCTTGCGGATGCTGTCCGAAAAGGATGGCTCACGCCGCCGCTTCGCCCGCAAACGGGACCGCCGCCGCGCCTCCCGATGCAAAGATTCAAGGCGTTGATGAGGGATCTGTCGCGCGATCGCGAAGACCGATGATGGTCTATCTCGACACCTCCGTACTCCTGGCGCATCTGTTGGCTGAAGACAAGGCGCCGTGTCCCGCTCTACGCGCTGTAAGACTTTCCCTCTTGGCCCTTCCCAACTTTCCCCTTGACTTTCGGAATCGCCTTCGCCGACCGTATTGAGGAATGATGCGCTGGATGAAATCCGCCGCTGTAGTGCTTGTCCTGCTGGCGCTGGCCGCGAGCGCCGGTGAGTGCGTCAGTCTGCTGCTCGCCGATGGACATGCAATGGCATGCTGCGCCGGCGACGAGTGCGCAATGACAAGCGGCGCTCATGAATGCTGCAACGTTCCCTCTCCGGGCGCAGCGCCGGCATTTCAGGCGGAGACGCGCACTTCTCATCCGAACATCTGGGCCGTTGCAGCTCACGACGGGCTTGCGAATCTCGCATGGCCGGCGCCGAATCGCGTGCAGCCATCGACTCTGGAGTCGTTGCTATTCCACGATCCACCGGCCGCGTCGGATGTCTCGCTTCCTCTTCTGATCTGATCCTCGCTCACAACTCCTGATCCCCAACTCACATTTTCGGAGGAGTTTCGATGGCGAGGTTTGGCCGATTATTCGTTTTGTCTGCATTGCTATTGTCTATACCGCCGGCTCTGTGCGCCGAAGAGCCGCCGCCGACGCGGCTCGATGACCTTCTTCCTGCGTTTTTGGAAAACAATCCCGAAATTCGCGCCGCGCAATACCGATTCGAAGCGGCAACCAAGCGTCCGCCGCAAGCGGGCGCGCTGCCCGACCCGGTTCTGTTGCTCAGCGACTTCGGCGTGGGGCGGCCGTTCTCGAGTCTGAACGTCAGCGATTTCGCGTACCGGGGGATTGGGATATCTCAGGAGATTCCATTTCCAGGGAAGCGCGGACTTGCGGCCGAGGAAGCGCAGCGCGAGGCCGACAGCGAACGCGACAGCTACCGGGCCGTCGTACTCGAGAAGACGGCCCAATTGAAATCCGCTTATTACGACTGGTTCTACGTCACAAAGGCGGTCGAGATCACGTCGAAGAACCGCGACCTGCTAGGCCGGCTCGAACAGATTGCCAGGGCGCGGTATGCGGTCGGACGGGGAATTCTGGCCGATGTCCTGAAGGCGCAGGTCGAAGTATCCAGATTAGTCCAGCAACTGGAAAGGCTGGAACAAAGGAAGTCGGTCATCGAGGCGCGGATGCGCCTGCTTCTGAATTCGGAAACAGTCTTGACCCGTGCGGCCGTCATCCGGCAATCGCCGTTTTCGCTTCAGTTGAGCGCGGTGCTCGAAATAGCGGAGAGTCAATCGCCGCGTCTCCAGGCCGCGCGCGCCCGGATCGAGAGCCGGGCCGTTGGGATTGACCGGGCGCGGCGCGAGTACCGCCCCGACTTCAATGTCAGCTTCCAGTGGCTGAAGACGGGCTCGCAATTTCCCGACTACTACATGGCGGCGGCGGAAGTACGGCTGCCGGTCCACTTCTCGCGTAAACAGCGGCTTGGACTCGAAGAAGCCGAAGCGCGATTTCAGGAATCGCGCTACCTCTACGAAGCGGAGCGGCAGGAACTTGTCTTTGAAGTTAGGGACAAATATTTCGCCGTGCTCACCAGTGAACGGCTGCTTGCATTGTATGAGTCCGGAATCATCCCGCAGTCGTCGACGGCGCTGGAGTCTGCGCTTGCTGGTTACGAAGTCGGGAACATCGACTTCCTCACGCTGCTCGACAATGCCGCGACGCTTCGGAACTACGAGATGCAGTACTACGAGGAACTCGCAAACCACGAGCGGGCGCTGGCGGAATTGGAGGCATTGGTGGGAATGGAGCTTGGGGGAAGTCAGCCGTGATTGGTCTGACCCCCTGCCGCCTTCGGCGGCCCTTTTCTCCCCCTTCGAGGGGGAGAGCCGCCGAAGGCGGCAGGGGGTCAGAATGCGTCGCGCCGATTGGTTCACGTCTTCTATGACCGCGCAACGGCGCCGAAGGGCCGGTGGGTCTGAGCTGGAGGAGATGCGTTATGACAACAAAAGCTAAGAGGTTGTGGCTTCTTGCCGCCGTCGTATCCGTGACGATCACCGCCGGCGGCGTGTACTACTTCGATAAACCCAACAGTAGTCCACCGGCGGCTGTGAATCCCGAGGGCGAAGGCGGGGATCTCTACTACTGCCCGATGCACCCGCAGCATCGTTCCCACGAAGCTGGAAACTGCCCGATCTGCAGCATGAAGCTGGTGAAACTGGGAAGCAACGGGAGCGAGCCGCAAACCGCGGAAAAGCCCGCCGGCGGGGGCGTTTACATTGCGCCGGAGCGGCAGCAGTTGATCGGCGTCAAGTCGGTCGCTGTGGAGAAGCGTCCTCTCACAAAGGAAATCCGGACCGTCGGCCGCGTCGCCTACGATGAGACCAAGATCACTCACATTCACTCAAAGGTCGCGGGCTTCATCGAAGAAGTATTCGTGGACTACGTCGGACGGACAGTCCGCAGGGGCGAACCGCTCTTCACGATCTACAGCCCGGATCTCGTGGCGACGCAGCAGGAGTATTTGCTGGCGCTCAGATCCAACGCGATTTTGAAGGACAGCGCGTTTTCGTGGGTGGCCGGCGGCTCGAACGACCTGCTGGAATCGGTGCGTCAGCGGCTGTTGTTGTGGGACGTGACGCCGGGCGAGATCGAAGCGCTCGCACGGGACGGCAAGGTCAAGCGCGCGATCGCGATTCATTCGCCGGTGAACGGAGTCGTCACGGAACGGCAGGCCTATCATCACGGCCGCTATGTCACGCCCGATCTCGATCTCTATACGATCGTGGATCTGTCGACCGTCTGGGTGTTGGGCGAAGCGTACGAACATGATCTGCCCCTTCTGAAAGTCGGACAGACCGCTGAAATCGAGTTTCCGTACGCGTCGAATCTGAATCGCCGCCGCGGGAAGATCGTGTTCATCTCTCCCACGCTCGATCCGAAAACGAGAACTGCCGAAGTGCGACTGGAATTTCCGAATCCGGATCTGACGCTCCGGCCGGACATGTTTGTGAATTTCACGTCGCGCGTGTACATGGGGCGTCAACTTGTCGCGCCGGTGGATGCTGTGCTCGACGGCGGAACCTCGCATTACGTGTTTGTTGACAAAGGCGCCGGTTACTTCGAGCCGCGCAGCATCGAGGTCGGCGCGCGGACCGAAGACTATGTCGCGATTGTCCGAGGACTGACGGCCGGAGACAAAGTGGTCACGGCGGCGAATTTCATCATCGATTCGGAAAGCCGGCTGAAAGGCGCTCTCGCCGGCATGGGCGCGCCGGGGGCCGTTCCGATAGGCGGGACGTTTGCAGCCGGACCGAGCATGTCGGTTGAGGTGTTGGAGCCGAAGACGGCGAAGGTCGGAAGGAACACGATACGCCTTGCCTTGAACGATGCGTCCGGAAGGCCGATCGAGGATGCGCAGGTGGAAGTCTCCTTGTTCATGCCGCGGATGGGAACCATGCCGCCGATGACTTCGAAGGCTGAATTGAAGCATGAAGGCGGCGGCGTCTACTTCGGGACGATTGAGGCGCTGATGGCCTGGACGTGGGAAACGACAGTTACCGCGAGAAGGAACGGGCAGGTTGTGGGGACGGCGAAGACGAGCATTACGGCGAGGTGACAGAGGCCCAAGAGTTGTCAAATGTGAGATGGCTGTTGTGCGATGTGCAATGAACTTGGCTAAACGACCAAGTGACCCAATCGAAGAACCGCCAACAGATTGGGTCAGTAGGTCAGTTCGCCCAACTACATTACACATCGCACAACAGCCATCCCACATTTGACAAGTTTTGGAGCCACAGCCCGAAGGTCTCCAATGATTAACGCCATTATCGAATTCTCCGCCAGAAACCGCGGACTGGTCCTGATCCTCGTCGCGGCGCTCGTGTTCATCGGCCTGTGGTCGTTGCAGCAGATTCCGCTCGACGCCATTCCGGACCTGTCCGATCCACAGGTGATCATCTACACGGAGTGGATGGGCCGAAGCCCGAACCTGGTTGAAGATCAGATCACATATCCCATCGTATCGGCGATGCTGGCGGCGCCGCAGGTCAGCGTGGTGCGCGGCATTTCCGACTACGGCTTCTCGTACGTCTACGTCATCTTCGAAGAAGGCGTGGACATCTACTGGGGCCGCAGCCGCGTGCTCGAGTACATGAGCAAGATCGCGGGCAAGTTGCCGGAAGGGGTCGCGCCGCGCCTCGGTCCGGACGCAACGGGCGTCGGGTGGGCGTTTCAATACGCGCTTGTCGACAAGAGCGGCGAAAACAATCTGGCCGAACTCCGTTCGTTCAACGACTGGTACATGCGGTACTGGCTGGAGAGCGTGCCGGGCGTCGCCGAAGTCGCGACGGTCGGCGGCTTCGTGAAGCAGTATCAAGTGAATGTCGATCCCAACAAGCTGCGCGCCTTCGGAATGCCGCTCCAGCGCGTCATGGAGGTGATTCGAAGCAGCAACAACGACGTTGGAGGCCGCGTCGTCGAGTTCACGGGCAGGGAATACCTCGTGCGCGGCCGCGGATACCTCCGGAACCTTCGGGACATCGAAAACCTTGCGCTCGGCGCCGATGAATCGGGCGTCCCCGTTCTGATACGCGACGTGGCGCGCGTCGAGCTGGGGCCCGACATGCGCCGCGGAGTCGCCGAACTCAACGGCGAGGGAGAGGTCACCGGCGGCATTGTGGTCGTCCGGTACGGCCAGAACGTGATGGATGTCATCGAGCGGGTAAAGGCAAAGATCGAAGAGATCCGGCCGGGTCTGCCGCAGGGCGTAGAAGTCGTGACGACCTATGACCGCTCCGATCTCATCGAACGGTCCATCGAAACGCTCACGCACACGTTGATCGAAGAGCTGATTATCGTGAGCGCAGTCATTCTCATCTTTCTCTGGCACTTTCCCAGCGCCGTTGTCCCAATTATCACGATTCCCATCGCCGTGATTCTCTCATTCATTCCAATGCACGCCGCCGGCGCGACGTCCAACATCATGTCGCTCGGCGGCATTGCGATTGCGATTGGAGCAATGGTCGACGCCGCGATCGTCGTCGTCGAACAAACGCACAAGAAGCTCGAGCACTGGCAGGCGGAAGGAGGCGCCGGCGACCCGCAGCGCGTGATTGTCGACGCCGTCAAGGAAGTGGGCGGCCCCAGCTTTTTTTCGCTGCTCGTCATCGCCGTTTCCTTCATGCCGATCTTTGCTCTTCAGTATCAAGAAGGCCGGCTCTTCAAGCCGTTGGCGTTCACCAAGAATTTTTCGATGGCGATAGCGGCGCTGCTGGCCATCACGCTGGATCCGGCCATGCGGCTGCTCTTCATGAGAACCCGGCCGTTTGCGGTCCGCCCACGTTGGCTGGGCCGCATCGTCAACGGCGTGCTCGTCGGCAGGATTCACAGTGAAGACGCTCATCCCATCAGCCGGCCCTTGATGCGCATATACCAACCTGTTGTCCGGTTCGTTCTGAATCACAAATGGCTGGTCATCGGCGCAGCCGCTTCGCTCGTGGCGCTGACGGTTCCCGTGTTCATGCAGCTCGGTTCGGAGTTCATGCCGCCGCTGAACGAAGGCGTGATTCTGTACATGCCGATTACGCTCCCGGGGATTTCCGTTACCGAAGCCGTGCGATACCTGCAGATTCAGGACAAGCTCCTGATGCAGTTTCCAGAAGTCCAAAGCGTGTTCGGAAAGGTCGGAAAGTCGGAAACCGCGACGGACCCGGCGCCATTCAGCATGGTGGAGACGACCGTCGTTCTGAAGCCTGAAGACCAATGGCGAAAGGTCCGCCGCGAACGCTGGCATTCGACATGGCGCCCCGAGTTCCTGAAGCCTGTGCTCAGCCGGATCTGGCCGGAAGAAGGACCGATCCGCCGGGAACAGCTCATCGAGGAGATGGACAGAACGGTGCAGATCCCATCGTTCGCGAACGCGTGGCTGTTTCCGATCCGCACGCGCATCGACATGATCACGACCGGCATCCGGACCCCCGTCGGCGTGAAGGTGCTGGGGACCGATCTCGATACGATCGAAAAAATCGGATTGCAGCTTGAAAAGGTGTTGCAGGGCGTGCCGGGAACGCGGAGCGCATTTTTTGAGCGAGTGACGGGCGGATACTACCTCGATTTTGAAGTGCGGCGCGACGACGCGGCCCGCTACGGCCTTACGGTCGGAGAAGTTCAGGACATGATTGAATCCGCCGTGGGCGGCGCGACCGTTACCACGACCGTGGAGGGGCGCGAGCGATATCCCGTCAACGTCCGGTATGCGCGCGATTTTCGCAGCGATATTGCCGGCCTCAGCCGCGTGCTCGTCGCAACGCCGCACGGCGCGCAGATCCCCATCACGCAGCTTGCCGACATCACGCTGCGTTCCGGCCCGCCCATGATCAAGAACGAAGAAGGTTTTCTTGCCGGCTACCTTTATGTGGATGTCGTCGGGCGCGACATCGGTAGATACGTTGAAGACGCCAGGCGCGTTGTGGCCGGGCAGGTCCAACTGCCCGCGGGATATCAGATTGCCTGGAGCGGTCAGTACGAGTACATGCAGCGCGTTGTGGAACGCCTGTGGATCGTCGTTCCGATCACGTTGTTCATCGTCTTTCTGCTGCTCTACGTCAATACCGGATCGTTCGCGAAGACCATGATCATCCTGCTGGCCGTACCGTTCTCGGCAATCGGCGCGATTTGGCTGCTTTACCTGCTCGACTACAACATGAGCATTGCGGTATGGGTGGGATTGATCGCGCTGCTCGGCGTCGATGCAGAGACGGCTGTGTTCATGCTGCTCTATCTGGATCTCGCATACAACGATCGCAAAGCCAAAGGACAGATGCGCAGCATCGCGGACCTGAAGGCTGCGATCGAAGAGGGCGCCGTGAAACGCCTGCGGCCGAAGGTCATGACCGTGGCCGTGATGTTCATGGCGCTGGTCCCGATCATGTGGTCGGCCGGCGCAGGCTCCGACGTCATGCGCCGCATCGCGGCGCCTATGATCGGCGGAATTGTTACTTCGTTCCTTCTCGAGCTGCTCGTTTATCCGGCTATTTATGAAATCTGGAAAGGCCGGGAGGTTCGCGGGCTGAGAGCGTGACTTGCATCTTCGCTCTGACGCTCGCGGAGATAACTTTCCAACCAAGGCCACACCTCGTTGTGAAGCCATTGCTCACTGCGTCGCCTGCGGGGCCCGTCGAGCAATCGGTCGAGCCGCGCCGCGAGATGCTCGGCGAGTGCGGCAAGGCCGAACATCGATGCCAACCAACCCATGACAATGACCAGGGCCCAGAACACCTTGCCGCGGACGCCCCGGATTGCCCACCACGTGCTCCAGAACCAAACGATGAACGCGATCCAGGCCAGGATTGCAAGCAACAAGCCGGCTACGAACGCCCATACCTGTAGGCGTTCGGCCACGGTGAAGAGCCGCGAGACGTGGTCGTCCAGTTCCCGGCGCGCCGCTTGCGGGGCCACGATCACATCCTCCGCCTCGCGGCGCAATAGGATCTCGCCGCACCCTTTCCCGCTCTGTTTGACGAACAGCACGATTTGGCGGCCGCTTTCCGCCGGCGACGCCGGCCCAACGTAGGCTGCCGACATCGCCTCGCCAAATCGTCCGCTCAATCCCCGAACGATGGAGTCGGCCCATTCGCGGAGCGCGCCTTCCATGGAGCCGGCAAGACGAATCGAGACGCCCATCTATTTTCCCGCTGTTCTGGCCACGACGGATGTGGCGAAGAAGAGACCGTCCTTTTTGACATACTCTACCCGGACCCAAGATCCAATGAAGGAATCCAGCGTGGCGGGTTTCTTCCCGTCTCTCTCGATAGGGACCTTCGCCGTGACGATGATGTCTTCATAGACGACTCGTCCCTTCTCCGGGTATTCCACGGTCAACACACCGTTGCAGTAGCCAGGCAAATCAGCGTCGACTTCCGTATTGCAGCTATGGATGCTCGAGCTGAATGCCTTGCCTTCGATGACGATGGTTTGGAGAGGTTTCACGGCGCCTAAAGCGACAAAGCAACCTAATAGTAAGAATGCGCCCATTCCAAGGCGGGCAATGCGAGTGTGACGTTTGCTCATGTCGATGCTCCTTCATCGGTCGTAACTCAAGACCTTGTTTCTTTAACATGGGGACATGGCATTGGGTTCATCCGCGTCCTGCATCCCTTAAGTTCCCTCTCACTCCGATAAAGCGACGGATGCCTCGGTCTTGAACGGCGGGTACTCGCGATTGATCACGACGAGATGAAATCGGTCGCGGTACTCAGCGGCGATGCGTTGCAGGTAACGATCGTCTCGCTTCCGTGTTGGCCCAGCCGCGTCCCCCCATACCATGATCCCCCCATACATGGCGACCATATTCGCATAGCGCACTGGACCGGGCTTTTCTTTGCGGTTGCAAAACTTGGATTGTGAAGCAGCATAGCTGCTCGGCTGCTGGCGCTGCTTGCAGGTCTGGCGTGTATTGATCCGACGCTCGCAGTGCTCGGAATACCGCTGGATCGAATCGCATCCCACGCAATCCCGCGCCCACCTCCCCATCAAGCGGCTGCTGGACCTGCTCTGGACCATCCGTTCCGTCTGCTCGGCGCAGGAATCGCTCTACTTTGTCCGGTCGGCTCCTGCGTCGCGTTGCTGCTTGCGCGGGTCGGGGATCCGGTGACAGGCGTTCTGCCGCAGGACGATGCCGCCTGAAGGAAGGTCTTAGCAAGGAGGCTGGCCGATGGAAGTCCAACAGTCCAACATCTTTCCGAAGAGCGGATCGCGGCGTATCGGGATTCCCCGCAGAGTTTGAGCGCAGAGGAGTACGGGCATCTTCATGATTGTTGGCAGTGCGTGCTCGTTCTCGCCAAACTCGCTGAGCGCGCGGAAGGACAGAGGATACAGGAACAGGCATGACTCGCTGCAAGGGATTGCCTGATTGGAGAGCTCCTCAATCATCTCGCTCGCCCGGCTTGAGGGAGACCGGGGCCAGGAACGCCCCGAGCTTGGTATGTGGGCTTTGGGACTGGACTGCACTTCGACTTCAGACGTTTAACAGAGAATTCAGAAACTCTGCAGCGCTCACGCGGGCACGAACGTGTTAGACATCCCCGTATGTAATTCCCTCACCGCAACCAGCACGCCGTTATCGCCTTACCGGAACTTATGCCCATCCAGACGTTCTTGACGCTCTGAGTCCCGGGCGTTCAAGGACGCGCTGAAATCCTGCCTCCTTGGGGTTCGGGACTTATGCCGAAGTTCAGTCTAAACCGGGCGGTCCCCTGACGAGGGCCGCTGGACGTCGGCAAACCTCCCAACAGACAGAAACTACGGCAACGATCCGCTCCTTCGAAAATAGCCGCAACTTATTGAAAGGACGTGCGCGCCGATTTTCATTGTTCGTTGTGAGCCATAGGCTCATGAGAGACTCAAATGGGAAAACCGATATGATTTTTACGCTTGTTAAAGGCGAGCAACTAAAAATTTACAAGGCATTAGCTTGACAGTGAGTCTGGAGAAGTTAACCTCGGCGTCAACAAACTTTACTAACTTCCAAACAGGGCAGCCCCATCGTGGGGAAAACCGATCAGACGTTTGACCGAGACGGGCTACAACGCCGCAAGATGCGCTTTGAGGAACTGAGGAATGACATGTGGTCTAAGAAAATCGCCCTTGGGATGGTTGTATCGTTAGTGCTTGGCCGTCACGCGCTCGCGCAACTAAGCCCGTGCCAGAATCTTACGGGAACCTGGATTTCGGAAAATGGCGATGGGCCGGGCGGGTTTCCCGAAATCACTTGGACGCTGACCCACAACGTGTCAACTAATCAGGTGACTGGAACCATGATAGGCGGCCAGTGCGGTATGCAGTGGCCAGTCACTGGTACCATGAATCCCAATACCGGCCAGTTCACCATTACTGGAGCCGGTTTCGGATGTCAAGACACATTCGTCCGAATTGTGGGGACCCTTAACCCTGGGGCGACCGCACCGGGTTTCTGCGCGGGAGCCCCCGTTACTACAACTAACGATTTTGGGTCCTATTCTGATCGCTTCTACAAAAACGACAAACCCGCTGGAGAAGCGACCAGCTCTACCGGAGACTGGGGAAACACGTACGGGCCGCCCGTCTTACCATACAATACGATCCATGTTTTTCGCGGTACAGCGTCGGGCGTCACGGGGAATCACCGCTATGGCGGGCGGGCCTTCCGGGAAGGCAATTACGCAACCGGGTACGACAACTGTTGGTTTCCGGGGAGTACAGTTCCTTATCAGGGCGATCTGCCAAACCAAACGTATCTTAACTCTCAGGGACAGGTTGCTAGGCAGCTCAGCAATAATCAGAGCCTCATCGACCAAGTCGGCTGGACCGAAGCGAGCGTCGCCTACTACAGGCAGGCGGCACTTGACAGTCAAACTACATTCCCCTGCGAGCGAGTAGCATTCCAGGCAATGTACATGTCCGACGCCTTTGGCAACGACGTTCTACCACATTACAAAGAAAACGAATTACACATGTGGATAGAATTTTCCGTTACGACGCCACCGGATACCACGAATTGGGTCAGCCGGGATGGTCTATGGATGCAAAAGGATTGGCCCAGGCTAGGCAAACCGTCCGGTCTCCAGGTCGACTGGAACCAGGTAACCCAAAGATTCGAAGTATTTTGGAACAATAACAGCCCAGATGCGACGTCCTTCGAGGTGTGGAGGAAGACTGGTCAAGATGGCGAATGGGTCTACGTTTCTACCCCACAGGTCTCACAAATCTGCAGCGCAGGTAATTGTTTTTTCTCTACACCGCCAATTTGGGAGGGCACGTTTATTACGCCACTGTCGTTCCGCGCAGGCTGACTCTCCCCGACGGCACGTTCCCTACTGGCTACGAGGCGAAAGGCGAAATGGCCGATCCTGACTACGCGTGTGCCGGATGCCAGATCGCTCCCCCGGGGAACAACATTGATGCCAAAGACAGTCCTTTCATGCGCTATTTGCCGGGGATTTCGTGTCACGGATGCCAGACCGACTGGTGGTACGACTACGATGCCTATCCCAACGCCATTGGACTCACTATGGACTACAGCCGTGACACTGGCAACTGGGCCTCCTTCAGTTTCGAAGGAACAAGGCTCGAATACGTCTACCTGAAGTGGCCTCACATGGGCGCTGCCCACATCTATATCGATGACTGGTATATAGAAACCCTAGATATGTACGATGCCAACGGGGTTTGGCAGCCAAGCCGCGTCTACACGGGTTGGTTATCGTCAGGGGCCCATACCATCGCCATCGAGGTGAGCGGGCAAAAGCACCCCGCCTCATCCGACTACTTCGTCGTGATAGATGGTTTTCATGTTAACTGAGTTAAACTTTCAGTGAATGGGAGCTCACTTTTATGATGATTGAGAAGATTCAAGAACGTATTTGCCCATTGGCGCTCATTTCAACTCTGGTCCTTCTCACAAGCGCCGTTGTCCTAGGCGCACAGGTGCGTGGGACGAGTGGTCCAGTCGGTCCAGGAGGAGTTCGTACAACTCCACCGCCCAACCCGGCTCCTTCGCTGCCGCGCCTGCAACCGGGACCGCCTCCAGACGCTGGCGGTCCCGCTGAGGAAATAGTGGTGCCCATCTATGCGCCTCGTCCGCTGGATGCCGTTCTGACCGAATTGAAATACTTTGGCGTCCCGCTTTCCTATGAGGAGCCCACATGGCTCTCTCCAGATGATGTTGCGCCGCTGGTGAATTTTCCCGATCCCCGGAACCAGCGTCTAAACCCGAACGTGATTGGGCCTGCTCCGGCGAGTCTGCTACTGCAGTTCCAGGTGGACGCTGCAACGAAGATGCATCTGAGGACACCGATAGATCAGTTGCTTAGAGATGTCGTCGCTCGGCATAACGCCGCAGGCAATCCGGGTGAGTTCCGCGTCATCGATCTCGGTAGAGGACAGGGCTACAGCATCGTACCTGTGGCAGCAAAGAGCAACGGGCAAATGGTTTCGGCCCGCTCGCCGCTGGACGTGCGCATCACTTTGGAAACCAAAGAGAGGACGGCCTTGGAGTCCTTCAATGCACTGACGGTGGCTGTCTCTCAGGCTTCGGGGATGCCAATTGTTGCTTTCGAAATGGCTATGGGCGGCGTCATATCGGAGAATCACGTCGAGCCCGTCTACAAGTTTGGTGCCAATAACGAAGTTGCACGGGAAGTCCTCACCCGACTGCTCTATCAGGTATTTCCGCAAAAGATGGCTTGGAGGCTTTACTACCAGCCCAGAAATCTCCAACCGCCTCAATCTGCTGTATCTCCGCTAGGTCAACGCGGTCGTGGCGGTCAAGCGTCAGGTCCGATTGGTCCGGCTGGAGGCGGGTTTCATGCGCTTAGCCTCGTGCCGGTTTCTAGAGAGATCGACCGGTCTCAGATGACGCCAGACGGCCGGGGTAGGAGGATTACCGGCGTGATGTGGCCGAATTGGCCGAGCGGTGGACCACAATAGGAACAACCTCGAAATCGGATCAAATCGGCGGGGCTGGAATTGAGCCTCCAGCCTCGCCTTTTGTTATTGCGCGAACTTCGTCCGTGTCGGATTGTCCGGAACGCTTCAAACAGCGTGACCATCTGAAGCGGCGGCGCCTGGCCGATCTGCGCGAGATTCGTTCCGCGGACCTTGTCTTCAAGTTTGGCGAGCAGTTCCTGCATCGCATCGGCCGGATTTGCCAGGGCATGAGCGTCGATCCTTTCGGTCGATATTGCAGGACGTGTTGCCCGATTCGATCTCGCTGAAGGCGCCCGCGCGCGGCATCGACCCGTCGTGCTCGCTGTTCTGCCGTCGAAAGATTCTTGTGCTGGTCGAGCCATTCCTCATTCCGCATTCCGCGCCGCCTGACGCTCGCACTGCGTTCATTCTCGAGCTGCTCGTTTATCCGGCTATTTTATTTATGAAATCTGGAAGGGCCGGGAAGTTCGGGAGGCGACTGTGTGACCTGCCGCTGCCTTACGGCCCCACAGCCTTGATTCGATCTCCCCCAAACCCTGGCCTTCTATGCCAAGATGTGCGTCAGCAAAACGCCCGTGAGGGTCGTGGGGCGAAACATTTGGAGGATTCATGAAAAGTCAGTTCCGTAGGATGGCCGCTTGTTGTGCGCTCATCGTCTTTTGGGTGAGCGCGGCCGCTGCGCAAGCGCCGGCAGGTCAGGGAGCGCCGGCCGCGAGCGTCGTCGTCGCGAATCCCACGTATACGTCGATTGTCATGGAAGTGGCGGTCAACCGCCCGGCCGCGGAGGTGTGGAAGCGCGTCGGAAAGTACTGCGACATCGGCGAGTGGCTGCGCATCCAGTGCACGATTACCTCGGGTAAGGATGGAGAAGTCGGAGCGGTGCGTTCTGTTGGACGAGAGGTTCTCGTGGGTAAGACCGAGCTGTCCTACACCTATACGCAGCCGCCTCAGGAAGGCCGCCCCTACAACCTTTATCACGGCACGCTGGAAGCGAGGCCTGTGACGGCGACGACATCGAAGCTGGTGTACACCTTGGTCTACGACAACTCCATGCTGGCCGACGACGCCGCCCGCGAAGCCGACAAAGCCCGACGCACTGCGACTTTCACACAAGCGCTCGAAAACATGAAGATCCTTGCTGAAGGCGGCGTTCTGCCTCCGGCGCCGGCCCGGGGCGGCGGACCGCGTGGAGGAGGACAGCGCCAGTAAATCTACGCCGCGCGCAGCCGGTTCTCGATGTTTTGCACGCCGCGAACCTTGCGGATTTTGCGAAGGATCGCCTGTTGTTCCTCCGGCGACGTCCAGCCGCTGAGGACGACTGCGCCTTTCGAGGCGGACACCTCGATGGCGCCCGGATGCGACGAGACGTGACCAATCGCGGCGCGTACGCGCTCGACCAGTACAACGTCGTCGGGCGGTTCTTCCTCTTGAAACAATCTGCCGGCGCGGGCGTAAATCCCGGTCAACCGGTGTCCGGCGTCGCGCGCCGTCGCGCTGACCGACCGCGCCGTAGTTTTGCCGGCGTGGACCGCCTTGTCGCGCAACAGGGCCCGGCGCCGGGCACCATAGCTAGGATCGCATGAGTACATGATCGCTGCGCCGGCCGCCGCGCCGAGAATCACTGCTAACTTGTTGTTCATCGACCTTTCACCTCAAGTCCTGCCGATACTCAGTAAGTTGGCATCTCGGCTGCCATAAGCAGCCGCAGATACATTCGCGGCTATTTGCATCTGCGTAATCTGCGGCCGTGAGCAGCGGGAATCAGGAAAAACTTCCAAAGGGACGCGGAAGATCGCCCGCGTGCGTTGAGTCCTAGTAGGACTCGACATCCGGCGGAAAACCGACGCCTTCGTAGATGTCCTTCAACTTCAGTTCGCAGCCGATCGAAGCGAGCGAAACTGAAGCGTCCAAGCCGTCGATGGTGGTGAGAACCCACTGGTTCTTCGCTTGTCGTGTGTGATGCTCGATCCGCGGCCGCGTTTGATGTACGACGACGTACTCCGCCAGCGATTCCAGCCAGATTCGATAACGTTCGAACTTTTCGCCCCGATCGAAGTCCTTCGTCGATGGAGACAGAACTTCAAAAATGACGGTCGGGTTGAGCAGCACGTCGCGGTGTTCGTCCTGAAACCGCCGTTCTCCACAAACAACAACAAGATCGGGATATGAGAAGAAATTCTTCACGGATCGGGCGGACCTTTTCTCTGGTCCGCTCCGCACCTTCATGTCCTTGCTGAAGGTTTGGCAGGGTCTTCCTCGCAATTGGACATAGAGCTGACCGCCGATGTTGTGGCAGATGATCCCGTGCTCCTCGCTCTCCCCTGCCTTTGAGAAGATCCGTCCATCCAGGTATTCGTGGCGCTCGACGGACTTCCGTTCAAGCGCCAGATATTCATCCACTGTGTAGATGGACTCCGTAAGGCTCATCGTGCAATCCTGGCAAATCGCCGCACTCAGAGGCGGATTATGTCAGAAAGCTGTTGGCGTATACTCCTCGGTGAGAGCCAGAAACGATGAAATACATGCTGCTGATTTATCTCGATGAGAACGCATTGAGCGAGAGTCAGAGAAACGAATGCTACGAAAAGTCCGCGGGAGTGGCGCGCGAACTCCATTCCCATGGGAAATATCTGCTTGCCAGCCCGCTCCAGCCGACGGCCACTGCAACGAGCGTTCGCGTGCGCGACGGCAAGACGCTCGTGACCGACGGGCCGTTTGCTGAGACGCGCGAACAGCTTGGCGGCTTTTACCTGATCGATGCGCGGGACCTGGATGAGGCTATCGCCATCGCGGGACGGATTCCTCCTGTGAACTTCGGTACGATCGAAATCCGGCCAATCCTGGAGATACCCGGCCTGCCGGCGTCGAGCGTCGGCTAACCGGTCGCCGGCCTGAGCCGCAACGGTTCGGTCAGCACTACCTTCACGGGACTCCCAAGTTCAGCCCGCAGCGGCGCGCTGGCTTTGGTCCCTTCGATCAAGCCGGCGGCAATGGTTGTCCCGTCTTCCGAGAGAGCCCCGATTGCGGCGCCGATGCCGGCGCCCACAACAGTTCCAAGCGCTTCGCCAAGAAGCTCCGCATCGTGCTCGGTGCGAGTCGAAATGACGACGGGCGCCGCGGCCAAGCGAAGGTCCCGGCCATTGATAACGAGACCGGTGAATTCCAAAGCGACGGTTGCCTTTCCGTTGGCCGGCGACATCCTTTTGAGATTGCCCTTGAGACGGGCGCCTGCCGGAATCGCCAGGTCTCCGTCCACGACAACCGGCGCTGAGACGCGCGCGCTGACCGCGTCTCCCGCCTTTGACGATTTGCCGATGTTCTGAAGGTACGCGTATATCTCCATTCCGCTCGGAACGACCATGTCCTTGACGGCGGTGGGCTGGAATTCAGCCGCCCGGCGCTTCATTGCTGTCACGCTGTAATGCCAGAAAGACCCGACGAGCGCGCTTGCCAGAGCGAAAATCAAGAACAGGCGCCATGAACGCTTCATGTCCCCTCTCAACTCCATCTTACTTAAAGGCAACAACATACTTGACGAATGCTGCCAGGGGGAATTTTGAAATTGGACGAATCCTGGATCTTGAATCCGAAATCCGAAAGTGCAGATTGGACTGTTTCGCATCTGTGTCCGTCCAGTCAGAAATTTCAGATTTCGGATTTAAGATCCAGGATTCGTCCAATTTCAAAATTCCCCCTTCGCCTGATTCATGGGTTCTTCAGGTGTGTTCATGCCTCACTTAAAGTGTATCGAACCGCCCTTAGCATCTTTTAACAATCCCCCCGTCAACCGCCGCGCCGCTGCCTCTGTCTAACGTGCCAAGCCTGCAGATGCAGGACATTGATCGAAGAGAGGTGTTGTATGCGTGCATTTGTGTTTGCTGCATTCGCGTTGGCATTCCTGACTTTCGGAGCCGCTTCCGCATCCGCTCAGTACGTGGACATTTACCGCATCAATCAGATCGCGAAAGACGTCTCCGACGAGCAGATCCTGAGCGGCATCGCCGGACATCTCGGCGTTTCCGCCGATGTCCTAAAGAAAGAGAAAGCGGATCACAATCTCAGTTTTGGCGAGCTCTACTTCGCGCATCAATTGGCGAAGGCCGCGAAATCCGACCTCAAGACCGTGGTTTCGGAATTCCGATCCGGCAAGGTTTGGGGGATTATCGCGAAAGAGAAGAATGTGAACATCGATGAAATCAGCAAAGACGCCCGTCAGTTGGAGACCGCTCTGAAGAAATCTCGTCGCGACCCGTAACTTTTTCCCTTTTCCTGGTGTCTTTAAGTGACAAGCCAATCTGCACGGGAGGTTTGCCCAGGCCATGGAGTCGTTTATCCACGATGTAAAGCACTCGATCCGCATGTTCGTTCATGCTCCAGGATTCACGGCGACCGCTGTGGCGGCCCTCGCGCTGGGCATCGGCGCGAACACCGCGATCTTCTCCGTGATCAACCGCGTCCTGCTGCGGCCGATGCCGTATCCGGAGCCGGACCGGTTCGTTTTCTTCATGAATGTTTCGCCGGAAGGTTCGGGGCAGGGCGCTTCGCCTGCAAAATTCAATTTCTGGCGCAAACAGACGCAGTCGATCGAATACGCGTCGGCGTGGCGGTTCGGAGTCGCTAATTTCAATTCCGGAGGAAATCCGGAACAGATCCAGCAGACGCAGGCGAGCGCGGATTTCTTTCGGTTGTGCGGAGCGCGAGCCGTGCTTGGCCGCACGTTCACGGAGGAGGAAGACCGGCCCGGCGGGCCGGACGTCGTGGTGCTGGCGCATGGATTCTGGCGGAGGCGATTCGGATCGGATCCCGATGTGATCGGCAAGACGATCGTCTTGAACGGCGCTCCTCACCAGGTCATTGGCGTGACCGACCCCGGCTTCACAATTGAGATCGAGCAGCCGCCGGATGTGTACACTCCGTTTAAGCTCGATCCGCACAGCACCGACCAAGGCCACTACTTCAACTCCGGCGCCCGGTTGAAGCCGGGCGTTACCCTCGCCGCCGCGAATGCTCAATTCAGAGCTGCAGCCGAGGAGTTCCGGCGCATGTATCCTAACGCGCTGGGACCTAAACAAAGCTTCGGCGTCGAGCCATTGCGGGAAGTCCTGGTTCGAGGCGTGCGCACCTATCTATGGATTCTGCTCGGCGCGGTCAGCTTCGTATTGCTCATCGCATGCGCGAACGTCGCCAATCTTCTGCTTGCCCGCGCGATGGTCCGCCGCCGCGAGATCGTCATCCGTACGGCCGTCGGCGCCGGACGGCGCCGCATCATCCGCCAGTTGCTGACGGAAAGCGTGCTCCTGTCAATGTTCGGCGGCGTCGTCGGATTGATCGTCGGGTATTTGGGAATCCGCGCAATCCTGCGCATCAATCCGGGAAACATTCCACGAGTCGGCGTCGAAGGCGCAGGAGTGACGCTGGACGGGATGGTCGTGCTGTTCACGCTGGGGCTTTCGATTGTCACCGGCATCCTGTTCGGATTGATTCCCGCCCTTCAGGCCTCCCGTGCGGATCTCGGCGGCGCCATGAAGGAGTCCGGCGATCGCGGAGGGACCGGCTTCCGTCATAACAAAGCGCGGTCGCTGCTGGTCATCACCGAAACCGCGCTCGCGCTGGTGCTGCTGATCGGGGCGGGGTTGATGCTGCGAACTTTTGCGGCGCTTCGCGCGGTCGAACCCGGCTTCGAATCCGAGAACGTCCTCACATTAAGGATGTCGCTGGGCGGGCCGCGATTCGAAAAGACGGAGGCGGTGGATCGGCTCGTTCGGCAAGGAGTGGAACGGCTCGAAGCGTTGCCCGGCGTAGAAGCGGCGGCGGGCGCCTGCTGCGTGCCGCTGGAGGGCGGTTATGGCCTCCCGTTCAGCATCGTGGGAAGGCCGCAGGGTCCTGGCGCACAGGGCGGCGGCCGCTACATGATCGCGTCGCCTGGCTATTTCGAAGTGTTCAAGATCCCGGTGCGGCGCGGCCGGCTTTTTACGGATCAGGACAGCGGGGGAGCGCTGCCGGTGGCGATTATCAACGAAACTATGGCCAGGCAGTTCTGGCCCAAAGACGACCCGCTAGCCGATCGCATCCTGATCGGACAGGGCGTCGGCGCGGCCTTCGCGGATCAGCCGCGCCAGATCGTCGGCATTGTGGCCGATATTCGAGACAACGGACTCAACCGGAATCCGCCGCCTACGATGTATATCCCGCAAGCCCAGCTTCCCGACGCGATCAACGCCCTGAACACGCGGATCACTCCGATGGCGTGGGTTGTGAGAACCCGGGTCGATCCGCGGACCCTCCTGAAGTCGATCGAGAAGGAGTTGAGCGACGTGAGCGGCGGTCTGGCTCTCGCGCCGATTCGCACCATGGACGAAGTGATCGCGCGTTCTACAGCCAACTCGGACTTCAATACGCTGGCCCTTGCCATTTTCGCCGGCGTCGCCGTGTTGCTCGCCGTGATCGGCATCTTCGGTCTGACGTCCTATGCGGTCGAGCAGCGCACGCAGGAAATCGGAATCCGCCTGGCTCTCGGCGCCGCGCCGGGCGCCGTCCGGAATATGGTCGTGTTCCAAAGCATGTGTCTGGCGGTCGTCGGCGTGATCATCGGAGTCGCGTCGGCGTTAGGCTTGACGCGCCTGATCGAGGGACTGTTGTACGGAGTTCAAGCCCGCGATCTGGTTGTATTCATTGGCGTGCCGGCGTTCCTGAGCCTGGCGTCCCTGTTCGCCGTCTGGCTTCCTGCCCGCCGCGTCACGCTTATCGACCCCGCGCTGGCATTGAGACGGGAGTAGAGCGCAATTTCGTCAGCCCTTCCCCTCGAAGGGGGAGACAAGACCTTTCTTGGGAAGCGTTTACTCCCCCTTTGAGGGAGAGAGCCGCCGAAGGCGGCAGGGGGTCAGAATGGGCCCCCCTCAGCAACCTGATCTGCGCACACACTTGACACCGTCGGCGACGATGAAAAATGAGAACTGATTGATGATTAATGAGTAATGCAATTGGTAGATGAGCTGGAGCCCTTCGGTGAGAGGTCTCTCCAGACTTC
>Ga0073934_10002549_pt1 | contig 37325 bp, 30 predicted proteins | sample LarsenN4metaG_FD_76834 | JGI IMG/M metagenome (GOLD analysis project Ga0073934, IMG submission 76834) | Hot spring sediment bacterial and archeal communities from British Columbia, Canada, to study Microbial Dark Matter (Phase II) - Larsen... ... | reverse complement strand
TTAACAGGGATTTCAGCTCAGGGGCTGATTCCACGATATTAATTTTGGCGACTCCAGACATGTTGACCCCTCCTACTTGACTCTGATTGGGCTAAGTGTATCACATTTTTTTCAAACTGGTATAATTATATTATACAGCGTTTCTTACTAAAGAGCGGTACAACCCTCACCCTAAATCCCTCTCCCAAAACGGGAGAGGGACTTTGAATAATTCTCGTATTATCGAGAGGATTGGCTGTATCTGGTTTCATTGGGTTTGAGATTGACTGGGAATCAGAATTAAAGCCCAGTAGGGGACGGCGGCGGGTTCTACCTGAGTAATGGGAATAATCTGCTGATTGGGTTGGGTTGCCCGTTCAATATATAGAGCGCGGTGTAACAGTCCTAATTCCTCAAGAATTTGGCGGACTTTGGGGAAATGTCTGCCTAATTTGATAATCACTGCTGCATCGGCAACGGCGAGACGATCGCGCAGGGTTTCTGCAGCCAATGTAGCTGGCATAATCGTCAAAACATCATGGCGGTAGGTAATGGGTACGCCCAGCATTGCCGCACTTGCCATTGTAGAAGAGATGCCCGGGACAATTTCAGTATGAAACTTTGGAGACAGGCGATGAAAGAGGTAAATAAACGTGCCATATAGCATCGGTTCTCCTTCGCACAACACCGCCACATCTTGCCCCGCCTGCAGATGTTCGGCAATCTTTGCTGCTGCTATGTCATAATAGGGTTGGGCAGAACGATCGACCCTAAAGGGCAAAGTGATGGGAATTTCAATTTGGTGGGGGAGAATAAAATCGGCGACGATCGACCGTGCTATACTATTCCCATTTTCTGCAGTTGGATAGGCAATGACGGGAACTGAAGTCAAAATTCGGTGCGCTTTCAGCGTCAGCAATTCTGGGTCTCCAGGGCCAATTCCTAACCCATAAAGTCGTCCCGGCATTCCGGTCATAGTTCGTTCTCCTTTGCTAACGCATTCACGGCGGCGGCGGCGATCGCGCTCCCCCCACGGCGTCCATGTAAAGTGATAAATGGCACTCCCCGACTGTTGAGAGCCAGTTCGGCTTTAGATTCAGCAGCTCCCACAAACCCCACGGGAAATCCTAAAATCACCGCCGGTTTTGGCCAGCCTTCATCCAGCAATTCTAGCAAGTGAAAAAGTGCCGTTGGGGCATTGCCGATCGCTACTATAGCCCCGGATAAATGCGGTTGCCATAGTTCTACCGCCGCAGCGGAACGAGTATTATTAATTTGCCGCGCTATTTCTGGCACTTCTGGGTAATTGAGAGTGCAAATTACTGGATTATTCCCAGGCAACCGAGGGCGACTAATCCCATTAGCAACCATTTGAGAATCACAGAGAATCGGGGCGCCATTGATTAAAGCATTGCGTCCCGCTATCACCGCCTCCGGTGCCGCCGCTAAATCTGGGACTATATCTATCATGCCACAGGCATGAATCAGCCGCACTGCCACTATTGCTAAATCCGCTGATAAATTTTCCAAATTCGCTTCTGCGCGAATCGTCGCAAAAGATTGGCGGTAAATTTCCTCGCCATTTTGAATGTAATCAATCATGGGACTCTAACCAGATGTTGGATATTTGAGAATGGTCATATTATACATAATTATTTGGCCAGAGTCAAATCATTTCTTCAATCGGAACGCCAAACCTGAGAAATATATCAAAGCTTTGCCTAACTAGAGCAGGCAAATCAATCCTAACCAAATTTTGCTATAATGTGGATATTGTCAGGAAAAATCCGCATATGGTAGCCACTGTAGAAACCATAACTCTCGGTTTACCTACGCCGTTGCGCTTGCAGTTTGAGCTGACAGAAGAGCAGTTTTGGCAGCTCTGTCAGGAAAACCGAGATTTGAAATTTGAGCGCACTGCTACAGGAGAGTTGATAATTATGCCGCCCACTGGAGGAGAAACGGGACATCGTAATATTGAAATTGCTTATCAATTGCAAGGCTGGAGCCGCCAGCATAATTTGGGGATAGCTTTTGACTCTTCTACCGGTTTTAAACTGCCCAATGGTGCAGACCGATCGCCCGATGCTTCGTGGGTGAAAATCGAGCGGTGGCAGGGATTAACTCCCGAACAGAAAAAGAAATTTTTGCCCTTATGTCCTGATTTCGTGGTAGAACTGCGCTCAGAAAGCGATAAGTTAAACAATCTCCAGGAGAAAATGGGAGAATATCGGGAGAATGGCGCGCAGTTGGGTTGGCTAATTGACCCCCAAAATCAGCGAGTAGAGATTTACCGTCCCGGAAAAGAAGTAGAAATCTTAGAAAATCCGGCGGCCTTGTCTGGTGAAGAGGTGCTGCCCGGATTTATGCTAGATTTAAAAGGGATATTGTAACGAAGTGATAATCAGGCTAGCTTTGGTTAATGATTTAGTTTATGAAAAATAGCCACGTTGAAGTAATTGTCACACTTCAGGAGTAGAGCATTTAATTAGGTTGATAAAAACTTTTCGGATAGCTGCCGAAAGATTTCGGTTAAATGCTGACATATATAACCCCGTAATTCTGACAGTATGTGGATTAATTAGATAGCGAATCGGTGCCCTAGTAATTTCTGGCTAAACCCCTCAAAATTTGGTAAAAAATATGAAATAAACATCCCGAATAAATTCTTTCTATTTTGACGGCAACACTGTCAAACGCTGATTATACCGTTGATTTCTGCATGCAGGTCAGGTGAAATTTAGACAGCCAAAAATCAGTGGTGGAAAGGCTTGGGGATTTTTTGGATATGTCTATTGGTCATTGGTCATTGGTCATTTGTCCTTTGTCCCCGCTGCCCTCCTCCCCTTTGAAAGGGGAGCCAGAGTCATAAATGTTTCCCCCGTGGCTGCCCGGGACAAGTGACAAGTGACAAATGACCAATGACCAATGACAAATGACTACTTAACGTTGTCGGGGGGCTCATCTTCGATACGTACTGTATCTTCCTCACCAAGATATTCCCCATTTTGTACCTCAATCATCACCAGGGGAATCACCCCGGGATTTTCAATGCGGTGGGGGGTGCAGGGAGGGACGTAGGTGGATTGGTTGGGGAGGATGAGGGATTCCACGTCATCACAGATGACTTTAGCTGTGCCGGAAACTACGATCCAATGTTCGCTGCGGTGATAGTGAATTTGGGTTTTCATCCGGTGGTTAGGTTTCATTTCCACCCGAATAATCCGATAGCGGGGGCCAGTTTCTAAGACAGTGACTTTGCCCCAGTAGCGGGATTCTGATTCGGCTTCAGATGTGGTTGGGTTGGCAGTTTGTTGGTCAGTCATAATTAACTAGGAAGTGTGAAGTTATTCAGGCTGGGAAAAAAGCGGAGTTGGAGGGGCGAATGGCTATTCGCTCATCCTAGGATTCCGAGCTAAATTTGGGGTGGTCTTGGAGGGATTTAACGATTTGTTTGATGTCTTGGGTGCGGTCTTTTTTGACTACGAGGGTGACGCGGCCATCGCGCACGACCACGACATCTTCTAGGCCAATGGTAACAATTAACTCATCTGAGTCAGTAGCATAGACGATCGCCCCGGTGGTATCCAAAGTCATGTGATTAGCCAATTCCACATTCGAGCCCGATGGCTGGTGCAACCGTTCTAGAGCGTTCCAATCTCCCAAATCATCCCAACCGAAGGCCACTGGTAAGACAAAAGCTCGATCGGTTTTTTCCATCACCGCATAATCGATGCTTTTTTTGGGGATTTGGCCATAAGCCGCTACCCCCTTGGACGCCAAGGGATTGATGATTTCTGGGGCGTGAATTCTCAGTTGCTGCAACACCACCCCCGCACGGAAGACAAACATCCCGCTATTCCAACTGTAACGCCCGGTGGCAAGGAACTCGATCGCCTTGTTGCGGTCTGGCTTTTCCGTAAACCGGCTGACTTTATAGGCACTCAAGCCGCCAAAAACTCCTGCATCGTCCCCCTGCTCAATGTAGCCGTAACCGGTGGCGGGATGGGTGGGTTTGACGCCCAAGGTGACGATCGCCTCTTGCTGGGATGCCAACTCACTAGCCGCTTGCAGAGTATGGTTAAACATCGCCACATCGTCAATCCAATGGTCAGCGGGAAAAAAGCCGACGATCGCCTCCTCCCCATAACGGCGGGCAATCTCCAGGGCGGTCCAAGCCACTGCCGCAGCGGTATCCCTACCTTCCGGCTCCGCGAGCAAATTCGCCTCGGGCAACTGGGGGAGCTGTTGGCGCGTCCCTTCCGCCAGAGCAAGGCTAGTGACAACCCATAAATTATCCCAACCACCGGCGGTATGGAGTAACCTTTCGGCGGTAGCTTGCAGCAAACTGTTACCGCTGCCATCGAGGCTTAAAAACTGTTTTGGGCGCTGCCGACGGCTCACAGGCCAGAAGCGCTCCCCTTTGCCCCCAGCAAGAATCACAGGTATCATTTGGGCACCAAATAATCTTGTACAGTGCTTATATCTTCGTACTTTATGCCATTCAGAACAGAAACTAAAATTTAAATTTAAAATTTTACAATTGAGATGGCGTTAGTGTGGGCTTGCCCGCAGGCGGTGGTAATTTTCGGCCTGCCATGAGTCTTTGCCCTTGGGGCGATCGAGGTAACTCAAATGTGGGATGGAATGGACCCTGATCTGGAGGTAGAACCAGTCAAAAGGGGGGAGGCGGTGAAAAAGGCGGTGAAAACCGTTAAAGACATCTCTCGGGGCAGCGCGAAAGCCTTGTCGGGTTTGATCTGGGGGTTGGTGATTTTGGCGCTGATGGGGGCTGCGAGCGCCACTTTAGGAGGAATTATTGCCCTAATTGGGGCAGCGGTATGGGTCAAACCCTCACCACAGCCAGATTTGAGATTATCCCACCGGACAACCAGTTTCGGCTATCAGCTCTCTGCCCCAGTGAATATCCTGGTGATGGGGGTGGATAGTGGCGTCGAATCCGAGCCGTCGCCGCACTCGGCTTTGGTATTTGGCGGTCGCAGTGATACGATTTTGCTCCTGCGCTTCCAACCGGGGAAAAAGTCTCTGGCAGTCCTCTCCGTGCCCCGGGATACTCGGATGGTGATTCCAGGGATGGGAACTGGCAAAATTAACGAAGCCAACCCCGTTGGGGGGGCGGCTCTCACCGCAGCGGCGCTGAGTCGCAACCTGAATCACTTGCCAATTCACCGTTATGTCCGCCTCAGTACGGGAGCCCTGCGGGAGTTAGTGGATTTGCTGGGTGGGTTAGAGGTGTTTGTCCCGGCGCCGATGTCTTACTCCGACTATACCCAAAAGCTGCATATCAATTTAGCTCCTGGGTGGCAAACTCTCTCTGGGGTGCAAGCGGAGCAGTTTGCCCGGTTCCGCAGCGATCGCCTGGGGGATATTGGGCGTCTGCAGCGCCAGCAATTACTCCTGAAAGCCTTGCGCCAGCGTCTTACCAGTCCGGCTTTACTGCCACAGTTGCCCGCTTTGATTAGAATGATGCGATCGCATATCGATACTAATCTCCAAGGGGAAGAAATCCTCGCCCTGGTGCATTTCAGCCTGCAGCTCCAGGCAGAAAATCTGAAAATGGTGTTATTGCCCGGGGAGTTTGGCGGCGGACGCCCGGAGCTGGATGCTGGCTACTGGTTGATGGACTCCGTGGGGCGCGATCGAGTGTTGAGTGACTATTTCGAGATCAAGGCTCCTCGTGAATTGCCCCCACATCCCTACCATCGCCCGGAGTTGTCGGGGCTAAAAATTGCCCTGCAAAATGCTACAGATGACCCGAAAGCCATTGCCTCGATGCGGCAATACCTGGAAAGGCAGGGCTGGCGCCACCTGTATGTAGTGGCTCAGAAATATCCTTTGCCCCTGCGCCAAACTCAGATTATTGCCCAAAAAGGGGATTTGCACTTGGCGCAGGTGCTACAAAGGATGCTGGGGGTGGGGGCGATCGAGGCTAGTTCTGTAGGGGATTTGGCCTCTGACCTGACGATTGTGGTGGGTCGAGACTGGCCGGTGAAAGCGCAAATCTCCCCGCCCCAGTAGATGTTATAATCTAGTCTTGCCATGCGACTAAAGTCTAATGCGCTTTTTTCCCCATGATCAAAGGGATTTTCCGGCGCTTGCTTGGTACGCTGTTAATTCTCATCCTAGCTTGGCTGTGGGTTTTGCTCAGCGCTACTCCGGTTGCGAGTGGCTAACAGGAGAAAATCTATTCGCCATTTTGTCATGTTAGTGTTTGGTTGATTTGCTAGGGAATTTACCCGTGATAAATCTAATCTGTAAAATCAATCTCATCAGCAGGCATGGCTAGAATCAGCTAGGGATGAGGAACTGGGGGCGCTGTTTGGGGGGTCAATGGAACGGGAGCGATCGGCATACTGGATGCACCAGGTTGCTTCGGCAAAACCTACCCATCTGATCATGTCCTCAGACAATATAGCGCATAACCGGTTTGGGGTAAAACCTACCCGCCATTGCCTAAACTTGAAGTTTCTTGGAATTTTCTAGAAAATTTACGGGTAATCAATGGAAGATGTAAACTCAATCAAATCAGAAGGCATTGCCAAAAAAGTCAGCCGGTTTAGGAGGAGCAAAATGGAGCCAACGGATAGCCTCAGTCGGAAATTATACCGAATGCACAAGCGTTCTTCCTTAAAAGCCGCCAATCTGATGGTGCGATCGGAAGAACTAATCAAGGGCGCTTCTAACCGTTACCGGATTACAGTCCAAGTGGCAAATCGCGCTAAGCGGCGGCGGGCGGAAGATTTTGATAATGATGAAGCGACGATGAAACCGTTGCTGCGGGCAATCATCGAGATGTCTGATGAACTCAACCAACCGGAATTACTTGGAGATTAATCCCTAGTCTCAATCATTAGACTTCTTGCATAAATCTAAACAGCCAAATGGCGTTTTTAACGGGATTTGGTGGGATCAATTCCTATTTTTGCAAGAAGTCTATATCATCTCATCTGGAACGGGGCAACCACTACAGGAAAAGCCCCTAGAGTAATTCTTAAATGGATGGAAACGGGCGAGAATTCCTGTGCCCTCACACCGAAATCAGCGAAAAACAGGTGAAAATTCTCAAAAGTGGTCCGGGCTGGCGTTTGGGCTGGAATCCAGAAGCGGAAATATATACTGGTTTGGTGGGAACGGATGACTGGTCCGTGGAACTGACGGCTACAGAGTTAGATGATTTTTGCCGCTTGCTGCTGTCTTTGGCAAGTACCCTCGGGGATATGGCTAGTGAACTGATGGATGAGGAGAAAATCGCCTGTGAAGCTGAATCATCAACCCTGTGGATGGAAGTGGAAGGCTACCCCGATGCCTTTAGCCTGCGGTTTATTCTGGAAGGCGATGCTAACGCGACCACTGGCGCCGTTCGCCGCTGTGAAGGCTGTTGGTCCCCACTAGCAGTGCCTGGTTTAGTGGCAGCGGCCCGCACTTTAAAAGTTTTTTGAAAAAGGGCTTGCTATCTCCAGAAAATTTGCTATAATAACAAAGTGTTGTCGGGGCGTAGCGCAGTTTGGTAGCGCACTACCTTGGGGTGGTAGGGGTCGTGGGTTCGAATCCCGCCGCTCCGACTTGAATTAGTCGAAATAAATCTCGTTCACAAACTAAATGCCACCAGTCTCCTACGATAGACGGGTGGTATTTTTTTTGGGCTGGGGGGGGTAGCGGCTGGAGAACGATTCTCTAAAATGAACGTGATCAGTGCGTAAGGTGACACAAATGCTTCAGGGGATTTGGCAGCGGCTGACGGGCTTATGGGGATCTGGAGAAGGCGGTAATGGACAAGCCCCATCACCAGTAGAACCTCAAACACCGCCACCACCGTTGGAGGATGGGGATTACCAACTGCTGTTTGGGCAGTTGCTCGAAGGCACCAGCCGTCAGGGTTGGGGGGCGCCGGAGGTGTTGCAGTATCTGGCAGCTCTCGGAGAACGGGGCAAAATGCAGGCTTGGACTGATTGGCTGCTGCGCTATGGGGAGCGTTTGCTGCGGGCAAAAACCCCTGACCCGCAGTTGACCATACAGTTGCTCCACTTCGGGCAGTTGGGTTGTGGTGAGTTGAGTGCTGTGGCTTATGCTCTGGGCTCCCAAATGCAGGCGAAGCTGACGCCACCGCCTGCACCTGCTCCTGCTCCTGCTACCCCCCAAGATGTGAAAGGCTGGTTTGAGCAGGGGAATCAGCAGTTTGCGGCGGAGAAGTTCGCGGCGGCTTTGGCTTCTTATCAAAAGGCGATCGAACTCCAAGCCGACTTTTTACCGGCTTGGGTGAATGCGGGCCTGGTCCATTTTCACCAGCAACAGTATGAAAATGCTCTCAGTGCTTTTGATGGGGCTTTACAAATCAATGGCGAAAATGCCACGGTTTGGTTTTACCTGGGTTGCACGATGTCGATTTTGGAGCGCCCCCAATTGGCGATCGATGCTTATGAAAAGTGCTTGCAGTTGCAGCCGGATTTTGTGGAGGCTTGGCAGTATCGCGGTTTAGATTTGGCAAAGCTCGATCGCTTTGAAGAAGCCACCACCAGTCACGAGCGGGCAATTCAGCTTAAACCCGATTTGGTCGAGGCTTGGTTCTCTCACGGCAATGCTTTGGTGAAATTGGGTAAGTATGGGGAGGCAGTGACTTCCTATAACCAAGCTCTCCAGCTACAACCGAATCATCTCGAGGCTCTGTTCAACCGGGGCGTTGCCTTGATATCCCTGGGGGACTACCCACAAGCCTTAGTATCTCTGGACCTATTGGTGCAGCTACAGCCGGATTTCTATCCTGCTTGGGCGGAGCGGGGACGGGTGTTGCTGGCTCTGGATCGTCCCCAAGAAGCTCTCGTCGCTTTTGATTCTGCCCTGCAATTAAATCCCTCTGACGCCACGTTGCAAGCGGCTAGAGATGAAGCCCTCAATCAAATTCAAAATTGATTGTCATTTGTCCTTTGTCCCCCCGTCCCCCCGTCCCCCCGTCTTCGAGTCCCCTGCACAAGCGCTCCCCTGCTCCCCTGCACAAGCGCTCCCCTGCACAAGCGCTCCCCGTCCCCCCGTCTCCGAGTCCCCCCGTCTCCGAGTCCCCCCGTCTCCGAGTCCCCTGGTCCCCCGTCCCCCCTACCCCCCTCTCATATGTTCGGGAAGCTCTGGCAGCGCTGGTTTGAACGTCCAAGAGGACATCCTCACCCGTCAACCGACGGCGAAGTTAACCTGCAACCGGATTTAGATGAGGTGACGATCGCCCTTTTCCTCCAGTTTTTAGAAGCAGCGTTTCACGGTTGGAATGAGGAGCAGTTGCTGGAATTACTGGGGAATTTATCTGGTTTGATGACGCTGAAAAGCTGGGAGGAATGGTTGCCGAAGTACGGCAGTAAGCTCCTGGCGGCACCGGAGCCGGACTTGGAGACAGCGGAGCAACTGCTGAAACTTAGCCAGGTGGGGTGTGGCGCCGTGGGGGAAATTGCTGGCGATATCGGCAGAAGTTTGTTTTTTCGGCACCGCTTAAGGGTGGAAGAAACTCTGATACCCGCTCCAGAAGCGGAAGCGGCGTTTAGCGAGGGCAATAATCAGGCTCAGTCGGGGGATTTTGTGGCGGCTATTGCCAGCTTCGATCGGGCAATTGCTCTGGATGCGGATTTTTATCAAGCCTGGGCGAACCGGGGTTTTGCTCTCAATGCGTTGGCTCGGTATCCAGAAGCGCTGGCTAGTTATGATGAGGCTTTGATGATCCAGCCCAATTTTTACCCGGCTTGGTTGAATCGCGGTGTGAGTCTGAAGAATTTAGGACGTTATCAGGCGGCGCTGATTTGCTACGCTCGGGCGATCGAACTTGACGCTACAGAACATCTGGCGTTTGCTAACCGAGGCTTTGTCTTGTTCCAGCTACAACGTTATGAGGAAGCTCTGGCTAGCTATGAGGAAGCGATCGCGTTGGAACCGAAGCGCGCCAAAACCTGGATGGGGCGCGGTGAAACTTTGATGGCAATGGAAGATTATCTCGAAGCGATTATTTCCTTCGATCGGGCTCTGGAAATTAAACCGAAAATGCACTCGGCTTGGACCGAGCGCGGTCGCTGTCTGTTTCTGCTGGGCCGCTACGCCGAAGCCATTTCGTCTTTTGATAAGGCCCTGGCTCTCCAACCTGATGAAACTGCCATCTCCCACCGCCAACAGGCGATCGATGCCTTGAAAGCTGGTGAGGGCTTGTTCTAAATCGGGAATTCCCCCATCTCCCCGTCTCCCCATCGCCCCATCGCCCCATCTCCCCATCGCCCCGTCTCCCCGTCCGGTGAGCTTGCCCTGAGCGAAGTCGAAGGGCGAAGCCGAACCGCGTCTCCCCGTCCCCCCATCCCCCCGTCCCCCCGTCTCCCCGTCCGGTGAGCTTGCCCTGAGCGAAGTCGAAGGGCGAAGCCGAACCGCGTCTCCCCGTCCCCCCATCCCCCCGTCCCCCCGTCTCCTTGGTGGTCCTGATGGTGAGGATAAATATACTTATCATTTTAAGCATTAAATTTATGGACACCATCAGATTACTTATATAGATTTTCTGGGTAATGCTGATTAATCGCAAAAAACCAGAAGAAATACTTATTGACTAAATTTAAGATTTATTTTAAATTAGACGCCAACAGGGGGTTGACAGGTACTCTAAAGGCAGTAAACTGATTTCTAACCAATTCGCTGGTGCGTGCAGAGGGATAGATATAGCGTGCCGAGACTCTCGGCTGGCCAATACTCAGAAAGATGGGTTGGTGGCAACCTAGGTCGTCTGGCAAACGCATCCCCGGCACTGGCGGAGAATCAAAGATAAGTTGACCTTGTAATACCGATAAAGGCGGTTTTCTCATCGCCGTTATCACAGCAATTAGGGAGTGCTGGGAGGAGATTTTATGTCTAATTTTTCGGGTCAAGTCTCGCGGCGGAAGTTTTTGATGACTGCGGGAGCATCTGCGGTAGGTTCTGTGTTGCTCAAAGGGTGTTTGGGGAATCCCCCCGAACCCCCAGGGACAGCGAGCAGTACCACTACATCACCAGTACCTGCGGTTAATGTCAGTGCGGCGGATGCGCCGGAGACGACTCAGGCAAAACTGGGGTATATCCCGATCGTCGAAGCCGCTCCCCTGGTTGTTGCCAAGGAAAAAGGCTTTTTTGCCAAGTACGGTATGACGGAGGTGGAAGTATCCAAGCAAGCCAACTGGGGGTCAGCACGGGATAATGTGGAAATTGGCTCGGCGGGGGGTGGTATCGATGGCGGACAATGGCAGATGCCAATGCCACATTTGATTTCTGAAGGGGTAATTACCAAGGGAAATCAAAAGTTGCCGATGTATCTGCTGGCGCAGCTCAATACCCAAGGTAACGGGATTGCGATCGCCAATATTCACTTAGGCAAAGGTATCGGTCTTGACCTGAAGCCCGCTAGAGATTACATTGTGGGACTGAAAGCAACTGGCACTCCCTTTAAAGCCGCCTACACTTTTCCCAAAGTTAACCAGGATTTTTGGATTCGCTACTGGTTCGCCGCTGGCGGTATCGACCCCGATAAAGATGTGAATTTGCTGGCTGTACCTGCAGCCCAAACCGTCGCCAACATGAAAACTGGGACAATGGACGCTTTCAGTACCGGCGACCCTTGGCCTTATCGAATTGTGTCCGATAATATTGGCTTTATGGCGGCATTAACTGCCCAAATCTGGCCATACCATCCCGAAGAATATTTCGCCATGAGAGCGGACTGGGTGGATAAGCATCCCAAAGCCACCAAAGCGCTACTAAAAGGAATTATGGAGGCGCAGCAGTGGTGCGACCAGCCGGAAAATCGGGAAGAATTGGCGGCGATCGTCTCCAAGGGTAGTTATTTCAACGTCCCCGCCACCGTCCTGGCCTCTCCTTATAAAGGCGAGTACAAGATGGGCGACAACAAACCCGATATCAGCGATAAAAATCTGGGGACTTTGTATTGGAAAGACGGGGCTGGTAACGTATCGTATCCTTACAAGAGTCACGATTTGTGGTTTATGACCGAAAGCGTTCGCTGGGGCTTTTTACCACCCGATACCCTCGCCAATGCCCAGACGATTATCGATAAAGTCAACCGGGAAGACCTCTGGCGGGAAGCGGCGAAAGAAATTGGCATCGCGGCGGCGGATATTCCCACCAGCACGTCCCGAGGGATTGAGAAGTTTTTCGACGGGCACCAGTTCGACCCGGCGAATCCCCAGGCTTACTTAAATAGTTTGGCCATCAAGCGGATTTAGTCCCTTATTTCATCTTTGACAAACCCATAATTTACCCAACTACGGAGGCGATAAAATGACGGCAAATATTGAAAGAAGACCGAATGGATTTAATTTTCAAGACGCCGCAGCCGATTTCTGGAAAAAGAACGCTAAAAACATCGTGCCACCAGTGATAGCTATCTTGATTTTTCTGGCTGTGTGGCAGTTGCTGTCCAGTCTGGGTGTGACCAAGTTGCCGGGACCCCTAGAGGTGTTTACCAATGAACGGACTCGCACCTATCTGATGTATCCCTGGTTTGACCGGGGTGGTTTAGATAAGGGTTTATTTTGGCAAACTTTGGAAAGTTTAAAGCGGGTTTTAATTGGCTACTCGTTAGCCGCTCTTGTGGGGATTGGTTTGGGGATTTTGATTGGCCTCAATCCGGTGATTAATAAGGCGTTAGACCCTCTGTTTCAGTTCCTGCGCACGGTCCCACCTTTGGCTTGGGTGCCTATCGCTCTGGCGGCTTTACAGCAGAATGCTCCGGCGGCTCTGTTTGTGATTTTTATCACGGCAATTTGGCCGATTCTGATTAATACCGCCGTGGGTGTGCAGCAAATTCCCCAGGATTACATCAATGTGCGGCGAGTTTTGCAGCTTTCTCCCCAGAAATTCTTCTTTAAAATTCTGATTCCTTCGGCTTTGCCTTACATTTTTACTGGTTTACGCATTGCTATCGGTCTGGCTTGGCTGGCAATTATCGCGGCGGAAATCGTGATGTCTGGGATTGTGGGGATTGGCTTCTTTATCTGGGATGCCTATCAGAATAACTACATCAGTGATATCATCTTGGCACTGGTCTATATTGGGGGCGTGGGTTTACTATTAGACCGAGGGATGGCTTACCTGCAAACTTTGATTTTACCGGGCGAGCAAAAATAGTGCATTATCCTGGTGGCTCATGGAAAATCATCAGCTCTATGAGCCAAAATACCAGGGTTTGAATCGCCAAATATTGGATTTGATAATGATTTGGGAGAAAAAAAATGAATGATTTTGTATCAGTGGAACAAGTAAATAAGGTATTTAATTTGGCTGGGGGTAATACTTACCTGGCGCTGAAAGGGATTGATTTGCAAATTAAAAAGGGTGAATTTATTTCGCTAATTGGTCACTCTGGCTGTGGCAAATCTACCCTGTTAAATATGATTGCGGGTCTGGATTTGCCCACGGAGGGGATGGTGACGGTGGAAGGACAACGGGTAAAAGCGCCGGGGCCCGATCGGATGGTGGTATTCCAGAACTACTCGTTATTGCCTTGGTTGACGGTGCGAGAAAATATTGCGCTGGCGGTGGAAGAAGTCCTGGGACATTTATCCAAGGAAGAGCAAAGGGATATTGTGGAGGATCATATCGATATGGTGGGTTTGCGCCCCCATGTGGATAAAGCGCCAACGATGCTGTCTGGTGGTCAAAAGCAGCGGGTGAGTATTGCTCGCGCTTTGGCTATCCGTCCGAAAGTGCTGTTGTTAGATGAACCTTTTGGGGCTTTGGATGCGCTGACGCGAGGCAATTTGCAAGAGCAGTTAATGGAAATCTGCGAGGAAAACGAAGTGACGGCGGTGATGGTGACTCACGATGTGGATGAGGCGGTGTTGCTGTCCGATCGGATCGTGATGTTAACCAATGGTCCGGGTTCTAAAATTGGTCAGATTTTGGATGTGGATATCCCGCGTCCGCGCAAACGGATGGAGGTGGTGAATCATCCGAGCTATTACAGCTTGCGATCGGAGATGATTTATTTCCTGAACCAGCAGAAGCGGATTAAAAAGCTGCGGGCAAGAAAAACGGTGGCTGTCTCTCGTCACGGTTTGGAAAAAGTCAATTTGGAAATCGGCTTTGTGCCGCTGACGGCTTGCGCTCCGGTGGCGATCGCCAAAGAAAAAGGCTTTTTCACCAAACATGGTTTAGAAGAAGTTTCCCTAGTGCGGGAAACCAGTTGGCGCGGTATTGTGGATGGCATGATTGGTGGCTACATCGATGCGGCGCAAATGCCATCGGGGATGCCTCTGTGGTTAACCCTCGGCGGACAAGATAACCGCCCCCTCCCGGTGGTGAGCGCCCTCACCATGACTCGCAACGGCAATGGTATCACCTTGTGCAAGCGCTTTTATGACCAAGGCATTTACAGCCTAGCGGATTTTAAACAGTACCTGCGTCAGTCCCCGGAGCAGATGCACCGCATGGGGATGGTGCATCCTTCCTCAATGCACAACCTGTTACTGCGCTACTGGTTGGCTTCTGGCGGTATCGACCCCGATCATGATGTTGCCCTCACAACCTTGCCTCCTGCCCAGATGGTGGTGGACCTGCAAGCCGGAACCATTGATGGTTTCTGCGTCGGGGAACCCTGGAACCAACGAGCGGCGATGGAAGGTGTTGGCTTTACGATCGCCACAGATTTAGAAATTTGGCCGGGACACCCTGGGAAAGTGCTAGGCGTGCGGGAAGACTGGGCCGCCGCTTATCCCAACACCCATGTCGCCTTGGTCAAAGCCTTGCTGGAGGCTTGCCAATATTGTGCTAATCCAGAACATGCCGCCGAGGTGCGTCAAATCCTCGCTAGTCGGGAATATGTCAACACTAATCCCGAATACATTCAACTGGGGGATCCCAATTCTACTGCCTGTAATTTGGATGGCAGTAAAGTGGAATACGCCCACCATCTATTTTACGAGCCCGGTATGAATCGCCCCAGCCGTACTGAGCATTTGTGGCAGATGGTGCAGATGGCGCGGTGGGGTGATACTCCTTTCCCCCGGAACTGGTTGGAAATCTTAGAACGGGTTTGTCGGGTGAGCGTTTTCAGCACTGCTGCTCGCGAACTTGGGGTGTTGGATACGAAATACAGTCGCGGTTCAATTCAGTTGTTTGATGGCACTACTTTTGATGCTGATGACCCGATTTCTTATCTCAACAGTTTGGAAATTAAGCGCGATTTCAGCATTGCGGAAGTGGTGTTAGATTCTCGCCCCGCCAATGTGGCTTAATGCCAGGTTTGTAGTTGGGCTTTAGCCCTCTTAGGTTTGTAGTTGGGCTTTAGCCCTCTTAGGTTTGTAGTTGGGCTTTAGCCCAAAAAAATCCATCTATCATCTCCAGGAATCATCATGCAGACACAACAATATCCCAAACCCAGAACCAGCAGAAAATCCAAAGCCAAGTCTGGCCCATTCGTGGTATTTGAAAATGTTTCTAAGGTGTATAAAACCCCGAAAGGCCCTTTTACCGTGCTGCAAAATGTGAATCTGACGGTTAATCAGGGGGAGTTTATTTGCGTTATCGGTCACTCTGGCTGTGGCAAATCAACTCTGTTAAATATGGTTTCCGGTTTCAGCCAACCCACTGGCGGACGGGTGCAACTGGAAGGGGTGGATATTACGAAGCCGGGACCCGATCGCATGGTGGTATTCCAAAACTATGCTTTGCTTCCTTGGCTGACGGCATTTGAAAATGTCTATCTGGCGGTGGAGTCGGTTTATCCCAATAAATCGGAAGCGGAAAAGCGGGATATTGTGTGGAAACACTTGGCAATGGTGGGACTGTCGGAAGCAGCGGAGAAAAAACCACCGCAAATTTCTGGGGGGATGAAACAGCGGGTTTCTATTGCTCGGGCTTTGTCCATTAAACCGAAAGTGCTGATTTTGGATGAACCTTTTGGGGCTTTAGATGCCATTACTAAGGAAGAATTGCAGGAAGAATTGCTGAAAATCTGGAATGACAGCCGCTCTACCGTGTTGATGATTACTCACGATATTGATGAGGCTTTGTTTTTGGCGGATAAGTTGATTATGATGACTAATGGACCGGCGGCGACGATTGGGGAAGTTATGGAAATTCCCTTCCCCCGTCCCCGCGATCGAGCGTTGATTATGGAAGACCCAGAATATTACAAACTGCGTAACTATGCTCTGGACTTCCTGTATAACCGTTTTGCTCACGATGATGAGTAATGGTGGCAGAAACCGGGTTTCTTAACTAAATCTCGGTCTAGATACCAAGATTGTCGCAGAAACCGGGTTTCTATCCTATCGCAGAAACCGGGTTTCTAACCAGAGGCTCTGCATAGTGAAGCGAACAGAGATTCATAGCTGTTGAGTGCTTGTTCAAAGGCATAGTTTTCTATGGCATATTGCCTACCTTTGGCAGCTAAAGCAGCGGTTTTTTCTGGGTGGTGGTAGAGGTGTTCAATCTCAGCGGCTAAGGCGTCGGGATTTTCGGGATGTACCACCACCCCGCCACCGCTGTTGCTGACGGCTTTGGCGGCGGTTCCGGTGGCGGGAACTGAGGCGACGATCGCGCAACCACTAGCGAGCAACAACGGAATTTTAGACGGCATATTAAACGCAATCACATTTTCCTTTTGCACTACTAACCCCACATCCGCCGCTGCGAGCATTTCGGGCAACTTTTCGCGGGGTTGAAAGGGCAGCAGTTTCACGTTATCAGCGCCATACATTTGGCAATATTCCGCCACGCGATCGAGTGCTTTTTCTTCCCCCACAATCACAAAAGCAATCTCAGGAATATGCCCCAGTTTCGCCGCTGCTTTAATCACCGTGGGTAAATCTTGGGTGAGGGCGATATTACCAGAATAAAGTACCACAAACTTACCCGTTAATTGATGAGTAACCCGGAAAGGATTAGTTTCCTTGGGCATGGGGCGGATAAAATCCACATTCACCCAATTAGGAATCATCACGATTTTTTCTGCTGGCACTCCTTTATTTAGCAGATTTTCCGTAAAACCATCGGCAATAACACTGATTTTCTGGGCTTGGCGGCAGGCAAATCTCTCTAAAATCTCAAAAGTGCGATACAGAGCTTTATTTTTCAGCAAACCCACATGAAACGCCGCTTCATGTTGGATATCTTGAATGTTCAACACCACTGGAGTCCGCCGCATCCAAGCCAAGGCGGTGGCGGGGAGACATACCGGAAGCGGCGGAACCGTAGCTAAAATCACATCGGGACGCCCCCCCTTCGCCGCCAGGGGGAAACTATTGAGGACGAAAGTGCCATCGAGGAGCAGGCGATCGACTAAACTGGGTTGCGGGCGAATCCACACCGAACACCGCTCTAAGGTGACGCCGTGGCGTTCCTCCGTCAAATACCACTTACCTTGGTATTCCTCATATATGCGACGTTCCGGGTAGTTTGGCATCGCCGTTACCACCCGCACTTGATGACCTCTTTTTACCAAACCTTCCGCCAGTTCCGTCATCAAAGGAGCGATACCGATCGGCTCTGGGTGATAGTTATAGGAGTAAATCAGGATTTGCATAAGCTGAGTTGCTCAAAAGTGCTTATGCTAGGATAGCCCGGAACCACTCAAACCGCCGTTAGACGCTGTAATTGTAGCTGTCGAGGACGATCGCACTGGGAAAATTACCCCGATCGATGCCAATCTAGAAAACATCTATTTTGTCACAGCCCATGAAAATCAAGCACCCAATTAACCTGCATAAAGCCCTCACCTTCCCATTTGTTTTCAGTTTAATGCTGATTTATGATAACTTTACCATCGGTCCGTGGGTTTACCTCTCATTGCACGGCACTTATGGCATCCTTTGGCTGCTCAAAGACCGCCTCTACCCTGACAACTCTTGGGAGGAAGATGTACCCTTAGTATCAGTGTTATTTAGTTTTATGCTACTGAGTTTGTACTGGGTAGCACCTTGGCTCCTGATCAGTCGCGGGAATATTCCACCCCTGCCCCTAATTGCAGCGGCAATTTTCCTCAACCTGTTAGGTGTTTTTCTTGTTTATACCAGCGATGCCCAAAAATATTATACCCTCAAGTATCAATCGGGCTTGATTACCGAGGGTTTTTTCTCCCGCACTCGCAGTCCCAACTATCTAGGAGAGATTTTTATTTACACTGCCTTTGCTCTCCTGACTCAGCACTGGCTACCATTTGCAATTATCGGTTTATTAACCGGGGTTGTTTTTCTGCCCCGGATGCGACAAAAAGACGCATCTTTGGCACGCTATCCCGAATTTGACGAATACAAAAACCGCTCTGGTCTTCTCTTACCCAAGCTGTTTTTGCCTTCAGCCAATGAAACCCAAGCCAAAAACCCCGTTTCTGAACCCAGTTAACAGCCAGTGATGGCAATTCATTGCGATATCAGCGTCCAAAAATAACCATCTGGGGCAACAAAGGAGAAACTTAATTCGCCAAACTCATTGGCGGTGATGTCCGAGACATTTGTCGCCGCACTGGCTTTTATCCGCTGCCAATAAACTTCTAAACCCCGCACCCGATAGGTGTAAAACGACATTCCTAAACAACCCGGTTGCCCCCATTCAAACAGATTTTTTAGCTTTAGTGCTTCGGGAAACCTTACCACATATAGCCTGCCAGAACGTGCAGCCTTCCAATCCACTTTAGAAGAGCGGGGGTCGTCAAAAGCTGTCACCGCAAAACTTTCTCCCGGCTGTAAATCAAAAAAATCTCTCGCTGGGGGCGAATTATCATAGGTACTGCTCACATCTTCCAAGGTGCGCAGTAATCCCAAGACTTCCTCATAAAACCGCAAACTTTCCTTGCTGTCATCTTGCACCACTATCCCCGCGTGGGTTATCTGGCTGGTTTTAAAAAAGGAATCTGGGTGAATTTTCCCATAATTTGGCACCGTGTAGTTGAATCTTTCAAAAAATACCTGCCTGCTCCGAGGTTGTCGCAGCAGCATCTCTCTTATGCCCACGATCGGTTCCATAAATGGCCGCACTTTTTCCGTTGCATAAATTACCGACCAGTAGGCATTGGTGTATTTAATTGGCATCTCCTTCGCCGCCAATTCTGCGTGATTTAAAATATTTAAAATATCCGCTGTCATGGCAGTTACCCAACGGTTGCCCAGAGCTTTCATGGTCTCCATTTGCAACCCTTCATTAATCGGCTGTTCCCACACCAGCAATCTAATTAAGCCGTGGTCGGCATCTTGGTGATACAATCTAATCGAGTGCAGGTGGGAATTAACGCCGTAGAGCTGTTTCGCAGCAGCGGCGGGTAATTCCCCAATATCACCGATGCGGTAGCCAAATTGCTGCCAATATTGGATCGCCGTTAGGGGATGTTCCACCCCGATGGTAACTTCATAAATGCCTTGGATGGTGGTATCGCTTTGATTCATTTGGGTTGGTAGTAGTAGTAGTAGTAGGGGCGAAGCCCCTCGTGATCAATATCTGAGTCAGACCAATAACTATAATGCTGGGATGCTTTGTCCCTCCTGTGACAATCTACCAGGGTAATGGGATGCTTCACCCACAATTATAGCACCTCTAGATAAAATAGGTCAGAAGCCACCGAAATAAAAGTGTAATCTTATGATACGATGACATTGGCGTTATGGATGGCGGCAATGGTTGATTTTCCAAAAGAAGAATTCCCGGCTGAAGCCTGGGTAAAGGTGCGGGCGAGTACCGATGCCCAACAATCCTTTCTCTCCTGGAAGGGTTCGATTTATGCCTTGATTCCCGGAGAGCAAAAGCAGCATTTATTTCAAATTGTGGGGATGAGTGTGGCTCGCTGCATTCCTCTGTCTGAGGGTGGTTGGGATTTTACGTCTCGCGAAGTGACTTTTTATCTGGATCCGGTGACGGGAGAAATCCTCCGGCGGTGGCAAAACCCTTGGACTGGTGAAGAAGTGCCCGTGGTGCATGTGGCGAATAATCCAGTGCAAGGTATTTTTAAACGCCCTTTACCCGGAGTCGTGGAAGGGGATATGACTACTTTTGTGTTTGATTTGTTTTCTCACTATCCCAACCCTTTGGCGGGGGATGAAAAATTCGCTCCCTACAGTCCACAAGAAATTTATCAAGCGGCAGAATTATTTAAGCTGCGGGTGCCTACAGCGGAGTTGCGCAATCCGGCAATTACTTCGGTGGCTCAGGTGTTTCTGACTTGGGACAGAATTGGTCCAATGTTGCCTTGGATGAAAATGGCCGATCGTCCCGGACAACTCATCTATAGTGCGATCGGGCAAAAAGTCCCCGATTTTCATCAACTGCCCCAATTACTCCAAGATGAAATTAACAGCCGTGTCCCTTTATATAAAAATGCTCCCCCTAGCAAATTAGACGCGGATGATATCACGTCTTGGAAGTATTTTAAAAAGCATTTTGATGCCTATTTGCAGGGGGAAACGTTCCCGATTCCTGAACCGGCATTGTAACTGTTTACGTGACGCGGGCATCTTGCCCGCATCACGTAAACAGGAAATCCTTAATCCTCTCTCTACCTCGGCGATGAAACCCACATCTGGCGGGAACGAAGGCGGACACATATAAGTCTGGGGAATTGTTGGCCTTGACGGGTGCAGGTAAGAGAAAGACACTGAGGAAAATACTGATAATTATGGCTAATTTAAGAGATAATAGGACTGTAAACCTAGCCTTTATTGACGCCAATGTAACTGATGGCCAATTGCTCGCAGCGGGGCTGAAAGAAACAGTCAGAGCAATTACCATCACCGGGGATAATCCCATTGAGGAAATTACCGAGACTATTGCCAAATATGCTGCCTGCTTTGGGGCTGTGGATGCCATCCACTTGTTGACTCACGGGAGTCAGGGTTGCCTGTATCTCGGCAATACTATAATCACCCAAGATACCATAGAAAATTACCGCCAGCAATTATCCCAATGGCAAGTCAAAGATATTGTAATTTACGGTTGCCAAGTGGCAGCGGGGGCGGGCAAAAGTCTGCTGGTAAAGATTAATCAAATTACTGGGGCTGATATTGCTGCTAATTTTGCTAAAACTGGGGCGGCGGCTCTGGGTGGTAACTGGAATTTGGCTTTTGTGGCGGGGGAGAAATCGGGGTTAAGGCTGGATAATTTGGCTCTGACTCCTGCAACTATTGCGGCTTATGGTGGCGTATTTGCCACGGTGACAGTAAGCACTAATGCTGACAGTGGGTTGGGTTCTTTGCGGGAGGCAATAAGTACGGCACAACCAGGAGACACCATTACTTTTGCCGCCAGTCTCGCCAACCAAACCATTAACCTCACCTCCCAGCTAGAAATTGACAAAAATTTAATTATTGATGGGGAAGCAGCGGCGGGTTTAACTATTAGTGGCAATAACGCCACGCGAGCTATCGATGTGCTACCAGATGCCAGCTTTAATGCGGTAAATTTTACCATCAAAAATCTGATTATTGCTAATGGTAAAACTACTCAAACTGGGGAAGATGGCGCGGGGGGAGCTATCAGAACTGCCAGCAGCACGAAACTAACTGTTGATAATGTGGAATTCCGCAATAATGTGGCGGGTGGGGAAGGTGGCGGCGCCATTTTTGCCGGTTATCGCAGTGAGAATAAGATTATCAATAGCACATTTGACAGTAATGATGGCACTCCCGGTAATAGTGAACGTGGCGGCGGCGCGATCGCGGTTAAAAGCGAAAGCAATACTACCGTGACTGGGAGCATATTTACCAACAATAAAGGCATTAACGGTGGCGCCATTAACACCCTGTTGGGAGCATTAACGGTAGAAAACTCCCAATTTATCAACAATGATTCTACCCCAGGAGCTGCCAACCAAGACACCAGGGGTTATGGCGGTGCTATTTACACCGATGGCGCTTCTGCCCTCACTAATGATACCACAGGCGGGGAAATCACCATTCGCACCAGTCGGTTTGAAGGCAATAAAGGTTCTGGGCAAGGTGGCGGGCTATTTTTGTATGTGTATCCGCCAGATAAAGTCACCATTGAAGATAGCACGATTATCAATAATCAAGTCATCACTAGCCCCAATGGCGATGCTTTGGGTGGCGGACTGCGCCACGGCAATGGCGAATTAATCATTAATAATACCACTTTTGCCAATAATTTGGCTTTCAGTCAAGGCGGCGGCTTGTGGGTGGGTGAAGATTCCCCAGTCACCATTAATAACAGCACTTTTGTGGGCAATAAGGCAGAAAGTGCCGATGGGACGGGGGGTTTAGGCGGCGCCATTACCCTGGCAAATAGGAACAATACCACCAATATTAACCAAACCACGATCGCCAATAATTACGCCGGTTTTCAAGGAGGCGGTTTCTGGGGTGGCGGTGCCAATACCACCTTGACTAATACCCTAGTAGCTGATAATATTGCTAATAATGGTGGCAATAATTGGGACATTAAAAATCACACCCAAAATCAATTTAGCGATGGTGGGGGTAATGTGCAATATCCCGCCGCCAATCCTAATGATGCTCAAGATGTGAATGTCACGGCGCAAGTGGCGATCGCTGACCCCCAACTGAGCGCTTTTACTGATAACGGTACGGCGGTGCAAACCCCACTGGTATCTAACAATCCCGCCGTTACCGCTGGTGCAACCGCTACCGGAGACACAGACACCATCCCGATCGCTCCAGGCGATTTACTACTAACCCCAGTAAGTGGCGATTTATCCGGGACAGCAGCAGTCAATCTGGCTTGGAGCGATAATAGCAATAATGAAGCTGGTTTTCAAATTCAACGCTCCCCAGACAATCTCAATTGGCAGGTAATTCAAACCACCGCCGCCAATGTTACCACCTATACCGATACCGGTTTAACTCCCAATACCCAATACTACTATCGCATCACCGCCATCAATAACGCCGGTAACTCCTCCACCATTATTGCCAATACCACCACTTTAGCCGGAAATAATCCCAATCCCAACAATGGCAACAATACCGGCAATGGCAGCATCAATCTTAACCCTAGTCTCCTAGCATTACCGCCAAAATCCCTAGATAGTGACAACTACACCGTTCCTTTAACCACAGAAAATCCCTCACCTCCCTTTAATTCTGTAGCTACCACTTTAAGCGGAGGCGAGGGCAATGATACTCTCATCAGCCTCGATGTCGCAGAAGAATTACAAGGTTTAGGCGGCGATGATTTCCTGCAAGGTTTAGGCGGTAGCGATAACCTCTTGGGAGGCAATGGCAATGATTTATTGCATGGCAATACGGGAGCCGATTTCCTCGATGGTGGTGCAGGTTCAGATAGCCTTTATGGGGGTAAAGAAAATGACTGGCTCCAAGGTGGAGATGATAATGATTTTCTCAGTGGCAACCGAGGCAATGATTCCTTAAATGGAGGCATAGGAGATGATACCCTCTACGGCGGCAAAGAAAATGATTGGCTCACCGGTGGCGAAGGTAATGATTTCCTCTGCGGCGATTTAGGAGATGATACCCTGCTCGGCGGTGATGGTAGTGATATATTTGTCCTGAAGGCTTCCGGCAAAGCCACTATCCTCGATTTTAATCCCGGTACAGATTATTTCCGTTTAACTGACGGGCTAACTTTTGCCGATTTGGCGATAACCGCCGACGGAAATTATACCACTATTCGCGCTAACGGCCAATTGCTAGGGATATTAGAGTCAGTTGCTCCCATATCTGCTGCTGATTTCAGTTCAATTTAAATCGGGTAACTGCCCAAATATCACTTTTTAGGGGCAAAAACAGGCGCAGATTAATTATCCGGGATCCATCCCGTGGCACGGCATGATTAAGATAATTCATTAACTCCAACTATTTAATCCGCCGTGCCCCGACCAATTCTGAATCACGCCATAATTAGACTAATCAACGGTCATTGATAAATTGGCCTAATTTTCTATCGGCTCACGAACTACCACAGCGATAAAGCTGGTAGGGGATACCAATCCGATAAGACTCATTTTCATCAATCATACAATTTAGCCCCTGGGATAGCAACAATTGCGGCGGATAATCCCGGCGACGCAATCCCGGGGCTACTACCCACAAATTTAGCTTATCTCTAGTTGGTAATTCCGGTAATTTTGCCAAATTTTCCCAAACTAGATGATAGCCATCATGTCTATCCCAGAAACCCCAATAAGTAGGCGTGATTTCCTGACTTGGGCGCAATTTTTCCACCTCTAGGGCAAAACTTAATCCCAGGGCCACATCCTGAAATGTATCATATCCCACCGCCACCATTAAAGGTAAATCGGGCTCGATATTCATATTTTTAGCCACTATGGCTGGTTGATAAGGCTTTTGGAAGGCCAGATCGGACACCACAAACATACTACTGAGCAATCCCACGGCTAAAACTACCCCCAATGTGCGCTTATTTTCCAGGTTTTTCCCTGCCAAACCCGCCGCCAACAGCACACACACACCGGGATAGTAAGTAAAATGATAGCGCACGGCGGAGGTAATATCTTTGCCTAGGATATAGACAATGATAAATAATTCGCCCAGGACAATTAGGGTAAAAATTAAAATAATTTTGCTTGACCAACTGGGATTAGCTGTTATCCAATAAAAATCACCATTACTGATTAATTCCCGGACTAACCAGACGACAAAGCCCAACATCACGATCGCGGCGGGAACTGCCACCCACAGGGGCTGATTTTCTACGGGGAAAGCTACCACCATTAGCACCCAACCGGTGATAGTTTGGAATATGGGGGCAAATCCATCTGTCCAGCTTGGCTCAAATGGTACAAACCAGTCGGTTTCCTGCCTGTTGAAATGCTCTATCAGCACGGGATACCAGGGGATGAATAAGAGAAAAGGCAAAATGCAGAAAAGCAGTGTGGGGGAAAATTGCCGCCGCCAAAGTTGGCCAAATGTCAAGGCGCCAATTTGGGCAACTAAAGCGAGGAGAAAAAAATAATGTGTCCACAAACCTACGGCGTTGATTATTGCCCAAATTAGCCAGAAATGCAGGGGGACTGATTGGCGATTTTCTAGGTTTTTTTGGATAATCACCATAACGGTGAGTGCCAGGGAAATTAACAGCAATGGTAGGGTGTAGTGGCGAGCTTCTTGGGAAAGATAAACGGCAAAGGGAGACACCGCCATGAGAGCGGCGGCGATTAAACCGATGCGCGGGGAAAAGGCGGCTTTACCGAGGTAGTAGATGGCGGCGCAAGTGGCGACGCCGCCAATGGAGGCGATCGCTCTCATCCCCCCAGCCAAATCCCCTAGCGTCGCCACTCCCCTCGCCTTTAACCAAGCGTGCATCAAACAAAAAAACAGCGGTGGATGGGTGGACTGACTCGCCACCAACCCCGCAATTTCCCCGCAGCTAGTAGCCGAATTGAGAGAGAAAATCTGGCTCAAATCTCGCAGTGGAAACACCCGATTTAGAGGCATATCATTATAACTGCGCCCCAAACTAAACACCGCCGTCATAATTTCATCAAGCCATAGGGGTTTCCCCTCCAACCCCACCCACCGTAACACCGCCGCCAAGGCAATTATCCCAGCCAGGAATAAATAATGTTTTTTCATGCACAGATTATACCGTTGAGGGTGACGGGGTGACGCGGTTCGGCTTCGCCCTTCGACTTCGCTCAGGGCAAGCTCACCGATCGGGGGGACGGGGATAGTTTTTTTGCTAATTGCTAATTGGTAATATTAACCGAACCGGGCAAGATGTTCTGAAATCAATTTATCATCGGAAAAATTACTGAGTATGGCGCCCCACAATTCCACTAAAAGTTATCAAACACGCCCAAAATTTTCGTAGTGGGGGGCGCGGCGTGATTAAGATTGTTCGGGAACCCGAGATATTTAAGTAGCTGTGGTACTACAATACATAATTTGAATTGTTTACATGCCGCACCTTTTCCATTATCCTTATTCTCCCAGATAATTTGGGGGCTGTCAAGGGTTTTTTGCCCAATTTTTGGGAAATTCGCTATGATCTAATCATCCAATAATTACACCGGGTAGGTCATATGGTACAGATTCAAGAGCCAGAGATTCCCACCTTCCCGCCGGGAGATTTATGGAGTGATGAACCGCCTTTGGAAACTTATCGTCATTTTCAGCAATTAATGCTGCTCCTGAGCAGTTTAGAGCGGTTTTGGTCGAACCGCTTGGATTTCTTCGCGGGTGCTAACCTGACGGTCTATTATAGTACCCGCGAGCGGAAAGATGAGGATTTGCGCGGACCGGATTTCTTTGTGGTTTTGAATACAGAACGCCGGGAACGGAAAAGCTGGGTGGTATGGCAAGAGGATGGCAAATATCCGAATGTGGTGATTGAGGTTTTGTCGGATAGTACGGCTGCTGTGGATAGAAATAAGAAAAAGCTGCTGTATCAGGATGTATGGCGGACGCCTGATTATTTCTGGTTCCATCCTTATACGATGGAGTTTAAGGGGTTTACGCTGGTACATGGTAAATATGTGGAAATTCCGCCAAATGAGCAATCTTGGTTGTGGAGTGATGAGTTGCAGCTATATTTGGGCATTTTTAATCAAAGGCTGCGGTTTTTTACGCCTGAAGGGGAATTAGTTCCGACGCCAGAGGAGGCGGAAATACGAGCTTTATCGGCGGTTGAGTTAGAACGTCAACGTGCGGAAGTCGAACGCGAGCGTGCGGATGCTGAACGCCAACAAGCTGAGGTAGAACGTCAACGTGCGGAAGTCGAACGCCAGCAAGTTGAGGTAGAACGCCAGAAAAATGCTATCCTGCGTCAGAAACTCTTAGAATTGGGGATAAACCCTGATGAAATCGGGTAAATTGGGCATGGTTTAGTCTTCGCCAAAGGTTTGTAGTTGGGCTTTAGCCCTGTAGAACTTAAATTTTTTTGGGCTGAAGCCCAACTACAAACCTCCTTTCTTTGGGCTGAAGGAGGGTGCTACGAGCCTTTTTTCTTCTAAATCGGGGATTTGCCCAGAAAGTTGAGGAGTTCGCGGTTGACTAGGTGGGGGACTTCTTGCTGGATCCAGTGACCGCATTGGGGGATGAATTTAATCTCAAAGGGGGCTTTGATTAATTTGTCGAGTCCTTCGGTAAAGTTTTTGCTCCAAAAGGAATCATCTTCACCCCAAAGAACGAGGGTGGGGACGGTGACGGGGGAGGGTTCGCGTCCTAGGTTGTGAACCCAGTTGAGGGGAGACATAAGGTGACGATAGTAGTTGAGGGCTCCGGAGAGGACGCCCGGTTTGGCGAGGGCTTCTTGATATATTCTGGCTAGGTCGGCGGTAAAGGCACTTTTGCGGGTGGCTTGTTCGCGAAAGATATTTCTGACGAATTCTTTGAGGTTTTGCTGGATGAGCCATTCGGGGACGCCGGGAATTTGAAAGGCGAAGACGTACCAGCTCCGGCGTAGTTGGTCGATGTTGGTGCCCATTTCTTGTAACCAGCGGTTGGGGTGGGGGGCGTTGAGGATGACGAGCTGGTTGAGGTGTTGGGGGAATTTTTGGGCGAGGTTCCAGGCGATCGCTCCCCCCCAGTCGTGTCCCACAATATGGGCTTTCACATAGCCTAAACTTTCAATCAGCCCTTTAATATCAGCGGTGAGAGTGTCTAAATCATAACCGCTTTCGGGTTTGTCGGAATCGTTGTATCCCCGCAGGTCGGGTACTACTACTTTAAAGTTCCGGGCGAGGGCGGGGATTTGATACCGCCAAGAGTACCAAAATTCGGGAAATCCGTGCAGGAGTACCACTAAATCTCCTTCGCCTTGGGTGACGCAATGGAGGCGAATGCGGTTAGTTTCGACAAAATGATGTTGCCAAGCAGCTTCTAAGGCGGTCATGGGTTTTTTTATCCCCTAGGGTGGAGCGTCTGGTGATTTTCTGGCGGAATTTGGTGGTAGTAGTAGGGTGGGCATTGCCCTCTACCACTCAGGCAAAACAATTTGTGAAAATTGTCAAATCTCTGACTCTATTACTCTAACATAGAATTGCGATTTCAGGTTCTAGATTGTTAAAAAACTTTGTCCTTTGTTATTTGTCCTTTGGGGCAGCAACTGGGCAGAAAGGGCGAAGCCTGACGGGAATGGGTTATCGGTGACAAGCGACAGCCCCCCACACCGTCAGGCTTCGCCCCAAAATTGGAGGCAGTTACCCGGTTTCTTTTCCAAGTGACTTAGGACAAGTGACTGATAATGGCTATACATTCCCTTGATTTCTGATTTGGGCAACAATTTTACCCCGCACGTGACCTTGGAGAAGTCGTTGCAATGCTTGGGGGATTTCTTCTAGTTTGATAACTTCTTCTAACATGGGGGCAATCTTGCCTGCGGTGACGAGGTGGCTAAATTCTGTCCCGATGCGAGCTAAATCTTTTTGGGCTTTGATATCCCCGGACAAGTAAGCGCCTCCCAAGGCGACATCGTGAACTGAAATTGCTTTACTAAAGGATTGCAGTTTTCTGAAATCGGGTAAGGCGGCGACGCAGGCGATACCGCCACCAAATGCTAACATATCTAGTGAGGCAGTGGCGTTAGCTGAACTGACGGTATCAACGATCGCATCGACGCCGCGCCCATTGGTGATTTCTCGGACTCGGGCGGTCACGTCTTCGGTGTTATAGTCGATGACCTCATGGGCTCCCAGGTGGCGAACCCATTGGAAGTTGCGCGAGGAACAGGTAGAAATTATCTGTAGTCCGGCGATCGCGGCTAGCTGCACGGCAAACCCGCCTACGCCTCCGGCGCCGCCATTGATTAAAATAGTTTGGTCAGAATTGATGTGTAGTTTGCGGTGGAGGACCTGATAGGCGGTAAAACCAGCACAAGGTAAAGCTGCTGCTTCGGTCAAGGAGATATTTTTCGGGGCGGGAGCGATCGCATGGGCTGGAGTAATGGCCAGTTCCGCAAAACCCCCTGGTTTCGATAAGTTCCCATGATAATAAACCGCATCGCCTACCTGCCAATCCGTAACACCTGGTCCCACGGCATCAATAATTCCTGCCACATCCACACCAGGAATAAAAGGATACTGCCAGGAACGAAATCCTCGCTGGATAAATTTATAATCTGCCGGATTTAAACCAGCAGCATGAACTACTACCCGCACTTCCCCAGCCTGCGGGTGGGGTGACGGCATTTCTGTCACATAAAGATTGTCTAAACTGCCCGGTTTATCGATAACAATTGCTTTCATAGTTGGAGATTTAAGGCGATGAGATTTAATCTTACCATCTCCAACAATGGACAATTGATAATTGATAATTAACAATTGATAATTATCAATTATCAATTATCAATTATCAATTAACCGGAGTGAGACTTCCGCGAATGCCGTCAGGCGTCGTACTAGGATCGAGAAAGCCAGGACCGATGCTATTTTTCACCAAGTTAGCCAGTTCTTGCAATTGGCTGATCGCTTCGGCGCCTTCGAGCTTCATCAATTCCCGATCGTCCCGCATTTCCGTCCAAGTGATCCCGTAATCAGACACCAGGAAACGAATCAGGTGATTTTCCCCTAAGCTGACCATAAACGAAGCACTGTTCATCTGGCCGCCGCAGGTATAGCAAGATGCTAGATAGCCGCGCCGCTCTAGGACGAGAGCCAGGGCCTGCAGGTTCATTACCAAGTCTTGTACGAATTGTCTGTGCTGTTCTGCTAATCTGACAAACACGGTTTTACTCCAACTAAACACACCACGTGTAAAATATTCTTTATATTTTCTTAATATTTGCGTCTGTGATTCAATTTAACACACCGAGATTTCCCGTAAATACTCACTTAGGGTGTAGAGGTAGGGGACTGCTCCAGGGGGAAGCAAGCATCAGCGAGACCTTTCGGGTTTTTGCTGGTCAAACATTCAGATGAAGCGCTAGCGCCTCTCTTTGCCCATAGATACCCATTGCCAAGGGCCAGTTCCTGAGATGAGGGTAGCCATAACATCAATATTGGTTGGGGGAGGGCTGAGGGCAAGAGAGAGTTAAACCCTTGGAGCTGCGGCAATTCGGCTATTTCGGCTCAACCAATTGATTGCAAATACTTATAGCAAGTATTGGAAATTTGTGTTGTTTCTGCAACTGAGACCACCACAAGGCAGCAAGAGGATGAGCTGGGGTCGCCCCTCTGGATTCAGCAGCCATTGTCACTGGCGGCACTGACTACCCTAGTTAACCAGCCACCACCCGAAACTTGGACCAATAAACCGCACGGTTATCCACCAAGCCACCAGTAATCCAATTCCGATCCAGGCGCCGGTTGTACTCCACTTTACAAACTGCTCGGCTTGGCTTTTGGTAATAGGCATCCAGGGCAGGATGGTTTCCTCTTGGCCGTATTTATCTTGTAGTGCTTCCTTGCGACGCTTTGATTCTCCCATACCTAATTTGAGCAATACTCGTAATTTTCATCGATCGTAGCACTTAGGATTATGGTTTGTGGTTTGTGTTTATGTTTCGTGACTTTTCGTGATTTTCCGTAGCGATGAGAGCTGGGGCAACGGAGAAACCACCGTGAGATTTGTGATTTATGTTTATGTTTTGTGACATTTCGTGATTTTTCTTAGCTATTAGCGCAGCGGTGGGGGGTTTAGCTACAGAAGTAGGTGGCATCGAGGTAATCAATGCGGGCGTGGGGACTGAGAGCAGCCAGGACAAGATTACCGTAGCTGCGATGGATGACACGACTATCGAGGAGCGCCACGACGCCTTGGCACTGGCGCACGGTGGAGACACTGCGTTGGAGGATGTTTAAGGCAGTGGGAAGGAGGTAGAGGCGAAACCAGTCTTGACGCTGGCGTTTGTAATAGGCGACGCGACCCGCCACGATCGGGTCTTCCAGGGAAGGGATCGGCAAAGTTGAGATAGCCAGCAGTTTCGGGGGACTGATGACCGCCTGATGCCGCAACCAGAACTGCCAACCAGAGACTAAAATCCCCTCCGGCCCCAGGTCGGTTTTTTCCACCTGAACCCGAGAGCCAAACTCTGCGGCGAGTAATGCACCGACCTGGGCTTTCAGGGGCAAATCTTCCACGATAATCACCGATATCCCTGGAGCCGGGGCACTGATGCACAGGAGCATCCGCAGTTCACTAATCAGGGCCGGTTGAAATTGGGGCGTATTGGGCATGGCGAACCGATCGGGCAAGTAAAGCTGAATCAGTTCATTGTGACGATCACTGCCAAACTTGACACAAGTAACATCCTCCAAACCCACCTGCTGGCGGTAGATAGAGGCTTGGGGGTCTAAATCCAATGCCGAACCGATTAAAACCACCGGCTGGATCGGCCACACCGGCTTCAAAGCCGATGCTACCTCCACTGGCGCCCGATACAGAGTAAATTCGCCCCGAGCCCGATCGACGCCAGCCCAGATGAGCTGGAGATGCGGCGGCGGACCATCAGCCAAAAATTGCCGCCAAGATGGGGGCAATTCTGCCTCTGAGAGGGACTGATACAGGCGGTGCAAAATCGATCGTTCTGCCTCATCGAGCAAATAGCACTGGTAGGGGTTAGAGGGATGGCTGAAAAGAGCGTGGGTGAGCTGCACCCGGGCATCGCGGATTAGCTCTGTCTGGTGGGGACAAGCCAGCATCAGCTGATGCCAGTCTGCAGAACTAATCACGATACTGAGAAGCTCCCGCACTCGTTCCGGGAGTTCTTCCGCTCCTTCAATAATGGTAGGAATGCCGGGAGGAAAACCCGGTATCGCCCCCCCATTTCCTTCCCATCTGTCCCCACCCTGCCGCACACAGAGGCGATCGGCCAACCAAGCATCCAGAGGCGCCAGGAGGATGCCCTGGAAGTCCTCAGCAGGCCAGCTCGTTCCTTGGCGAATGGGTTTTGAGGACAGCATCCACCGCTGCAGCAAGGGGATATCCACCAACAGCAAGCGCTGCTGCACCGGTTCTGGTGCCACGATCGCCGCCGGACCCGGCCACATCAACAGCGGCATTAAGTAGCTGAGTTGGTGGTGATAGCTACCCCCAGTTTGAATCAGAGCGCCACGCCCCAAACGCAAAGCCCGGGCCACCAGCCGCCCCATCGTCAAATGATGGGGCCAGTTAGGCTGTCCCTGGGAGCGCAGGAAAGCGCGCAGTTTTTGGTGGACTTCGACTTCAATCATTCAGAATTTAGCGCCGCCTTGCGCCACCAAATGACCGGCGGGAAGCGCCAGAAGAGCGCCCACTGCCAAAACTGCCAGAGCTGGGTTTGGGTTTGCTGCTAGGACGAGCTTGCTGGGAAGGTTTGAGATTGCTAGAGCCAAAACCAGAACCAGTGGGGCGGTCTTGGTTAGAAGACGGGCGGACCGTGGAGGTACTGCCACGATTTTGACTGTTTCTGATGTTACCGGTAGTCCGCAGTTGGGCAGTGCGGTTTTGCACAGCCGGAGGCGGTTGCTGGTAGCGGGTTTGGTAGCGGTCCACCGCTTGAGAATAGGTGCTGCCATAACCGCCATAGCCCGTCATAATTCCCCGCTGGTAAACTGGCGGCACATAATATTGGGGGGTAAATAGGAGGTTGGCCACCATCTGTCCCGCCAAAGCTCCGGCAAAAGGCGTCCAGAAGCTAGACTCCTGACGCACCACCACCACTTCCGAGCGACCGGTTTGGGGATTAGTGCGATTTTCCGTCACCGCATGGACGTACTCAATTTTGAAATTCTCACTTAAGTGTAAAGAGGATTGGCCAGATTTGATGTCCAGATAGCTGCTCTGACCGGCGGAGGTTTCTGCCTCAGTGAGGCGAGCCATGCGCAAGTCAGTGGTGGTAAATACTGATGGGGAAGCATTCAGTAAAAACAACCGGTATGAGCCATCAGCGTCATTGTAGGTAGCTTGCTGGACAGGATATTGGCCATCAGCCAGCCGCGATTGCACCGGATTCGGAGTCGAAACCGCCGAAGTGGTGGAACTACCGCAGGCGGCAGTGGTGAAACAAAGGATTGCGATCGAGAACCAAGCAATAAATTTGCGCAACATGAGATTTTTGTCTGAAGGAGAGAACCTCAGAGACACAGAGGACACACAAGAAGAACCCTATAGAGGAATCAACTCGGGAAAATGTTCATAGAGCTGATCTTCGGTCAGTTGGTCCCCCAGTTGAGCGGGGGAGAAATGCACGCTAATCGCGCGCAGGTTCTTTTGATAGTGTAGATTAATCAGAGATTTTAGTCCGGCGCGCAGAGCCTCCATATTGGCCAAATCCGTTTCTAGGGAAGGTACTTCCCCCTCAAAAGCTATGGCAATCATCACCACCAGGTGGGTGGTGACGGGCAAGGAGAAGGGGGCATCCGTGGGGGCATTATCACTTAAGTTTGGTTCACTTAAGTAGCGTTGACTAGAGTCGGTAAATAGCTCATTCCAGTAATTGCCCGCCAGTTCTTCTTCCCAAAACACATCCCCTTCATTGGCGGCAGAGCGCCAGTAAGAGTCCGAGCGGAGTAAGTTTTCGCAGATTTCCACCAGGCTCTCGCCGAGGACTTTTAAATCGCCATCAGCTTCGATGGCGTTAATCGCAGCGCGGTTGAGAACCCCCAACAGGGGGGCAACTTCCGCGCCGCCAAGGTGGACGAAGAGGCGACAGACCACAAACCGAGTGCGGCCAATCATTTTGTTAAAGCGATCGCCAATAGAACTCATAATTGATTTTCCCTACGAGGGCAATTTTCAGCTTAGCTTTCCAAATAATAGAAGCCTTGGATAAATTCCACCAGTAAGTTGAGGGAAGGGAGAGCCAATTTATCCGAGCTTTTGGCCATACCGGTAATACCCGTCATGGCACCAGCATTATTCATCAAGCGCTGTCCGAAATTAGGGTGGGTAAAAACCTGCAAGCCGCGATCGCTCGAGTTGCTCAGGAGGATGCGGGTGGGAGCTTGGAAGAAAGAAATATCCTCCGGATTCATGCCGTTAGGCATCAGCACCTTCAGCTTATTAACCGTTTGAATCGTGTCATTCAGCACCAAACTCAATTGCCGGATTTGCCGCAGGGTATCTTTACTGTGGCTATTAATCGCGTGAGCTTGCAGCATTTTCATCAGGGTGATGATATTTTTCTGAATTGACTCCGCATCCCGAAAAGGAAGACAGGCCAGATAAGCCGTAGAAAAGATATCCGTGTCGCTATCCATCCGAAAAATCACTGTGGTGCGGCGGTAGCCCACATCAATGCTCGGTGGCGGAATTTTTACCGGCGATTCCTGGGAGATTTGGTGATAGGCTCCGGCCAAGGCGAAATTCGCATTTTGGTCTAAAGGCGCGTCAATGATAATTCTGACTAAAGGCCGGGTTTGATTAAAAAACTGTTTCGCCTCTTCCGAGGTGAACTTGTAAATCTCGCTGCGATCGCCATGTTGGCTGAGGTCCACCCATTCACAGGTAATCCCCTCCGTCTTCAAGCCATAACGGGAAACCCCAAACAGCTTCGCACCGGTTAAAGTCGCCCCCGACATATCCGCTCCCATCCACTCCACCCGGATCAGATTTGCCTGAGTTAAATCTGCGTGAACGCAACTGGCATTAGTTAAATTCGCATTACTCAAATCCGCTCCCAGCAAGTTGGCACCACTCAACTTCGCCTCAGTCATATCCACCCATCTCAAGTTAGCACCGCTCAGGTCCGCCCAGCGGAGATTCGCCCCCCGCAAGATGGCGCCACTGAGGTTAACCCGGCTGAGGTTGGCATGTCTCAAGTCCGCATCTGTCAGGTCCGCCCGACTCATATCCGATCGGCTCAGATCCGTCCCGCTCAGGGTTGCCCCTTCCAGGTTCGCCCCCGCCAGAGAAGTGCCCCGCATATCCGCCTCACTCAAGTTAGCACCACTCAAGTTGACCTGTCGCAGCTTCGCTTCCCGCAAATCTGCCCCATTCAGGTTCGCCTCCTTGAGATTGGCACGGCTCAAGTCAGCGCGGATCAGCTCAGCGCGAATCAGCGCCGCTTGCATCAGCTCCGCCTCACTCATATTTGCCCGCACCAAATTCGCCACATTGAGAATGGCGCCATTTAATTTCGCCTTGTTGAGGTTCGCCCCGCTCAATCTAGCCACATTCAGTTTGGCGCCGCTCAGGTTAGCATCACTGAGATTACAACCACTGAGATTCGCAATACTCAAAATTGCATCAGTGAAATTGATCCCAGTGAGATTAGCCCGACTCAGGTTAATTTCAGGTAAGGCGACGCCAGCAAAGTTTCTTTCTCCTGTAGCATATTTTCTGATAATTTCCTCAGCTTGCATAGACTATACCGTGGTGGTCATTGGTCATTGGTCATTGGTCAAAAGTCCTTGGTCATTTGTCCTGTGATATTTGACAAGCGGACTGGCAGACAAATGTGATCCTTGGTCTCTTGTCAAAGGTCAAAGGGCAAATGACTTTTGACCTTTGACAAAGGACAAAGGACAAACTTATTGAATTTTAGTCGCATCAGATGCTACAGAATTCAACCCCTTAATAAAATTGACCACGATGCTGACTGGGGGAAGGTTTAAGGACGGTCCACCAATCAGACTACTCGGGGGTAAACCGATCCCAGCAGTCAAGTTGACCAACCGCTTGCCAAAATTAGGGTGGTGGTGGACATCTAAGGTCCGATTACCCGAATTAGTTAAAATGGTTTGGGTGGGGGCTTGGAAAAATTTCCCCCGCTGCACGATTCGGGAGAAGGTGGGGGAGGTTTTGATTTCCTTGACTTTTTCCATTGCTTGGTTAAGGACGTTTCTGATATCTTCTGATTCAATCATCTGGACGAGATGAACCAGATTTTCCTGGGTGACTGCCGCATCTTTAAAAGGCAAGATGGCTACATAAGAAGTCGAAAACAATTTGGCTTCGCTGGTCATCCTGAAGATTAATTTAGTTCGCCTCGGTCCGGCGTCGATGCTCGGTGGTTGAATGAGGTCAGGATACCGATGCGCGATTTGATGGTAGGCGAGGGCTAAAGCCAGGTGGGCATCCTGGTCGATGCCAGAATCAATGAGAATTTCTACGGTGGGTAGGGTCTGATGGAAAAAGTTTTCCGATGCTTCTGGAGTGAAGCGGAAAATTTGGGTACGATCGCCATTCGGAGACAAATCCACCCATTCGCAGGTAATGCCTTCCGTCTTCAAACCGAAGCGAGAAACCGCATACAGCTTAGCTCCCGTTAAAGTCGCACCAGAAATATCAGAGCCCGTCCAATCTACACCGATTAAATTACATTGGGTCAAATCCGCATACACCAAACTGGCATCGATTAAGTTGGCATGACTCAAATCCGCACCCCGCAAGTTAGCACCACTCAACTTAGCGCCGCTGAGGTCTGCGCCTTTGAGATTGGCATCGCTGAGGTCCGCCCAACGCAAATTTGCCCCACTCAAGTCAGCGCCAATCAGTTTGGCATGGGATAGGTCCGCTTGCCGCAATTCCGCATTTCTCAGATTGGCACCAGTGAGGTCAGCATCACTGAGGTTAGTTTCCCGCAAATTGGCCTGCTCCAGATTGGCAGCCACCAGGGAAGTGCCCCGCATATCCGCTTCACTGATATTGGCACTGACCAAATTTGCCTGCCTGAGTTTAGCCTCTCGGAGGTTGGCTCCGTTCAGGTTCCCTTGGGCCAGATTAGCGCCACTGAGTTCGGCGCGCATCAGCTCAGCGCGAATCAGAGCCGCCTGCATAAGCTGCGCACCACTGAGGTCAGCGCGGATCAGGTTGGCCACATTCAGGTCAGCCCCATTAAGATTAGCGCCGCTAAGATGGGCACTGTTGAGTTTCGCTACGTTGAGTTTGGCATGTGATAGATTGGCGGCACTTAGATTTGTGCCGCTGAGATTGGCAATACTCAGGTCGGCTCCGCTTAAATTGATGCCGCTAAGATTGACTTGACTGAGGTTAACCTCGCTGAGCTTAATCCCGGCAAAGTCTCGCACTCCAGCAGCATATCTCTTGATAATTTCTTGGGGTTCCATCCGGGCACCCTGAACAAATCCCCCAGCAGTGACGCTGGGGACTACATTTTGATTCGGCTATGCCCCCAGGGTTTAACCTGGGGGCTTGTTATTGGTGAGCCACACCCGGTGGTGGGAGTCGCCAGCGCCCCCCCAGAGCTTCTGTAGGGGCGTTTCCTGGCGGCGATCGCCGAAAGGGTATTTCTCCCCCATCGGCGGATAGTCGAACCCCGTCAGGGGTCGGCGTTAGCCATCGCACATCGTTGCACCGGAAAGCGGCTTACCAATCGGCTCCCCCAGGGCTTAATCTGGGGGCTCCCTGACTTCTGGCTGGAAATGCACCCATACCATACAACTAGAGGGACGGGGAGACGGGGGACGGGGGGACCAGGGGAGTGTGGGGAGTGTGGGGAGTGTGGGGAGTGTGGGGAGTGTGGGGAGTGTGGGGAGTGTGGGGAGTGTGGGGAGGGTGGGG
>Ga0073934_10002548_pt1 | contig 37331 bp, 33 predicted proteins | sample LarsenN4metaG_FD_76834 | JGI IMG/M metagenome (GOLD analysis project Ga0073934, IMG submission 76834) | Hot spring sediment bacterial and archeal communities from British Columbia, Canada, to study Microbial Dark Matter (Phase II) - Larsen... ... | reverse complement strand
TGACGGAGCAGAGCGGCTCGCCGTCGAGCACGGTCTAAATCTTCCTGATCCACAACCGCAGAGGTCTCTACAGCCAGCCACATCTCAGGCACTTCGGGATGATAGCGAGGTTGGCCCCTTACCAGCAGGTCCAGGACCAGTATATCCTTAAACTCTTCGGGGGATAGGTGGACTTCCAGGGTTTCCTCCAAAGCCTGGAGCGGGATGACACGGAGTTGTCGTAGCAGGGGACCAAAGTAGGCCATGGCCTTGTCACGATAGGTTATTTCTAGCATGCGACCTTTGAGACCACCCACGGTAGTATCTGTACGCTGCAGAGCTTCAACCAGGGCACATACCTGCTCAGCCAAGATTCCAACAGTGGCTTCCAATCAGGCGTTCTTCGACGCGACTCAGGCGTTCTTCAGCGCGGCGCTGGGCTTCGATCAGAGCTCCCAGTCGTTCTTCAGTGCGGCGCTGGGCTTCGGCCAGTTCTCGGACGATCTCTGGCAGGGTCAGAAGATCCTCAGACAAAAGCAAACGACGTAACTCCGAACGCCACTCCGGATGTTCGGCCAGAAGCCGTACTAAATCTAGATACTCTTGGATGGTAAAAGCCATTAATAACCCCTTCTCCTTTAGAGCCTGACTAAAGCCATTCTAAGCACTTTTCAGTTTACTACTTCATTAGAAACTTGTCAACGGGATTACCTCGCCTATGGACAACTTCAATTATGACCATATTTTTGCCGATAAAAGTGAAAGGTGAAATAAAGAAAAGGTTTCAAAAGGAGAACAACTCCATCCCATTGTCTTTTGTCTTAATCTCTGACATGGGTCTTATTGCCTAGAAATAATAGGACTTAGTTGGCCATGTAAGATTCTAAGGCAGGAAGTATAAGTCCCTGCCTTCTGGCTCGTGGGCGGTCCGATATCCGTCATCACCTGCACAAATAGCATCTTCCCATAGGAATCCTTTATCGCAAAGCCTGGTATATCGATTGCTGTATCTTGAAACTAAGGATTCCAGTCCTTGCCTTTAGAGCAAAAGTCTCTTTAAATTAAACGGATGCCCCTCCTCTTGGAGGGGTAATCCTTGTAACCGTTTGCTCCAGTAAGTGAGAGGTCATTTTGTATGAACAACCTAGCATCTGTCGACTCCAGAGCCTATCATGAGTCCTACCGTGTGGAATATCATCCTCAGCTCATTGAAGAAGCTGTTCTCCGGATTATCATAGGCCATCCGAAGGAAAGCCTGTTTAGAAAAGAAAGGGATCGTATCTACGAGTTTACAGATATCGAGGAGCGGGAGGAGGCCTTCCAGCAACTCCATGGACGCTGGTTTAACCATCTGGGCCTTGGAGAGCCAGTACGACAGGTTTTTAAACTGTGGCCAATACTTACCGCCTCAACGCATCGATGCCTCTTCGTAAAAGCCCGATCTACCAAGGAGATTGGTGCAGATTTATACCTCGCTTGCGGAGAACGTGACCGGCCCGAGCCGAGTCGAACGGAACGCACGATAGTCGTCCAATTAACGCCCGAACTTTTATGCCAATCCCCTCGATTCCTGGATTTTCTTCGACGCGAAATGCTGCGTATTGTGGATATGCTGGACCCTTGCTTTGGATATGAGCCGAACTTCCCTAAGGGACCTATGGGTCCCTATCATCGCTTTCTTCAAGAACGGTACAAAGTTCTCTGGGATATCACCGTGGATGGGCGGTTGTATAAAAAAGGCTGGCTTCCCACATCGGTGCGAGAAACCCACAGAATGCTCTTTAAGCGCACCTTCCCATCCCTGCAAGAGGAACTGGAGAAGTTGTTCTCTTATTTTTTTGACCAGGGACCTCATACCCACCCTGAGTTAGTATCGTTTGCTCAAAGTCCTGAAAAGTGGCTCGCTAGAACGACAGATATAGAGGCAGGTTTCAAATCGGCTCCTACTTCCAAAGGGTTGTGCGCTTTGTGTCAGTTCCCATCGTTTCATTTAATAAATCCCCTCGATCTTCCTGCTGATTTGTTAGCCCAAATCCAACGAGAGCATCCGGCGTGGAGCCCTAGGGAACCCATCTGTCGGCAATGTGTAGATTTGTACGATGCTCAACTTTAACAGCTAAAGTCAGGGCTAAACCTGTTTTTATCCGGCAGAGCGGATGTTTTGTTTCAAGGGGTTAGTTCGGTGAAGGAGAGAGGGATTGGCCTTCTCATTTCAACCGCGTCTGGCTAAACTGGTGTGGGTGCATGGAGAAAAGGAGGAAATATCATGAAAAGTACCAATATTATTATCCTACTGACCGTTTTGTCTATCCTATCCATGGTGATGCTTCTTAGACCCAGTAAAGTTTTTGCGCATTGCGACACGATGGATGGTCCAGTTATTAAAGCCGCTCAAAAAGCCTTAGATACAGGGGATGTGAATCTCGTTCTTATTTGGGTACAAAAGAAGGACGAAGCCGAAATAGAAAAAGCTTTTCAGGAGACTCTGGCTGTTCGGAAGCTGAGTCCGGAAGCCAGAGAACTGGCTGATAAGTATTTCTTTGAGACGCTGGTTCGCATTCATCGAGCTGGAGAAGGAGCGCCTTATACGGGCCTGAAACCCGCGGGACTTGATCTCGGACCCGCAATCCCTACCGCAGATAAGGCTCTTGAGAAGGGTGACGTGGAGCCCCTTCTGAAACTTTTAACAGACACCGTTCAGGAGGGCATCCGCGAGCAGTTCAACCAGCTTATGGCCCAAAAGAATTTCAATAAAGATGACATAGAGGCCGGACGGGGATATGTGGAAGGGTATGTGACTTTCCTTCACTACATCGAGCAGATTTATGAGGCCGCTGAGAATCCACCACAAGGACATTTTCCTGAACCTGAACCTCGTAAACTCATGAAACCAGAGCTTGATGAGTTTCACCAGAGATGTTAAATGGGTCTGTTTCTGAATCAAGGATTACACAAGCCGAGTTTCGGATCCGCATTTTTATTTAAACGTAAAGGAGCAAAACCTATGAACAACCAACGAACCATCGGGTATTTTTCCATGGAGATAGGGCTTGAAGCTAGCATGCCCACCTACAGTGGAGGGCTAGGCGTACTGGCGGGGGATACCATTCGTGCTGCAGCGGATCTCAATGTGCCTATGGTCGCGGTCACGCTCCTCCATCGGAAGGGCTATTTTTACCAGAGGCTTGACGCGAACGGCTGGCAGAGAGAGGAGCCTGTGGAATGGGTCGTCGAGGACTTTCTGGAAGAGATGCCGCAGAGGGTTGCTGTTACGATAGAAGGACGAACTGTGCAGCTTCGCTCCTGGAAGTACGAAGTCCATGGTGTTGGAGGTTTCCAGGTACCCGTTTATTTTCTAGATGCCGATCTGCCGGAAAATTCTGAATGGGACAGAACCTTAACCCATTTTCTCTATGGAGGAGACCAGTACTACCGACTTTGCCAGGAAGTGATCCTTGGAATTGGGGGCGTGAGGATGCTTCGCGCTCTGGGGTATAAAAACATTGAGCGATTTCATATGAACGAAGGGCATGCAAGCCTCCTCACGTTGGAGCTTTTAGATGAGGAGGCAAAGAAAGCTGGCAGAAAATCGGTCACCCGGGACGATATCGAAGCGGTCAGGGAAAAGTGCGTGTTTACGACCCATACCCCTGTTCCTGCTGGACATGACCAGTTCCCCATGGATTTAGTGGGGCGCGTTCTTGGACCCCGCGAAGATTTTTTTGACCTGAAGGATGTTTTCTGTGTGGATTTAGTGAAACATGTTCTTGGACTCCGCCAAGAGTTCTCGGATATGAAGGCTATTCTCTACAGTGGGAATAGGGTTAACCTGACCTATCTGGCCCTCAATTTGAGCCGCTATATCAATGGGGTCGCCAAGAAACACGGGGAAATTTCAAAATTGATGTTCGCCGGTTATGCCATCGATGCCATCACCAATGGGGTTCACGCAGCCACCTGGGCGGCGGAACCTTTCCAGGAACTTTATGATCGCTATATCCCGGGCTGGAAACAGGATAATTTTAGCCTTCGGTATGCCTTGAGCATTCCCAAGCAGGAGGTGTGGCAAGCTCATACCCAGGCAAAGAGACAGTTGATTCTGTATGTGAACCGCGAAACCAATGTCGGGATGGATGTGGATGTTTTAACCATCGGCTTTGCAAGGCGTGCCACGACATACAAAAGAGGAGACCTTCTCTTTCAAGATATCGAGCGGCTTAAGAGTATTTCATCAAAAGCTGGGTTATTTCAAGTGATCTATGCTGGAAAGGCCCACCCTCAAGATCAAGGTGGCAAGGAGCTTATCCAACGAGTTTTTCAGGCCAAAGAAGCGCTCAAGAAAGATATCAAAGTCGCTTACCTTGAGAATTACGACATGGAGCTTGGGAAGATGCTGACCTCAGGGGTTGACCTATGGCTTAATACCCCCCAACCCCCCCTTGAGGCTTCAGGAACAAGCGGGATGAAAGCAGCGCTCAACGGTGTCCCAAGCTTGAGTGTTCTGGATGGATGGTGGATTGAAGGGCACATTGAGGGAGTAACGGGGTGGTCCATCGGAGAAAACAGGCGGGGAATAGGAGAAAGTAGCGACCGGTCACAGGATGCTCTTTCCCTTTACGACAAATTGGAGCAGGAGATTATTCCCATGTTTTACCAGGACCGGGATCGCTTCCTGGACGTAATGCGCCATTCCATAGCCCTCAATGGCTCGTTCTTCAATACGCATCGAATGGTACAAGAGTATGTTCTGAAGGCTTATTTTCGCTAAAATTCAACGGTCGCTATAGGTCTGGACAGATTGCATTGAAAGTCGCAGAGGGTAAGAGAGCGAATAGTGCCTTTATCCTTCACCCTTTAGCCTTTAATCCTAGATCCTATGAATGCCTTCTACCTATTTTTTGTCTGGCTTCACATCCTGGCTGCAGTAACCTGGATGGGGGGTATGATTTTTCTGGTTTTGGTTCTGGTTCCGGTGGTTCGACGATCCGAGCACCAGAATGTTAGAGGTTCTCTCATCCATTGGATCGGCGTGCGTTTCCGCTGGGTAGGCTGGATCTGCCTGGTCTTGCTCCTCCTCAGTGGCGCCTTTAACCTGATCTATCGGGGGGTTGGTTGGGAGGATCTACGGAACGACCTGTTCTGGCGGAGTTTCTTTGGCCAAGCCCTGGGCATCAAACTACTACTTGTGGCCCTGATCCTCCTGTTAAGCGCTCTGCACGACTTTGTCATTGGCCCAAGGGCTATGGCTCTGTGGCAGGCAAATCCCACCTCCCCTGAAACGACGCGGCTGCGGCGCCAGGCTGGTTGGCTTGGACGGCTGAACCTGCTCCTGGCCCTGGTTGTCGTCGCTTTGGGGGTTATTCTGGTCCGAGGCTGGCCCTGGTAGCCCGTATAGAAAGCTCGCAACTTTCAAGGTTTCAAGGGTCGCTTCGTATAGAGATGTCTGTTATGTTGTCTTTTGTCTTAATTCCTGACGTTATCAATGACTGCTTTAATGCTCAAGTTTTTTACCCATAACGTAAGATTTTAAGACAGATAACTACAACCTACCTTCCAATAAAGTTTCCATCATGCCATGCCTTTAGACCAGTTGGGTGCCCATAACCAGTGGCCCTATAGCATCTTGTTCAACACTTTGGGAAGCCTGGCATAGCGATTGCGATATTTCTTTAGCAACGAACGATGAAAGGTTATCAAAAGGCTGAACACGCACATTTTACTGCTAGTTGCGGCGTGCTTGGATAATACAGAATAAGGAGAAGAGTCGTATGGAGAAAAAAATCAAGCTCAAATGGTTAATCACTGGCCTAGGTTTGGGGGTGGTTTTAAGTGTGATCCTATTTTTAAGCGGGAGGCAGACGGATCTTCCTGTTGAGCCTGGCTCTAAAAAGGGGATCGATCTGCCCACATCCAAAGAGATCGAGGGAAAACACGAGAAGTCCCCCAACGAAGGCACCTTTTTCGTCGAGAAGGGCTGCTTTACCTGCCATGATGTAAGCTCGTTCGGAGTAAAATCGCTAACTAAAGCTGGACCTGATTTGGCGAACGCTTATACGGATGTCCAAAGCCGCTTCGGTAAAACACTAGAGGAGTTCTTTGCAAACCCAACGGGGACCATGGCCATCGTTCTTTCACAGCAGATTAAGCTGACCGAGGCTGAGAAGCAAGAAGCCATTGAAAAACTTAAGTTAGCGTATCAAAAGAAGCTTGAAGAGGAAGACCATGAGAAGGAAGACCATGAGGAGGATCAGAACCATAAGAAGGATTAAAAGAAACTTGACAAGAAAAGCCAAACCAGCTCAAGAGGAGAGGTAGCTCTGGGTTGTGAGGTATTTCATAGGGAAGCAAGATCGGGGATACTGGCTGTTATTTGCAGCGAGCCTTGATCCTATCCAGGAGAATGCATTTATGAATATGAAAAACGTAAAGAAAAAAATTGAGTTCAAGGGGCTGATCAATACGATTAGCTTAGTGGGGATTTTAAGCCTGATCCTGTTTTCAGGCTGTTCCAAGAAACCAGAGGGTAAAAAGGGCGCCGAAAAGGGCAGCGTAACCGAAGCTGCGGTCGCAAGTTATGTCGCTCCCGGCGATATGGATGAGTATTATCTCTTCTACTCGGGTGGGCATTCGGGCAATGTGTTCATTGCAGGCATTCCCTCGATGCGGCATATTGCCACCATTCCAGTCTTCGCACCGTATTCCTCGACGGGTTACGGATTCGACCGGGAAACGAAGGAGATGCTGGGTGAATTCACTTGGGGGGACGTACATCATCCCTCCCTCAGTGAAACCAATGGGAACTACGATGGGCGCTGGCTCTTCGTCAACGATAATGCAAACAATCGCATGGCACGAATTGATCTGAGAGATTTCAAAACCAAACAGATTCTAGGACCGATTCCGAACGTTTCCGGCTATCACGGCGGCGCGTTTGTCACGCCGAACACGGAATACATCCTGGCCGCGTCTCGTTTCTCCATTCCGCTGCCAAAAGGAACCTATGCACCGATTGAGCAATACGCGACGGCCTACAAAGGTGTGGTGGCGGGAATTGCCGTGGATCCGAAAACTGGCGAGATGAGCGTCGGTTGGCAGATTCTCATGCCACCGTTCAATTACGACTTGGGCGACGCCGGCAAAGGACCAAGCTACGGTTGGGCATTCTGGACATCTTACAACTCCGAGCGCGCCACAGGCAAACTGGAGGTCACCTCAACGCAAAAAGACCGTGATTACATCGCTGCTGTGAATTGGAAAGCGGCAGAGCAAGCCATCCAGGATGGTAAGTTCAAGATGATGGCTGGCGTGAAGGTCATCGACCCAAAGGAAGTTCCAGGCCTTGTTTATTTGATTCCCTGCTCGAAAAGTCCGCATGGGGTAGATGTAAGCCCAGATGGTAAGTATATCATTGGTAGCGGCAAACTTCAATCCATTACCACGGCTTTCAATATGGAAAAGATCTTAACGGCGATTCAAAACAAGGACTTCACCGGGGAGGAGGATGGCATCCCTGTGCTTAATTACGATGCGGTTAAGGATGCGGAAGTCAATGTGGGTCTGGGGCCCCTGCATACCCAGTTCGATGACAAAGGTTATGCTTATACAAGCCTCTATGTCGAGAGCGCCGTCGCTAAGTGGAAACTCGGTACCTGGGAAGTCGTGGACAAAATTCCTATTTCCTACAACATCGGTCATCTTGCAGCCGCCGAGGGAGACACGATGAGTCCGAAAGGGAAATACCTGGTGGCTTTGAACAAGCTCTCGCATGGGCGGCACTTGAGTGTAGGCACATCGCAGCCGGAGAGTTCTCAGCTCATCGACCTCTCCGGCGAGAAGATGAAGCTCCTTTACGATGCGTTCACCGAGCCTGAGCCGCATTACGCCCAAATCATCAAAGCCGATAAGCTCAAACCCATCGAGGTTTATAAGAAGGAAGATAATAAGCACGCAGAGGCGATCTGGGACGTAAAGGACACAAAGATCGAACAAAGCGAGAACCATGTGACGGTAAAAATGGTAGCCGTGCGCAGCAGCTTCGAGCCCTGGCGGATTGAGGTCAATCAGGACGACCTCGTGACGATCCACCTCACAAACATCGAGCAGACGACGGATATGCTTCACGGTTTTGGATTGAACGAATATAACATCAACGTAGTTGTCGATCCGGGAGAGACTAAAACTATCGAATTTGTGGCGAGCAAACCTGGTGTTCATCCGTTTTACTGTACAAACTTCTGTTCAGCGCTGCATCAGGAGATGCAGGGGTACCTGTTGGTAAAACCGAAATCAAGTGTATCTACAGGCATGGTCCGCTAGCAGGGGCGACCGGTCGGTCGCCCCTACAACTAGATTTGGGAGAGGGGGCGCGGACGAAAACGTTATCCTTGGAGAATCGATTAATCGACTGTAGGGTCACTGGCGCGGATACTGCAGGACTGTCCCACCAGGTACTTTCAGATGGAGTCACTTATGTCAAACGTGCAAGATTTCATTTCAAAGCATGGGTCCGTAGCTTGGACCCTGAAGGGGAAATCCGACATAGAAAAGTGGTTGGAGAAGGCGAACGCTTTCTTTGATCTCCCACTTGGGCTACGGAGCCGCCTTGTAATCCTGATCGCCGCGATGCTGCTCATTCCAACGTTTATCTTCCCACTTTGGAATATGACGCTTTATGCGAATCAATTCCCTGATGGGCTGAATCTCTATATCTATTCATACACCCTCGAAGGCGGACACCCTGAGGGGAGAAATGATTTGCAAGAGATCAACACGCTCAACCATTATATCGGTATGCGTCCGCTGCTCGAAAGCGAGTTCAGCGAGTTCGGATGGATGCCTCTGATGATCGGTATTTTCTTCATTCTCGCGCTGCGCACGATCGTACTGGGCAAGATGTCGAACCTGGTGGATACAGCCGTTCTCTTTATGTACTTCAGCCTCTTCTCGTTCTGGAGTTTTTATAACCGGCTTTATCAGTACGGTCACAACCTGGACCCTATGGCCCCGGTGAAAGTCCCACCGTTCATGCCCCCCATGATTGGATCGAAACAGCTTGCGAACTTTACCGTTTACAGCTATCCCGGCGCAGCTTCTTATTTTCTGGTGGGCTTTCTCCTGTTGTTACTTGCTGCTATTCCATCATCAAGAAGACGCGGCAGAGTTCAGTAGCCATTCAACTACCAGGCCCAAAAGCACGAAGGAGAAACATGAAGTCTAAGCCCCTAGAAGTATTCAAAGAGCTATCGTTTATCCCTAACGCCCTAGTGTTTTTGCGGCCAAAGCAAGTTTTTCCGATGATCCTGCTGGGACTGGTTGGGCCTGGCTTAACTCTGGAAGTGAAAGCTGGAACTCTCATCGTCGGCCCAAGTGGGCCTTTCGTCTCGGTTCAGGAAGCCCTTATACACGCAACCACCGGGGATACCATCCGGGTCAAAAGTGGAATTTACAAAGGAAACCTTATCCTCGATAAACAAATTGTTCTCGAGGGCATAGATGGCCCGGTCATTCAAGGAGATGGTCAGGGAAGCGTCATAACTGTAAATGCTAATGGCTGTACGATACGAGGTCTCATCATTGAACATAGCGGTAGCAGACTGGTTGATGAAGACTCGGGTATCCTGCTCAAATCGAACGGCAACCGGATCGAAGAAAACGAGCTGCGCGATGTGCTTTTCGGAATCTACTTTTTCGGTTCCAGCGATAATATAGTCCGGGGGAACGTAATCCGTGGTAGGGATTTTCTGGAGCTCGGCGAAAGGGGTAGCGGCATTCACATCTGGAACGCAACCAACAACACCATCGTTGGAAACACCATCAAGCAGGCTCGTGATGGAATGTATCTGCAGAACGCATATAAAAGCACTCTACGTGGGAACCGCGTATTTGATCTCCGTTATGGCCTGCACTATATGTTTTCCGACGACAATAAGTTTGAAGAAAATCTATTTTACAATAATACGGCTGGCGCCGCTATCATGTATTCTCGACGGATCGAGTTTCGACGAAACGTTTTCATCCATAATCGAGGTTTCAGTTCTTTTGGTCTCCTGTTTCAGGATGGGGATGATTGTCTGGCCGAGGATAATCTGATCGTGGATAATGCCGTTGGCATATTTATGGAAGCGCTGAGAAATAGCACGTTTAGACGTAATCTTATCGCAGCAAACGATACAGCTATTCAGGTCTTTACCAGCGCCGCGGAAAATATATTTCAGAGGAACAACTTCGTAGATAACCTGAGTCCAATCCAAGTGATCGGCAAAAATACCACAACGCATTGGAGTCATGAGGGAGTGGGAAATTACTGGAGCGATTATAATGGCTACGATCTGGACGCTGACGGCATAGGTGATGTACCCTTCAAGATTCAAAACATTTTCCAGCACCTGGAGGGAAATTATCCTCGCCTCCGAATCTACCTCTTCAGCCCGGCGTCTCAAGCTCTTGCTTTGGCTGAAAAGACTTTTCCGGTGATCGAGGGGTCCAGGGAATTGGATTTTTACCCACTCATGAAGCCAGTCGTGTTATCCGTCCAGGTGCCGGAGCTGAGCGAGGGACCCAGGTTTAAGCGCTATTCCCTGGGCTTGCCGTTCGCCATGCTGGTCGTATCCATCGCCCTCATCATTAAGGGAAAAAAACGATGATCGAGGTAAAGCAGTTGACCAAAAAATTCGGCCATTTTACTGCTGTGGAGGATATATCCTTTCAGGTAAAGGTTGGAGAGACTTTCGCTCTGCTTGGCCCGAATGGGAGTGGCAAGACGACCATTCTGAAATGCATCGCTGGCCTCATGTTGCCGACTTCCGGCCATATATCGATTAACGGCGTGGATGTTTGGAAAAACTCGCGGGAGGCAAAAAGCTTATTCAGCTATCTTCCTCAGCGGGTCGCTTTTTATGAAAACCTCACAGCCCGAGAAGTTCTCGAGTTCTACTGTCGCTTAAGGAAGCTGCCGTTGGATCGGATTGAGCGGGTGTTCGAAAAATTCAACTTCAGCTTTAATGGATTTGCTGACAGGTTGGTCAGCGAGTTTTCCGGCGGAATGATTCAACGTCTGGGCATAGCCGTCGCCTTTCTGCCCGACGCACCCTTACTCCTCCTCGATGAGCCCACTGCTAGCCTCGACCCAGAAGGGGGGATAAAATTCAGAAAGCTTATCGCCACACTCAAGCAAGAAGGTAAGACGATCCTGTTCTCCTCGCACGTTCTTTCCGACATCGAGCATCTGGCCGATAGGGTGGCGATACTTGTAAGTGGTAAGTTGGTAGCCGTTCAATCGGTGGAAGCTCTGAGAAATGCCATAAGGGTCAACTCACGAATGCGCTTGCTGTTAGGTAATCCAAACGAAAATTTCATCAAGGCAGCCCTCGATGCCGGAGCCATAGAAGCAAAACTCCTCAACACTCACTTGATCGTATCCTCAAAGCCCGAAGGTCGCCTTTCTATCCTGCAAGCCCTTTCAGATGCAGGTGCGATCATCGAACGCTTCTCGACGGAGGAGCCATCCCTTGAAGAAATTTATTTAAAGTACATTTATGAAGAGAATTCTCATAATCTTACCCTTACTCATAGTCATGATGGCTTGTCAGAGCGAGCGACCACGGCCGGTTGATATCGAAGCCGGGGATATGTGCTCGTTCTGTAAAATGGCCATCTCTGAGAAGCGATACGTGGCCGAATTCATCGATCGAGAGGGTATGGTATTCAAATTTGACGATATTGGGTGCATGGTCCGATTTGTCAACCAGCGTGACCTAAAGGATAAAATAGCAGTTTATTTCGTCACGGATTATGACAACCCCAACTGGCTCGACGCCGAGCACTCTAGTTATGTGAAGTCAGAAGCGATACCAAGCCCTATGGCCAGCGGCTTAATTGCGTTTAAGGATAGACTAAGGGCCGAAGAATTTTCAAGGAAATACCGAGGTCAGGTTCTCACCTTTGACGATCTTTGGAAGAGGTGAAAACGTCAAGCATATGGATTTCAATACCGTCACTACCATCGCGCATCAAGAACTCAAGATCAATATCCGGAATAAATGGACGCTCGTTTTTGCCGGAGTGTTTGGGGCTATTGCCCTGGCGATTTCATATTTCGGGCTAGTCACCGCGGGATTTGTAGGCTTCCAAGGATTCACGAGAACTTCTGCCAGCCTGCTCAATCTCGTGCTTTATCTCATTCCCATCGTTTCGCTGATGATGGGAACCCTTAGCTTCACCGGTGAGAAAAGCGCGAGCGAGCTGTTATTCTCTCAGCCGGTAACCCGTAGCGAAATCCTGCTGGGAAAGATCCTCGGCCTTTTCCTTTCTATTACAACAGCGACTTTCCTGGGTTTCGGGTTGGCAGGACTCGTCATTGCTTCCCAAGTAGGGACCGGTGGCTTGACCCGTTTCCTCGCCTTTGTTGGGCTTGGGCTTCTGCTTGCGCTGGTATTCCTTTCGTTGTCGGCCATGGTTGCCGTCTTATCTGGGAAGAAGACAAAGGCCTTTGGCTTTTCGCTTTTCCTCTGGTTTTTCTTTGTGCTCTTTTATGACCTGCTCGTCATTGGACTCACCTTTGTCTTCCAAGCAAAGACAGCCAACCTCTTCATCTTTCTTTCACTTTTTGGCAATCCGGTGGATATGGTCAGGGTCTCAAGCCTCATCATGCTGAACGGCACCCCCATCTTCGGGGCTGCTGGGGCGGCTCTGGTGAAATTCCTGGGCGGCCAGTTGGCTAGCAACCTGCTGTTGATCTCAGGCCTCGGAATCTGGGTCATTAGCCCGCTCCTCATCTCGGATCGGGTGCTGCGAAAGCAAGATATTTAGGGTCTGCCGGCATGGCAGCCTCTTGTACCCTGTCTTTTGCCCTAATCTCTGACAGCATCTGATATGTCCCATGGGTATTGGGTTTTTATCGGTATTGTAGGACTTTAGGACAATCCACTTAAATCCACACCTTCTGGTGGGCGTATGTTGTGCTACTTCTGCATCCAATCCAATGTCAGTAACCATCAGGATTGCAGCGTCCTTCAGGAAAGCACCCGCGTTTTGTGAGGCCTGGAATATAGGTTGCAGATTCCCTTCATGTCCAGGAACCGCTGTTATACCTTTTCTACTTAGAAATGATTACTCTACAATTGTCATTGCGACAGGTTTTCAGCTATGTCTTTATCGAGAGCTGAAGTAAAAGATCCCAGCATTAATGGGAACCCGGTGAAAGGAAGGAGCCCCTTTCAGAGCTTAGCCTATGCCTCTCCGGATGGGGTTATTTTCGGTCTAGCACCTCGGCCAGTCTCCTGTGGTTTAGGCCTCAGGATAGGAGCTGGAGAGGTATTACCGGAGGTAGACTTCACCCTGACCCCTATGTCTATTACTCCCCAGACCTGGTCAGAGGTGCAGAAGCAGTATCAGCAGATGGTGAAAGGAGTGCTGGCCAGGGCTTTACACCTGAAATGCGGAGCCTTGGGCCTGGAAATAGAGCACCTGTATGAACTTACCATGGAGCCACGTTGGGGAGCAGAGCTGACGAAGCAGGCCAAGGCCATTATGGAAGGGGCCTATCAGAAGCATGGTCTACGCACCGCCCTGAGGGTTACGGTGGCCGATGTGAGGCAGGAGGAGAGACCTCCCAAGATGCGCACAGGTAAAGGGTTACAGAAGATGATGGAGGCCTTGCAGCTCTGTGCTGCCTCGGGGGCGGATATCTTCTCGGTGGAAAGCACAGGAGGTAAGGAGCTTTTTGACCAGGCCATCGTGGAAGGGGACGTGCTGGCGATGGTATACAGCCTGGGCGTCCTCGGCTGTCGGGATGTTAGGTTTCTGTGGCGACATATTACAGAAATTGCCACTCGATTCGGTGTTCTGCCCGGAGGCGATTCAGCCTGTGCCTTTGCTAATACCGCCATGCAACTGGCCCAGCAGAAGTATATTCCTAAGGTGCTAGCCGCCCTGATCCGAGCCTTGTCTGCGGTGAGAACCCTCTGTGCCTTTGAGGAGGGTGCCCTGGGACCAGGGAAGGACTGTGCTTACGAGAACCCTATAATAAAAATCATTACGGGAATGCCTGTGGCCATGGAAGGCAAATCTGCTGCCTGTGCACACTCCTCTCCGCTGGGGAACATCTCCGCAGCCGTATGTGACCTATGGGCTAACGAGTCAGTCCAGAATTTGCGGCTTCTGGGCGGGGATGCTCCGGAGGTATGCGCGGAAATGCTTATCTATGATTGTCGCCTGATGAACACATCTCACCATCTTGGTCAGTCTCAGCTCCTTCGCAACCTTTTCGTGAGCTCTGACCGGTATCAGGACCCTCAAGCCCTTTTCCTTGACCCAGAAGTGTGCTTTTCACTAGCCCAGACCATCGTAGCAGAGGCGGACGATTATCTCCGCACCTTAAAGGTGGCGAGCTATGCTTGTCAAGTCATACAGCAAGCGGTCGGCAGTGGACGGCTACACCTGTCAACTGGAGAGGTTCGGTGGTTGGGCAGAATAGAGGAGGCCGTAGCATCCCTTCCCGATAGCCCAGATGGGCTTTGGGAGAGGCTGGAGCAACGATGGGGACATCTGGTACTGCCCACGGAGTACGGCCTTGGATGAAATCTGGCTTAGTCCCAGCAAGAGGAGGTTAAGTATGGACTTTCAAAAATTAGCCCAGTATGTGATAGAGGGAGATGCATCGAGTGCCGAGGAGTGGACCCGAAAAGCCTTAGATAGCGGCGTAGACCCGCTGGAGATTATGAATAGAGGGCTTATTCCAGGGATGGAGGTCGTAGGGCAGAAGTTCAGCGATGGGGAGTACTACCTGCCGGAGATGCTCATCGCCGCCAGGGCCATGAAGCGCTGCCTTAAGGATCTAAAGCCCTTAATTGCAGGAAGAAAAGAAGTCTCTCGTGGTCGAGTGGTGATAGGCACGGTCAAGGGCGATGTTCACGATATCGGCAAGAACATCGTAGCCATGATGTTGGAAGGAGCTGGTTTTGAGGTTTATGACTTGGGTCTGGATGTGCCCCCGGAGAAGTTTGTAGAGGCCGTGGAACGGCACCAGGCCCACATCCTGGGGCTTTCAGCCCTGATCACGACCAGCATGCCCACGATGAAAACGGTGATAGAAGCCCTCCAGGCCGCGGGAATCAGGGAGCGGGTAAAAGTCATGGTGGGCGGCGCGCCGGTCACCGAGGAGTATGCCCACCAGATCAGGGCCGATGGTTATGCTCCCGATGCTGGCGCAGCTACGGAGAAGGCTAAGGAGCTATTGGGACTTCAAACCCTGGCTACGGTTCCTCTGGCTTGAGGCATGAAGGTAAAGGAAAATAAAATGATGACCCATAGAGAACGAATTTTGGCCATCTTGCAGGGAAAAAGCCCTGACCGTATTCCGTGGATTCCACGAATGGAGCGGTGGTGGATAGCCCACTATAATAAGGGAACTCTCCCCGAAAAGTACAAGGGTTGGAGGCTTAGGGATATAGAGCGGGATCTGGGGCTTGGGGCCCCTGCAAGGAACGGTCGGATCTATTATACCAAGCTTAAGGGCGTGGAAACGGTGATCCGATACGATGGTATGAATATCTTAACCGATTACATCACGCCGATAGGTATCCTCTCCACACGAAAGATGAGGACACCAGAACTGGACCTGGCAGGGATCGAACCGCTGGAGGTGGAAAAGCCCATCAAACGACCTGAGGACTATGATGTGATGAGGTACCTGATCGAGAACACCCAGTACTTCTCGTGCTACGACGAATACGTGAAATACGAAGAGGGGATAGGGGAGGACGGGGTTCCCTTGGTCGCTGTTGGGGATTGTCCTTTCCATCGCTTCCTGAAAGACTTTACGGGTTACGAAAAGGGCTATTTGGACCTGGTAGACTATCCCGAAAAGGTAGAGAGACTTCTGAAGCTGATGACCCAGAAAGATCAGGAAGAGCTATGGCCCCTGGTCGCCAAATCTCCTGCTAAACTGATCTTGCATGGGCTCCATTTCGACTCGCAGATGACGCCGCCACCCATGTTCAACAAGTATATCAAACCCTATTATCAGGAGTTCTCCAAGCTCCTACATCAGTACGGCAAGACCCTATCCATGCATGCTGATAACGATAGCCGCCACATTCTCCGACATCTTAAGGAAGCTGGCTTCGATATGGTGGAGTGTTTTACCACAGCTCCCTTGGTCAGTTGTACCCTCAAGGAGGCTCGCGAGACCTGGGGGACCAGTATGATTATCTGGGGTGGGGTTCCGTCAATTATCCTGGAGGATACGTTCTCGGAAGAGGAGTTTGAGCGTTACATGATGGAACTTTTTAGGACCATCGCTCCGGGCGATGCTTTCATCCTAGGTGTGGCCGACAACGTGATGCCAGCAGCCAAGTTGTCAAGGATCATCCGCATTGGCCAGATGGTGGAAGCGTACGGAAGCTATCCCATCCAAGTGTAAAACGAGGAGGAGAAGGTTATGACAACGATGAGCCACCGGGAAAGGGTTTTGACCGCCCTAAACCATCAAGAGCCGGACCGAATACCCATTGATGTGGGGGCCACAGGGGTTACCCAGATCCACGGTGAAGCCTACGTTCGCCTCCTGCACCACCTGGGTTGGGTAGAGGAGGCCGAAAAGATAGAAGAGGCAGAGAAGGTAAAGAAGGGCCGTGGTTCTTCCATGGCCACCCTCAGTCAAAAGTTCCTGGACTTCTTAGATGTAGACTGTCGGGGCATCGATTTGGGAGCTCCAGAGAAGACCCCTCAGGTATTCCTGGATAAAAACCGATATGTAGACGAATGGGGTGTTGTGTGGATTAGAGCCGAGGGCGGCGAATTTATTAACCAAGAGGGACCTTTCCAGAAAAAAGCGCCCACTTCTCGAGACTTTGAGAGGCATGCCTGGCCGGACCCTGACGATGATGGCCGCTATCGGGGTTTCAAAGAGCGAGCCCAAAAAGTCCGCCAGGAGACAGACTACGCTCTGGTGTTCAACTTCCCCTACGGCCTAGTGAGGGAATGCCAGAGGACGAGGGGCTTTGGCGAGTGGCTGGAAGATCTGCTGGTAAACCCAGCCTTGGCTGAGGCTCTGATGGAAAAGGTTCTCGAAGTGGTTACAGGCATTGCTAAGAGAGCCTTGGAAGAGGCGGGTCCATACATGGATGTGGTCCTCTTCTATGATGATATGGGCTTCCAAGACAGATGCTACATGCGCCCGGAGCTGTATCGACGCCTGGTGAAGCCCTACCATAGCAAATTGGTGGAAACCCTCAAGAGTCAAACCTCGGCCAAAGTGATGATGCACAGCGACGGCGCTATCCGGGAAATCCTTTGGGATCTCATAGACATCGGCGTAGAGATCATTAACCCTGTACAGACCACGGCTAAGGGTATGGACTCCCGGAGCTTGAAGGCCGAGTTTGGACAACACCTTTCCTTCTGGGGAGCCATTGATACCCAGTGGGCGCTTCCTTTCGGGACCCCTGATCAGGTAAGGGAAGAGGTTCGGAAGCGGCTACAAGACCTGGCTCCAGGGGGTGGCTATATTGTGGGCTCCTGTCATAACATCCAAGCCGAGGTGCCCCCTAAGAACATTCTAGCCATGATTGAAGCGGCCAAGGAGTATGGAGTCTCCAGAAAAAGACACTAAGGCACCAAGATTCAAAGTATAGGGGTGTGGAAGCATGGGAGAATCAACTCCCCTACCCCACACTTGGATACACTCTTTGTGCCTTTGTGGTTAACTTGAAATGGTTGATTTCCTCACTGCCCTTTGCCAAGGGGTCCTTTTGGGTGATGGGGCCATGGGCACCATGCTCCAACCCTTTCTTACTGCCCAGGGGTCGGTACCTGAGAACCTCAACCTCTACAGGCCGGACGTAGTCATGGAAGTGCACCGAGCCTATGTTAATGCAGGGGCAAGGGTGATTCAGACTAACACCTTTGGGGCCAACAGGGTGAAGCTGGCTAAGGTAGGGTTGGCCAAGGAGGTAGTGGAGATAAACGAGCGAGCAGTTCTCCTGGCCAGGGCGGCTGCTGGATATAGGGCGCTGGTGGCGGCCTCCATGGGACCTACAGGAGAGCTCTTGGAACCCTTCGGGGACCTAACCTACGAAGAGGCCAGGGATGCCTTCGCCGAACAGGCCCGCATCCTTTACCGGACGGGGGTTGACCTTTTTATGGTAGAAACCCTGAGTTCCCTGGAAGAAGCCAGGGCAGCTATTGAGGCTGTCAAGTCTGTTACATCTCCTGTACCGGACGTTCTGGTCCCATTAGTCTGCACCATGTCTTTTGACACAAACCTACGGACCATGATGGGCGTTACACCTGTCGAAGCCGCATGGTATTTGAGGGAATGGGGAGCTGAGGTAGTGGGAGCCAATTGCGGCAAAGGTCCCCAGGATGCCCTGATGGTCTTACGCATGATGCACGAGGTCTGCCCGGAAGCTTTGCTGGCGGTCCAGCCCAATGCTGGACTACCCCGCTTAGTGGAAGACCGTGCTGTTTATGACCTGGGTCCGGAGGAGTTTGCTAAGTATGCCCGGGAATTCGTTGCTGTGGGGGCTCGGTTTATAGGCGCATGTTGCGGCAGCACTGCTGAGCATACTAAAGCTCTAGCCAAGGCTCTGTACTAGCCTAGGTACCTCTTATGTTCAATGTAACTTTCCTTCCACAAGGGGTGACCGTTCAGGTTCCTAAGGGAAGCACCCTTTTGGACGCGTATCGAGACACCTTGCTTCCCCTTTTCTCAGGATGCGCCGGATTGGGGGTCTGTGGTCGGTGTCGAGTCCGTTTTACCCAGAAAGCCCCCCCTCCCAATTCTGGAGACCTGGAGCACCTGACCTCGTCAGATGTGGAGGCAGGCTACCGCCTGGCCTGCCTCTTTCGTGTGGAAGAAGATACCCAGGTGGAGGTGACCTTTTCGGATGTAGGGCCTGCTTACAAACACTTAGATGTATTCCAGGAGGTTACTGCGGAGCTGCGACCCTCGGTATACTCCCGGCGGGAAGGGGATCGGGAGCTAATCTTTTTTGATGACGAGCTTCTACAGATACGTCAAGCCTTGGACGATCCCCTCATGGGTGTGGCGCTGGATATAGGCACAACTACCCTAGCGGCATACCTGGTGGATCTGAGGACGGGGGTCCAGAAGGCGGCTCTCAGCGCTCGAAATCCCCAGGCGGCCTACGGACCTGATGTCATCTCTCGCATCGGCTACACCCACTTTAGCAGCAAAGGTCTATCCCGACTCCAGCTCCTCTGCCTGTCGACGGTGTGGCGGCTTATCCTTCAGTTGATCCGTCTGGGTGGCTGCGCTCTTGAGGACATATTTCACCTGGTGGTGGTGGGCAATCCCACGATGTTACATTTTCTACTGGGCATAGATCCGGCTCCTATAGCGGTCCCTCCCTTCACACCTTCTTTCACCGAAGGGAAGATACTCCCCCTCAAAGGCTTGCCCTTGAAAGGACTTCTGGACGAAGCCAAGCTGGAGACCCTCCCATTGATATCAGGTTACGTGGGGGCTGACGCCGTAGCCGCAGCCCTCTTCTTGGGTATGGAGAGGCGGAAAGACACTTGTCTTGTGCTGGACGTAGGAACTAACGCCGAGGTGCTCCTGGGCCATCGAGGGAGGCTCTTAGCTTGTTCGGCAGCAGCCGGGCCTGCCTTTGAGGGGGGTCGCATCCGTTGCGGCATACGGGCCCAGCCTGGCGCTATAGATCGGTTCTTCTATAATCCCGAGAAAGATTCGCTCTTGTATCATGTACTGGGCGGGGACAAGCCCAAGGGCATCTCCGGCTCCGGGCTGATTTCCCTACTCGCTCTGTTGGTAGACTCGGGGATACTACTCCCCTCGGGCCGCTTCCACAAGGATGCTTGCTCCCCTTTAGCTTCCCGACTCAGGGATGCAGGGAATGGGCCTGAACTGGTAGTGACCTCTAACGAAGGAAGGGAGATCCTTCTCTCTCAACGGGATGTGCGAGAATTACAGGTCGCCAAGGCCGCCATCGCCGCAGGTGTGGAGCGGCTGCTGGAACATGCCGGCCTATCCCCCAACCAACTGGATTGGGTTTACCTGTGTGGCGCCTTCGGCACTTCCCTGGATCCTTGTGCGGCCGTACGTACAGGACTTTTAGCGGGTATCGATCCTGAGAGGATTATATGCATTGGAAACGCTGCCGGTGCCGGTGCCAAAATGGACCTCTGCCAGAGAGACCTTAGGGAAACCGTTGCTTCTATCGCCCGTTCCGTGGAGTATTTAGAGCTTTCCTCTGATCCCCACTTCAACGATCTGTTTGTGCAACATCTGCTCTTTCCTTCTTAGCGAGAACGTTCTCCCCTTCTAATCCCTAAAGCCTGTTTGACAGCATCCGGAATAAGCTGTTGAAAGACGATCTCCACAACCTCCGGTGTTACGATCTTCTCCCCTCGGTTTTTAGCTTCTGTTTCAATGGTTTTTTCGGCCATGGATCTGACAAAGGAAGGCACCTTCTCCATACGCTTCAAGGCTTCTTCTGTCCAAGGGAGACCCCGTTCTGGGACCGCTTCTATATAGCCTTTGAACTTCTCCAGAATCCTTTCATTTTTCTCCGTGCGTTGCTCTAGAAATCTCTTAATCTCCTCGATCCCTTCTACCTTTCGAGGATTTTTTCGCATTTTTTCTTTAGCCACTTCAAACGCATCCATGCTGAGCTCTTCAAACCCAAACTTCTTAATAACCTTGGAGACCCGCATCATAGATTCATTTCGGATCTCGGTTAAAAATTCAGAAGTAATGACCTTATACCCACGCTCTCGAGCTCGCTTGACCATAAGTTTGTAGATGCCTGGCCGCACGAAATCCGGTGCGTTCTGAACCCGTTGCAAAGCCTCTTCTGTCTAAAGAATATCGTCTGGTATGGGAATTTTTGGGTCAACCATGAATTGCAACCCTTACTGTTATTTCTTATCTGTTCGCTATTACGACGCCGTTACTGGCTCTTGAAGGCCCGAACAAAGGTCACAAGCTTCCAGCAGTCCTCGTCGGTCAGAATGGTGTTCCATGCAGGCATGGCGCCCTTCCCATTGGCAATCTTCCAGAATAATTCTCCATCCGTTTGGGCCTGAACGCTTGAAGCCGTAAGGTTGGGGACCGGTAGGGTAAACTTCACCGCGATGGGCCCCAACCCATCCCCCTGGGTCCCATGGCAACCTTCACAGTTGACCTTATAAAGCCCTTTGCCCTCTTCGAGGATCTTGGGAGAACTCGGAATTGGGCTCTTCGCTTCTTTCGCTTCGGGGGGGATTCCCCATGGCAGAACCATGCACCTCACTAACTCCCTCATTACAGTAGCTGACGTGTGACATGCTTTACAAGGCGCTATGGGCTTGGAACAGGAGACCTCCTGGGCGGGCCCTGCTGTCCAGACCACAAGGGTTAATCCTATGGCCATCATCCCTCCAACTAACCCTCTGATGTGGGGTACTCTCATAGCTTCTCCTCGGATCTTGCTTGTACCAGCTCCGCTTAAATACTTCGAGTTGAGAAGCCCAGGTTCTCAAAGAACCTGGACTTCTCGGCTGAAGTAATCACCTGGAGTTGGGGTCCCTCGGGTTGTCGTCTTTAACTCATACTGAGTCCGTTCTCATGTCTGCACCTTTTCGTCGTGTCCATCTCCCCCTATGCCCGTTTCCGGATCCATCCGTAGTAGGTGTTGCTAGGCTCTGGGCCCAATTCCTGATATTCGGCCTTCATTGTGGTAATCTTATCCTTGAAATCTGGCGGCACCGGCTCGAGCTTGGCCGTGTGATCCACATTGAACACCCGGGCTCCATTGAGGCCAAAGATGGCGCGTTTGACATAGCCCGTAGCAGGCCCCAGAGGAGTAAAGCCGTACTTCTCTTGCAGGTCCTCGGGAATCTCGAGACGCCGAAACGCCTCGATCTGCCACTGTGGCGTGCCGTACCAAATCGAGTCTGTTCCCCAGATAACATGATCTGCCCCAAAACCCTGGATAAGTTGCCCCAGGATAGCCGCTGCCAATCGGGGATGGGTAACTACCGTTGAGCCAAAGACCGTCCCTAGCTCGGCGTAGACGTTATCCACCCCATATTTTTTCGGAATCTCGGCCAGGTCGGTGATCCAGGGGATATAGCCCGTCTTCTCAAATTCTGCCGCTGTTGCCTCAACATCCAAAAGAGGCTTGATGGCCGAGTGGTAGATGAGGAAGTTCAAGTTGGGGAAGGCCTTGGCGGCCCCGCCGACATCCTCTACGCCAGCATAGCGCCAGTTCTTGAAGCTCTGTTCGTAATCGGGAGGCATCAGCCCTTTGTGGACGCATACATTCCGGACACCTGACTTCTCAGCTATCTCCCAGCAAGGGAAGGCAACCTTCTCGTCGTTCATCATCCAGGGATACTTGGACTCCCCATACAGTGGATCCCCCACGGTGTATCCCTTCCAGGAATCGATTTTGAGTTCTTTCACCAGCCGATCCATCTCTTCGAGGTTACCCTCCTTGCCGGGCCAGAAAAGGCCATGGGCTAGCATTCGTCGGGTCCCCGTAAACTCGTTGAAGCGGTTGCGGCTCTGGACAATCTGGTCTGATGTCAAGGCCATGTTCTCCGGGGTTTCGGATGTGAACCCGCTGAGGATTGCTACCTTGGTATCGCTGTCCAGGAAAATCTCCTTGACATACTGGTCAAACTTCAGCCAATCCAAGGTCGGCGGCATGGTCCCCAGCTTAGGGTTCCAGGCCTTCTTCTGGGGATTCTTCCCTTGAGCATACTGCGTTAGGAAAAGGATGCCCCCCCAGGCGTAGGCGTCATGAACATGGTGGGTTTGTACATCAAAGATGAACTCCTCAGCCAGGGATGCCCGGCGCTCCTCGGCGGCTGCCGGGTCTGCGGCCTCTACCGGGTCAACACGGAAGAGGGGACCGAACACCTCGTTCATCGCCAGGAACATCGCAGCCATACCGGAGCTCGTTCGTAAGAATTGCCGCCGGCTCAACTCAAGCTTTTTGCCGTGGGCCTCAGCCATTTCCTTGATCCTTTGCTCCACATGGCGCTGTGCCGGTGTCTGGGCAAGGGGCATGAACTCCCCACTTGATATCATCTGGGTGGGCGCGGGCGAGCGGAAAGCATGGGTCTCTGCTTTTACCACCTTACGTAAGTCTTTCTTGCTAAGCCACATACGTACCTCCCTGTCCAAGCTGGACGCTTATCTCGGCCTCCTAAGATGGCGGGGAAGGAGGATCCCCCATCCCTACCTTAGGCCTTACCTCTCCTTGGCTCTGTTCCACGATGATCTGACAGATACCCTATTCCTACACCTCCTTCTCCTCGAACAACCTTAGAATGGCCAATACAAGGTCCATTTTCTCGATGACTGGTTCTTGCTTTAAGTACGGAGATCCTAGTGCCTGTTCATTAAATGGGGTGTGCAAAAGCCGAAATATTCGCTGATGGCGGACAGTAGTATCCATTCGCTATGAAGATATTGCATAATGATGTAGGGGCGTCCTGCGGGTCGCCCGTAAACGGGTTTGCGGGTACAACCTCGACTTCCGAGATCTCGTTTACACAAAAGTCCTATCAACAGGCACTAGTCAAATTTAAATTAGCAATTCAAATGCCAGGCTTCATAAAGATATTGAGATCTTATTTAAGATGTTGCCATAAAGAGAGTTACAGGTGTTGAAGGGACCCCTGAGTTGAAAGGCCGAATTTAAGCTGTGTGTCCTAAAACCTTACAGTATCGGTGGAAACTCAGGATCTGTAAGAGTTATAAAGTTATGTCAAAAAATAAGACGAAAGACAGGTCAAACGGAAAGGGTATTAATCTTTTAACCTGAAGATGACAGGAAGTTCTGTGGTGGCCGGTACAGGGGTTCCTTGCCTCTGGGCAGGTGTAAATCGCCACTTGCGAATCGCCTGTATCGCTGCCCGATCCAGAACAGAATGCCCGGAGCTTTCTTTGATCTCGATTTTCCCAGCGTTTCCATCAGGAAGGACTTCTACGATTAAAAGCACCGTTCCTTCCCATCCAAACTTTCTGGCCTCCCGGGGATACTCAGGGCGTGGGTTGTAGCGTGGGACAGGGTCGGCCAGTATGTCAGAATTCGCACTTGCAGGAGGCGGTTCCTCTGATCTAGTTCCAGCAGGCGGTTGACCTGCAGGTGCGTTAGAATCCATGTCTATACGGCTGGTGGACACGTTAGAAGCTTCGGAGGGGGGATAAGTCTCCTTCCCAGGGGTCGTATCTAAAATCCTTGGCTTAGGGTCCTGGGGGGGCGTTTGAACAATAGGGTCGGAAGGAACTTTTGGTTCTACCTTTTGAGCCAAGGCTTGCTCTGGCGAGCTGTGCGGAGGCCGACTGGGCATGGTCGGGCCTGGGGTTGTTTTTGGTCCGGGTTTCTGCGATTTCTGGGTCGGCTTAAGGGTCTTTACTACAACTTTCTTTGCCTCCGGAGAGGCTCCTTTTACCGTCGGAATCGGTTTGGGTTCCAGGGGTAGATGGATCTCCTCGGGTTTCCAGGTCTCCGGTTTCACAGAGGGTTCTGGAATCGTTCGATCTGGTTTGTCCAGTTTTTCCGGAGTCTCGCGTAATTCTGGTAATTTTGGAGGCGACCCCGCTTCTTCCACAGATATAACCGGAACCATCTTCTGTCCCCTGGGCTCAGGTTTAACAGGTTGGGATAGGCTTCCAACGAATTGCCTATCCTCGAAGGGACGGGTTACTTCAGGTCGAGGGAGGTCGGAATCGGGCAATCTAGAGAAAGGCGGGGGTTGATCCGGTTTGAATTCTAAAAGTCTTTGAGGGCGCCGTACTTCTCTCCCACCTCCGACCTCTTCTCGACCCCAGTTCCTCAAAGAGACTCGTATCTGAACGGGTGGGGGTTTTTGCTGATCGGGAGTCAACGACCAGGTATTTAAAAAGGCGATAAGGCCTATATGAATCAGGACAGAGATAATCAGAGCAATTCTCATAGGAAGTGGCTACCGAATCTCCAAAAAGGAGTTAACGGATCTCCCAAGGGGTACTGGTGGAGACAGTTAAATCTAAGACACCCGCTTGCTTCGAGATATCCATCGTTTTAACGAAGAGGCCAAAGGGCACCCCTGCATCTGCTTTGAGGACCACAGCTTTATTCGGCTTATCTGCCAAGCTCTCCTGGAGGCGCGTTTTCAAATCCTCCCAGGAAACCGGTTCGATGTTCAGATATAGCTGATGCTCTTTGGTCAAATATATCACGATAGGTTCTTCTGCTTCCTGGATACCGGAAGATCGGGCTTCCGGTAGGTTTACTTCCAGACCGGGATCAAGGCGCATAAAAGTAGAAGTCAGAAGAAAAAAGATCAGTAAGAGGAATACAATATCGATCAAAGGAGCCATATTCAGGCTACTTTCGACCCGTTTTCTCCTGGTAAACTCGATCATACTCCTGTCCTTTCAAGGTTTGTAGTAGGTCCATGCTGTAGTTTTGCATACGGAATGCATATTCATCGACCCTACCCTCAAAATAATGATAAGCCAGTAAAGCCGGAATGGACACAATCAAACCAGCAGCCGTGGTTAATAGGGCTTCCCAGATACCACCTGCCAGAACACCGGGATTTACCTTTTCACTCAACTCGGCGACTTTCATAAACGCTTTAACCATGCCAAACACGGTCCCCAATAGGCCCATTAACGGCGTTATATTCCCGATGACTTCTAACCCCCGAAGGTATCTGGACAGATCCCTTAAGTACCAGGACCCGAGTACGGAGATCCTTGTTTCTATATCTTCCATCGATCGGTGACGATTCTGGATCACCTCTTCAAAAATCCGGGCCACTACACCTCGAGATTTTTGGCATAATCCTATAGCCTCTTCGAATTTATCCGCAGCGATTAAATCTCTCAGTTTAGGGACCAAATCCTCCGAATAACTTCTGGCTCGGTGAAATCGATACATGCGTTCAAGAACAATGGCAACAACCAGAATAGAACATAACCCGATGGGGATCATTAAGACCCCGCCCTTTACTATAAAAGCCATCGTACTATTCCCACTTGCTATAGAATCAAACATGTTATTTCCATCCTGATAGGTCGTTTAAAACAGTTAGAAGAAGGAATAACCCAAGTTGACCCCCCCATATGCATTGAAACCTGGCGCAGGTTCGAAAAATCTTCCGCCCCCCGCGTTGACGATCACATTCGCGTTGTACTCCTCGTCAAACAAGTTGTTCAGTCCGATAAAGGGGGAGAATTCCCAACTCCCAAAGTGCTTCACGTACCCCAGGCGTAAATCGGAAAGCGTGTAGGCATCGCTCTTCACCGTGTTAGCATTGTCTGCAAAGACCTCATCTACAAATAAAACGTTCCAAACCCCGTATAACCCTGAAGGATGAAAATAGGCGATTTCTCCATACGCCTGATTCTTAGGGATTCCCGGGATTTGGTTATCATCGAACACGCCATCTGTTGTCCGAAATTCTTCGAAAAAGAAATCTGAGTAAGTGTAAGCGCCGGTCAGGGTAAGCCCTTCCATCGGTTCTACGGTAAGTCCGAGCTCTATCCCATTCCGTGTGGACTTTCCGGCATTTTGGAAAAAGGTGCGACCCGGGAAGTCCGGCAGTTGGAATGGAATTAACTCGTCTTCCGCCCGAACTGTAAACACAGCTACTTCATAACGCAATTTTCTCTTAAATTCTCCTTTAACCCCTACTTCGTAATTGACGGCGGTCATCGGTTCTAGGTTCGGGTTAAACCCCCCTGCTCCCGAAGGGTTGGCAAATTCTGTGGTGGTTGGAGTTTCAAAGGTGGTTGAGATGTTTCCGTACAAATTGAAGGAAGGGGATGGGCTGTAAAGTAACCCAACCCTGGGGCTGATTTTATCTAGAGTCCGATCCCCAGAGTCGTCCCCATCGGACAGGAAATGATCTTCCACCTCAAATTGAACCCGATCATAGCGGCCTCCCAAGGTTAAAGTCAGGTTTTCCAGGAAACTAAATTCGTTCTGGATGAAGGGTCCCACCGTGCTAACCTTTTCGGTTTGGTTGAAAGTCAAACTGCCACGCTGTCCGTTGTCATTATTAAACCGCTGACGATCGTCATTTTGATGCTCCAGGTCTATGCCAACGACCAGCCGATTTTGTTTACTGAGGATCTGGCTGGAGTAAATGTATTTGACCCCCCCTCCCACAACAAATCGTTCCAGATCTACAGCCCCTCCGCTCTGAAATGGAAGGTTACTGTCAAGGGACCGGGAAGTATAATAGGTAGTAGCGGTGAGTTCATGGTTTTGGGTAAACTGGTTTCGGTAAACCATCCCTACCCGTTCCTGGTTTACTTCCTCCCCGGCATCAAATTGTAAATTGCGACTACTGGCCTGTTGACGATCTGAATCGACCTGAGCCTGGGTCAGGCCACCTGGGCTGTCTGAGGTCGTATCGACGAAATTAACCAAGGCCGTCAAATTGGAAGTTTCATTAAGGGTAAACTGAAATTTGCTATTGACCAACAGGTTCTCCGTTCCGCTGTGCGCTCTCCAACCCTCCAGGTCCAGGCGAGTTAAGTTAACCAGATAATTCATGGGACCTCGCTCTCCACCAGATTTCAACCGATATTGCTGAAAACCAAATTCTCCAAACGAGGCCCGGCTTTCTAGAAACGGTTGCTCCGGGCCACTTTCTGTAAACACGCTGATCACGCCCCCAGACGCATTTCCATAGAGGGAGGAAACAGGACCTCGAATAACCTCGATGCGTTCAGCTGAGCCCAGATCAACGCTATCCAGGTTGCCCTGACCGTCAGGCAAAGTTTCTGGAATTCCATCTAACAGGATCTTGATTCCGCGGATTCCGAATCCAGCCCGCGCTCCAAATCCTCGGATGGAAATTCGCAAATCCTGGGCAAAGTTAAACCGATTTTGAAAGTGGAGCCCCGGAATTGCTTCTAGAGATTCATCCAGACCTACGGCCTGTTGACCCAGTTGAATATCCTCTTTTTCAACCATTCCAACCGCCGCAGGAACTTTAACCAGGGGTTGCTCGACCCGGGTCGAGGTCACTACAACCGGCTCCAGTTTAACTGGTTCTTCTGGCGCTTCCGCCGCTTGAATCCCTATAGGCTCAATCCCTAACATAACTACCCTCGCCATCAGAAGAAACTGCACAAATGGATTAAAAAAACTTTTCCTCATCTCTGAGACCTCCATCTTTGCGCATAAGGGTGCTGCCATATAGGACTGCCCTGTTTGAGGGCAACCACATAGAGCTACTCTTACAAATTTAGCTGGTGGCGTAGCTAAGGCGTATTGCGCTACGTAGATCCACGAAAATTTTTGACCCTTTCGGGTGTAAGTATGCTTCTAATCCACTATGGTCTGGAAGGGAGATCCGCTAAGATCCCTAAACGACTATGATCTGGAAGGGGGACTTGCTCTTAGCCCTATGCGACTCATAGATGAAGTGGGCAAAACCCTCCACTCCATAGAGCAACAACTGTACCACAAGAGCAGGCAGATCTGGGAAATATTTAAGATGTTTAAAATTAAAGGCTTATGAGAAAGGCGAGTGGCTTGAAGATTTGTAGGGGGCGTAGATTAATTGGTTGAAATAAACCAATGGTTTATTTCAACCAATTTTGAACTATATGTCTTAAAATATTACAATATATATCCTAAAATCTTACATTGTTAGAAAGCCAATGATCATCCGGTCCGTCAAGTAATGTCAAAATTAGAACCAAAGACAGCTCAGAGCCCAATACGTCTACGAATGATATATTCTAAAAGTCCAACAGAGCCTGTCCGGATCTAGCTAAAGAACTGTTATACGATCTTTTGGTTTCTGGGGGCGGTATATGCAATAAGGATCACTTCGCATATAATCACCGGTTATCGCATAGGCACGCGCACGACTGCCTCCACATATATACTTGAACTCGCATACTCCGCACTTACCCTTGAGCTGGGAGTAGTCTCGGATATGGGTGAACAGCGGAGAATGGCGATAAATCTCGGCCAATGTCCCCTCTCGTAGGCTGCCGCCCACCCGAGGTAAAAAACCGCTTGGCTGCACGGAGCCGGTGTGGGAGATGAAAACGGTCCCTCTTCCGTCGTTGACCCCTAGCGGAGCCCGGGGGATTCGGGGTCGGTCCGGGAAGGGCACTAGCTCCGCCGGCGTCGTGGGTTTTCGGGAGGTTTGCTCGAGCAGTGCCGTAATGGGTATGCTCATTTCCTGCGCCCTCCTTTGTAATAGGACCCGCCGGTAATGGTGTCCTTCACGGGGCGTGATATCGTAAGGCACCGATTTACTCAAATCGTAAAGCCAATTGAACACCCGCTCAAAATCGCGGGGACGGATGTTGAGCTCTCGAATTTCAGGTCGAGCAGCCCGCCCAACCGCAATTAAGAAAAACAGGGCCCACAACTTGATACCCCAGGGGGCCATCATTTCAGCGATACGGGGTAGGTCTTCGAGGCTATACTTAGTGACGGTCGTATGTATCTGGGTTTCCATACCAACTATTTCACACCATTCCAGGATACGTAAAGTATGGGCAAAAGAACCTGGGACGCCTCTAAAACCATCATGGACCTTGGCAGTGCTGCCATCAAGACTCAAAGCAAGGCGAGTTAAGCCAGCTTCGGCAAGGCGTTTTACCACCTCCTCTGTAACCAGCGGGGTCGCTGAGGGGGTCATGGCGACCCTCAGACCTTGCTGGGTAGCAAAAGCAATTATCTCGAAAATATCCGCGCGCTTGACTGGGTCACCGCCTGTAAGAACTAACAAGGGGTAAGGTGGACCAAACTCTTTGATCATGGATACCAGTTTACAGGCTTCTTCGGTGGTAAGTTCAAGAGGGTTGCGTTGGATCATAGCGTCGGCTCTACAATGAAGGCAGGCCAGATCACAGGCTCTTGTTGTTTCCCAAGCAACGGTAAAGGGACGATCATTAAAATTCATAAGTTATCCTCGCTTTCGTGATATCTTTCTAAATTCCTGCATTCCTGCAGTCTATCTATCATGCCAGCTACACGGATTCCCCTTGCAAAAGGCGCACCGATAATTGTTGCTGTTAGGCTTGCAGGTCATAATCTTGTTGCGGATAACTATAAAGACCCCTCAGGTCGACAACGCCCTTCACATAGAAAGCAGGGGGGACAAAGCAGAAAGCTGCAAATTGCCTGTTGCCTACCAGGTAGAATTTGTCTTTTGTCTTAACTTCGGACAGTACTTGATACATCTCATAGATATTAGGTTCTCGTCGACTTTGTAAGATTTTAGGACAGCCCAATGAGATCTTTATCTTTTAGTAAAAGCACGATATAGGGCCCCTAGACTTGGCGCGATACCTATAACCAGAGATATTGCAGCATCCCAACAAGAAGATGTTGGGAAGCCTGGCACATCCATTGCGATATTTCCACATTAACCAAAGTCATTTCTAAGAACAAAGAAGGAGCCGTTCTTTCAAAGGACAAGGCGGGCTGGACTTAAGGTCACGATAGAAAGATTCCTCGATCTTAGATCTCCTCCCATTGTGTTGGGGTTTAGCACGGTTCGCAAGGCGACAGGGATGGACAAAAATCGGCTTCGACCAGGTACAGCCTGAAGATTGAATGAAAAAAAGGGTTGAGGAGCCGAGACTTGCTCCTACATGCGAGGTATGTTCGTTATTGGTGTTCTCTGCCGAGGCGGTAGTTTTATTTAATCCAAGCAGAAGGGTCGTAGAGTGGAACCCAACGGCAGAGAAACTTTACGGTTATGGGCGTAAGGAGGCCCTTGGGAGAGTGCTGAAGATCGTCCCCGGCGATAGGGAGGAGGAGTTTAAAGCGCTTATGGATAGGGCCAAAAACGGCGAGAAGATACACGACTTTGAAACCAGGAGGTTAGCAAGGAGCGGAGAGGAGATAGATGTAAGTATCAACATCTCGTATTTTCACGATCCGCAGGATCATAAGCCTTATTTCATAGAAATGGCCAAAGATATCCGTGAGAAGATAAAGCTGAGGCAATGGCTGATCGAAATGGAAAAACTCACATCGATGGGTAAGATGGCTGCCGGAACCGCTCATCATCTGAACACCCCCTTGACTTCAATGCTCCTTAGAGTCCAGATGATGAGGGAAAGCCTTCAAGATCCGCTGCTCTTGTCAGAACTCGACCGGCTGGAGGGGGGAATAAAGTTTTGTCAGGAGTTCGTTCAAAAGCTTCTTCAGTTTGCACGTAGAACGAGCATGGAGAAAAAAAGCACGGAACTCAGGGAGTTAGTAGATTCCGTGATCACCTTTTTCAAGCCTACTTTAAAGGTCAGAAAGGTGAACGTGACTCTGGACGAGGAGGATTCGCGAGGTAAAAGGATCCTGGCAGACCGAAGCCAGATCGAAGCACTTCTGTCAGCCATTCTCATGAATGCCATCGATGCTATGCCAGACGGTGGAGAAATCCGAGTATCCACTAGGCTCGTGAGTTCGACCCCCTTCGACCAGACTCAGGACAGGCTTCGCCAAGCCCAGGGCAACCCTCAGATCGAGATTAGCATAACAGATAACGGTATAGGTATCCCTGAGAAGCACCTTCCGTACATTTTTGAACCGTTTTATACGACCAAGGAGTCTGGGAAGGGGACCGGCCTGGGTTTATCCATAGCCCAAAACATTGTTCGGGAACATGATGGTTCGATAACAGTGGTTAGCAAAGAGGGAAAGGGGACTACGGTGAGTATCCGTTTTCCACTTTTCCGGTTTTCCGGTATGAAACCTTAGAGGGTAAAGCCAATGAATTTGCCTAGAATTTTAATCGTGGATGACGATCGAGAGATGGTGGAAACCCTGGCCAACCTCTTCGAAAAGAACGGATATGTGGCTTCTGTGGCCCTATCTGGAGGAGAGGCCCTTGAGATCATCAAGACTAAAGGCAATATCAGTCTGGCACTGGTGGATCTTATGATGCCGTTGCTCGATGGAATCGCGCTCATGGAAAAGCTCAAGGAGGTGGACCCCGATATAGCCGTCATCCTCATGACCGGATATGGAACCATCCAGACAGCCGTTGAGGCCATAAAGCGAGGAGCCGACGACTTCATCCTGAAGCCATTTGATAAGAATATGATCCTGAAGAAGGTCGGTCGGGCGGTGGAGATGTGTGAGTTGAGGGAGAAAGTGGCCAAGCTTCAGGATCAGGTGGATAGCATATCGGGGTTTGAAGAAATAGTTGCTATCTCCAAGAGGATGCGAGAGGTTATCGACAAGGCTTCGATGGCCTCCCAATCCGATATCCCCGTGCTGATACTCGGCGAGACGGGAACCGGCAAGGAAGTTCTAGCAAGGGCGATCCATCGCAAGAGCCGGAGGCGGGATAAACCCTTCGTTCCGGTCAATTGTGGAGCCCTTCCCAAAGAGCTGATCGAGAGCGAACTTTTTGGATACCGGAAGGGATCCTTTACGGGAGCTCTGCGGGATCATAAGGGTCTGTTTGTATCAGCTACAGGAGGGACTCTGTTTCTGGATGAGATCGGTGAGATGCCTAAAGACGCCCAAGTTAAGTTGCTTCGGGTGCTTCAGGATGGGAGGGTGCGAGCCCTTGGAGAGACTCGGGAGGTAGAGGTCGATGTTCGAGTCCTATCGGCCTCCAATCGACCTGTGGAAGAGCTTAAAGGCCAGTACCTTCGTGAAGATCTATATTACCGGATATCGACGTTGACGATCCTGATCCCCCCCTTGCGGGAGAGGCGAGAGGATATACCGTTGCTCGTGGAGAGGTTTGCGAGGATCTATGGGGAGAAGTATGGCCATCGGTTGAGGATAGAAAAGGAAGCGTTTAGTCTTCTTCAGGACTACCCATTTTATGGAAATGTGCGGGAGTTGGAAAATATGATGGAAGGGATCTTAGCGACGGCTGGGGAAGGGAAGGAGAGCGTAACAGCCCAGGATATTAAATTGATGTTTAGGAAGCATAAGTCAGATGGAGACTTTGAGCACGCCAGGAGGTCCACGGTTTATAGTACCTCGACGCTTTCCCTGGAGCAGCTCGAGAAGTTCGCCATTGAGCAGGCTTTAAGGGTAGCCGAGGGGAACAAATCCAGAGCGGCTGAGATATTGGGAATTTCGCGGGATTCCCTTTACAGGAAGATAAAGCGATATGGCATCCCTACTTGATCTCCTGCCCCGGTGAGACCAGAGTTGGATGAGTTTTATCGACGAGGTTGGATCCATCTACATCAGGAAATAAACAAACAGAAAAGCAAATGGTTCATGGAAGTAGGGACAGGGCTACCCCATTCCCACCTGTCTTGCTACTGCACAAACCAAAGGAAAACAGTAATCATGGAAGAGAGCATTAAAACCTATTTTGAAAAAGACCATGACCGTTTAGATGAGCTCTTTAGGAATTTTCAAAGGCTTAAAAGGGTGGATTATCCAAGAGCCAAGGGATTCTTTAAGGAATTTAAGTTTGGCTTACAAAGACATATCGTTTGGGAGGAGGAGGTTCTTTTCCCACTGTTTGAACAAAAAACAGGCATGACCAATGGGCCCACCCAGGTCATGCGAATAGAACATCGACAAATCGGGGAGCACTTGGAATCGATTCACAAAAAGGTTCAACGGCAAGATCCGGATAGTGATGAAGAAGAGCAGATGCTTTTATCAGTACTATCCCTACATAACCAAAAGGAGGAGTATATTCTTTATCCCGCGATGGATAAAGCTCTCAGCGATGCCGAGAGAGCAACAGCTTTCACAGCTATGAAACATATCCCTGAAGAACGCTATCAGGGGTGCTGTGGAGATCATTCAAAGCTGATGGATTTAGAATAAGGAGCATACCTATGAACGACTCTAACAATTATGAACGGATTCTCTCACTGCTAGCTATGGGAGTTCTTGTCGCCTTCCTAGCTGCTGCTATTGTTCTCTATAACCTTGGTAATACGAATAAACCTATTTCTGTGCAGCCTTCTTCAGATAGAGCGGTGAAAACTACATCGAAATCAACGGATCCTACCTCCAGCGCAAAGGATCCCACGGCTACTGTTGCCCACGAACATCCATTAGACCCCTCGAAGTCTTCGGATACCGCGATGAAAACCGCCTCTCCGTTGGTGGGTGCTGCCTCCAGCAGCGCGGAGAATACCTCTTCTACAGAGAAGAGCGCCGCATCGTATACGCCCACGGTTACCTTCACGCTGAAGACGAGCCTCGCCGAGGAAAAACTCGTCTTCGTCGGTGTGGGTGGAGCCATTGATGGGGTTGTTAATCCTACCCTGCCCGTTATGTTGGATGACGTCGTACAGGTCACATTGATTAACGGGGATGGGGTCTTGCACGACATTACCTTTCCTGATTTCAATGCCAGGTCTGACGAGGTTGCACGCAAAGGGGCCAGTAGCGTCATCACATTCCGGACAGCTAAGAAAGGAGAGTTCTCGTACTTTTGCTCCTTGCCCGGTCATCGGCAAGCCGGGATGGAAGGTAAGATCGTCGTCGGGGAGGCAAAGGAGATCGCCACTTCCACAGGGGTGAGCATCGCTCGCAATCCGGCTGATCTGCCGCCTCCCGTTGGAACACGCCCTGCCCAGGTGGTGCGGGTGGATCTGGAGACTATTGAGTTGGAAGGGCAGTTAGCAGAGGGCACCACCTACACCTACTGGACCTACAACGGGAAGGTACCGGGTCCCTTTATACGCGTGCGTGTAGGCGACACGGTAGAGGTCCATTTGAAAAACCATGGAGATAGCCGGATGATTCACTCGGTGGATTTCCACGCGGTGACCGGCCCCGGTGGGGGTGCAGCCGTGACCCAGGCGCCTCCCAACACAGAAAAGGCCTTCACCTTTAAAGCGATGAATCCCGGGCTTTACGTCTACCACTGCGCCACGCCCATGGTAGCCCATCACATTGCCAGCGGGATGTACGGCCTCATCCTGGTAGAGCCAGAGGGCGGACTGCCCGCTGTGGATCGTGAGTTTTATGTAATGCAGGGCGAGATTTATACCCAAAATCCCTTCGGAAAACATGGGCATCAAGAGTTCAATGTAGAGAAACTCCTGGGTGAGACCCCTGAATACTTTGTGCTGAACGGTGCGGTGGGGGCTCTCACCAAGGAATATCCCATGCAAGCCAAGGTGGGGGAGACCGTGCGCATCTTCTTTGGCGTTGGAGGTCCCAATTTTACCTCGTCCTTCCACGTGATCGGTGAAATCTTCGATCGGGTCTACGATCAAGCATCACTTACGGCCTCCCCACTGACCGACGTGCAAACGACTCTGGTGCCTGCAGGTGGGGCCACTATGGTCGAGTTCAAGCTGGAGGTTCCCGGGCGTTACATCCTGGTAGACCACGCTCTTTCGCGGTTGGAACGGGGATTGGTGGGCTTCCTGATGGTCGAGGGGCCGGAGAATCTCGAGGTGTTTCGTAAATTAGGACCGGAAAGTGCCCAGAGTATTGAGGAAAAAACCCAACAGGCCAGTGCCCTCCACTAGCTCTTGAGCTTGTACAAGGGTTGCGATAGCCACCTCCAATTTAGTAGGGACGGCCTTACGGGTCGTCCCTCTGATTAAAAGCTGCTATTTTTGGTGAATACGGGAAGAGCGGCGCTCACATCAAAAGACCAGGCTTGAAAAGTCTTTACTTGAATAAATCGGCCCTTTAAAGGAGGTAAAACTTATGAACTTAGCCCATGTGCATCTTGCCCTCAATCACTTCCCGGTTATAGGAATAGTGTTTAGCTTTTTGCTACTAGCTACCTCTATGGTAAAGAGAAGCGAAGAGCTTCAAAAGGTAAGTCTTGGAGCCTTCCTCACCACTGCTCTGCTTACGGTACCCGTATATTTCACGGGGGAGCCTGCAGAAGAAATTGTTGAACATCTTCCCGGTGTATCCAAACCGTTCATCGAACAGCATGAGGAAGCAGCATTGATATCCCTAATAGTTATTGAGATTTTAGGAGTTATGTCCATAGGTGGATTACTCTTCTTTCGTCGCTTAGGTCTCATTCCACATTGGTTTATCGCCGCATCGTTAGTGCTTTCAATTGTCAGCATGGGACTGATGGTGTGGACGGCAAACTTAGGAGGACAGATACATCACCCAGAGACGCGAGCAGATTTTACATCTCCCTCAACGAATGAAGTAAAAACGGATGTTCGGGAAGGGTCGGAAACAGAGAAGTAGGGATCGAATTAGTCTTTCGTCTTGATTTTCAACGCAGACTTCCAGGGACCCTACCCATGTTACATAGAGCCCTGCCACCTTAAGTTCGTCGGTACTTACCCGAGTAAAGGGCTCAGAATAACACTTCGCGAAAGCAGAGCGCGTATGTGATCTAGCATTGGTAGGGGAGGGCATTCACGAGGTATGAAACCCATCGAAAGGATCTTATTAGCTATAGATTTTTCTAAAAACTTAGAGCAGGTTCTGGATTACGCCATACTTTTTGCTGAGAAGTTCAACGCCAAACTTTATATCCTCCACGTAGTTCACGACTTGAAGAATTATACGGGCTTTTATGTTACCAAAACCCCCTTAGCCCAACTCCAGAACGAGCTATACGAAGAAGGCAAAAACCGAATAGAGCAGTTGTGTAGAGAAAAGCTTAAAAATTTTCAAAGCTATGAGGCTCTGGTGATTACGGGAAGTCCTTCCGCAGAGATTCTCCGGACGGCTCAAGAGAAACACATAGATCTCCTGATTCTAGGAGCCCATAAGGAAGAGAAACCGCAGCATCGATTTCTAGGTAGTACGGTGGAGAAGGTACTCCATCAGGCGCCTTGTCCGGTGGTAGTAGTCGTATAGGCAGGGGTAGAAAGGGATATCTATTTGTTATGGAATCCATCGGCAGTACTCGATGCTCCCTCACCGCCGCCCGGGAAGTAGCTCTCCCCAACCCGGTTTACGCGTTGGATACCCTGGTAAACAGGTTATCAAGAAGCCTTATCCTTTTTGGTGGTCCCTTGGTAAGGGATGGGGAGGTTCTACAACGGTGCTATGCGGCGGGGGGAATATCTAATATCTACCGAAGAGTATGAAGAGCGAAAGGCGAGGCTAGAACGAGACAAGCTGCCGACCGAGCCATACCATAGAAGGGCAAATAGATTTAGACGAATACCTGGTAAGGTATTATCTTGGAGAATGGGTATTAAGGGGGATCATCGCTCGCTCTTAGCGATTTATCGTCCGGCTATTACCAAACGTCCCTGCAGAGATAATATAACGAGTTTATTTATCAGAATATTCCTTATGGAGGGACTGGCATGAACGACGTTACACATCCTAGAAGGCCTCGTTCCCTGCGGCTGCGCCGACTGGGCATCGATACCTATCAAGAAGCGGTTATCTATATGCATCGTGACTGTTATGTGTGCCGCTCCGAGGGTTTTGATGCCCAGGCACGTATACAGGTTGAGCACAGCC